>Ga0181391_1000569_pt1 | contig 11216 bp, 23 predicted proteins | sample 14SPOviralmetaG_FD_130080 | JGI IMG/M metagenome (GOLD analysis project Ga0181391, IMG submission 130080) | Marine viral communities from the oligotrophic San Pedro Time Series (SPOT) site, San Pedro Channel, CA, USA - 14 SPOT_SRF_2010-08-11 | ecosystem: Environmental > Aquatic > Marine > Strait...
AACATTTTATCAATGTATCGCTCTTCTGCTTTAAGCATTGCTTCTGCTGCATTTGTAACATCTTTTTTACAATCTTCTAATAAATGATTATCTTCTTGACACATATGTCTAAACAACTGACAGCCCATTTTACTATGTAGTGATTCATCACGAACAGACCATTTCATTTGTTGACCTATTCCTTTGAGAAGATTACGAAGCTGAAAGCTATAAAGAACAGCAAAAGCAGAATAAAGACTAACTCCTTCTGCGAATGCACTAAATATAGCAAGGCTTGTTGCAATTCCAACGCGTTTGTTTCCACCATAACTAACTAAATTATTAAATCGTTCCATTGTAGCTTCGTCTTGTAAGAAAGCTTCAAAATTTTCTAGGCCTAGTGTTTCATTAAGATAACTATATGCTACAGCATGTATAGTTTCTTGACTACCAAACATCATAGCCATTTGTTTTATTTCATGTTTAGGAAACCACGATACCACTTTTTGGGTCCAATAATCAGATACCGCACATTCTGTTTGCGCAAATCCCAAAAGTATATTTCCAACCAAGTTCTTCTCTGCTTTGGTAAGTTTCTCATTCCAATCTTTGACGTCACCTGACATTGGTATCTCGGTATGAAGCCAGAACGCTTGAGCTTGTTTGAGCCATCCCTCAGTATAGTATTCTGGATAATCAAACGGTTTGTACGCAACTCTTTCATCAAATAATCCCATTTTAAACTTCTAGTTTTTTATTTTCTTGTTCTTTTTTTCTTTCCTCAAACACTTTAGTTAATTCTTTTAACGCTTTTTTATAACCAGGCAAAAGTTTAACTAACTCAGTTGTGCCAACTGATATATCTTTTAACGTGTTTAGTTCTTGAATAATCCTATTTAAGACATTACCCATTGTGTCTATTTTATTAGACATTTCTATTAACTTATTCTCTTTCATTTAAATAATTTTTTACCTAATATTAAAGGGCTTGCATCTTTATTATGATTAACTTCATAATGACTATCAAACTCTTTAATAAGTACAGGTTTGTTTTTAAATCTTATTGGATACTTACTTAATACATACTCTTTTATATTATTCATAGTAAAATGTTATACATAGTTCAACAAAAGGTAAATAAAATACGTGCTCTACAAACGTTGGCTCTGGATAACTTCTCATACCTACAAGAACTCCAGGATAAAACCCAGTACTAATCTCCCATCCGGTCATGTTTTTCTTCTTTTAAATAATAATTTAACATAGTCATATGATATTTTATACGTTCAGTATAATGATCATGTAATGAAAAATCCGTGCTTTCTTCCGATTGATTCAATGTCAGCGTATCTAATTGCTCCATGTGTTGATTTTATATAGTTATTAATATCTTTTTGTAACACTCTACGAGAATACATCATCCTCGCTTCTTTCTTCTTTCTTTGATCAGAATCATCGTGTGGTCTACCTCCTTCTGGTTTTGCGGCTTGTAAAGCGTCTTTCCAATTTTGTTTTTCGTGAGCCATAGCTTAAATAGTTTCCATCTTATAGGGAAAGACTCATTAGCCCTTCCCTTACATTCAATTATATAGTCTTTTCCAACAAAGTCAGGTGTATACTTAATTCCCAGTATTTTCTTTTGCCCTCTGTTAGTATATTCACCCTTTCCGTTTGCTTGTTTTTCGAAAGATTCATTGTTAAAATTAAATCCTTCGATAAGCTGGAAAACTTCATTTTCATACCCTTCAAATAGTTTGTTTTTTTTAAGAGCCATATATGTATAGCGTTCTAAACCTGATGCAAAATTAATGCCGTCATAAGTAATTTTCTTAGACTGTACTGGACCTTTTTTTCTAGATCTTTTTTTCATTAAGTTCTATTTGATACAAAACTAGGAGGTGGTCCTGGATCTGGATAAGCAGATATTGTTTGAGGATCAACAACCTCTATATCTTTAACAAACGTACCATTAACCATTTTACCTGTACGCTTAGATATAACATCATAAGCAGAGCTTATACAGCTTTCTATATTCACGCCTCTCATGTAGGCTAAGTTAGTTAATACAACAACCATATCGCCTATAGCATCTATAACCTCGGGCTGATCATTTTTTAATAAAGCTTTAGCTAGCTCACCAGCTTCTTCTTGAAGCTTAACATACTGTGTAGTAGCATTACCCTTATCATATAAACCTCTTTCTTTTGCCCACTCTCTAATTAATTGAAATTGATCTTGATGAGAATATAATTTTTCTTTATGTTTTTGAAAAGGACTAGCTTCATGCATTGCTTTATTGTACACATAACAACGACTAGCATTGAACATAGATGTTTTAACATTATCTATAATCCACTCTATTTTATCCGTAGCATTTATATTAATAGTACCATAAGGTGTTTCCCACTGCAAGTCACCTAAAAAACTACCATCAATTTCATCTTTAGATATTGCAAATGTAGTTGTTTGTTCTGTTATGTTTACTTTTTTCATTTCTTTATTAAATAATTTATCATAAGGTTTTATATCTACTTTATAACCTAAATCTTGTTGTAAAGTTTTTTCAGCTTTAGCAGCTTCTTTTATATCATCTGTTTCAAATAATATCTCATACTCACCTGGTTTATAACCTTGTTCTTGTTCAACACGTTTTTTAATGTTCTTAGTACAACCTATTTTTTTACCAAGTATATGATATACTTTATATTTACCTTTTTTAACCTCTATATCCATATTTAATTTTTATATAATTCAATAACATAATAAGTATTGTTTTTACCTTTTACTATAGCTTCTCCTAATTTAGGATCTAAACTATAATTATTTCTAAACATATAATCGCTATTATACTGATAATCAATTAAAGCATTTAAATCAGAATTAGATTCAAAAGAGCTTTTAACTTTGCCATATGACGGCATAGAATATAAATTATCATAAGATTTTCCTATAATAACAGCGTCTTGTATTTGCTCATTATAAAAATCATCATATATATTAATAGTTGAATAACTATAATCAGCCTGAAACTGAGCAAATGTAAATATTGGTAATAATAATAATAATAGTCTCATAGTATAATTTTAAAAGTTATAATTTAATCCTCCATCATTTGATCTTTTAATCAAAGCTTCTTCAATCTCATCGTTTAAACAACGCTTAGCTGCTTCAAGATACAATATAGCATCCATCATCTCTTCTTGAACATCTATAATAAATCTGTTAAGATCTTTATCTTCGCCTTTAATCTCTTCCATCATGGTTGCGCCGTATTTCTTTTGACCTGTCAAACTACGTTGATCCATTTTTTTTAATACAGTCTGTACTATTTCGTCTTTAGTTTCTATTTGCATATTATTCTATTTTATTGTTATAAAGGTGTAAGTTATGTGCATAATGATAATAATTACCTACAGGTATAGACAGTCTGTCTGCAACCATTTTTTGTAGATATGAAAAACAATACTGATCAATACAAAAGCCAAACCAGAGATCATTAGATCGCATCAGAACAGCCATATTTAGCTTATCATTTAGTATAGTAAACTGAACAGCATAAGTACATGGTGTATCTTTACGATATTTAGCATGTTCTTTACCATCATAAATACTTATAGCTGCATGCCTAGTATCTTTCTCATGTTTTAATTTAGCAATAACATAATCTAATTGATAATTACGTTCCCATTGATATCCATAATTAGAATTAACATGACGATCTATAGACATACGTTCCCATATAGCAGGAACTTTACCATATAGCTCGCCTAGCTTATCAATATTGTTATCTCCTGAAAGATACCACTTCCATTCAGCTTCAGCATAATCTATATTAAAGTTTCGTTCTTCATTAGTTATAATATTATCTAAAGGATTAGACATAGTAAAACCTACATTAAACAAAGCTTTAGTATCGCCAAAGTTTATGCCATCAGATTTTATTTTAATATAAAAATAATTAAAAGCATCGTTAGCACAGTGAAATTTAGTTTTCATAAAATGATATTAAGTATTTAAATATAATTGCACTAAAACACATATAATAAAATAAACCAATAATTTTAGATACATTATAATATAATGAATGATATTTACTTTTAAGCATTATTGTTTCTAAATTAAATAAAATAAATAATAATATACTAAATAATATTATCGCAGGTTTTAAACCATTAACTTGTCTTAAATCTACATATATAATTAATGATATTACTGTAAATATAATAATAATTATTGAAAATAAAAAGTTTTTTAAGCTTAAATAATTAAACTTTCTTCTGTTTATCATAATAGTATTTATATGCGTTCATTACTTCATCCCATATCTGTTTCCAGTCATACTGAAACTTAGATTTGTAAACTTTTTTATGTTTACCAGGCTCTGATATACCAACATACCATTTACCAGGTTTATTAGTTACAGGAATAGGAGATATAATAATACCCTTATTAACTCCCCAAACATACCACTCAGATTGTTCATCGCTTATCATCCAAGTATCGTCTAATAAAAAACCAGACTTCTTTTTCTTAGCAAGCTCTCTTGCTTTTAAAGTACCTACACTCATCTATCCTTCCCAAGGCATAGAGTCTAGCTCTTGCTCGTATGGTATGTAGTCGCCTGAGTCTTTGTTCCACTTGAAATGTGCTTCTGCTTGGTTTTCGCCAAGGTTCTGAAACTTAACTTTAAGAACTTTAACTTTAACTGTTTTATTAGTATAATTCCTATGAACCAAAAGGCCATGATAACTAGCATCATACCACTCACCGCCTCCTTTAATAGAATACATTGTCGGTTCATCCATTGTTCCATCATCTTTCTTATACATTTTAGTTGGGTGAGCTACAACAATAACAAGTACATCATGCTTCTTTGCAAAAGCCTCTATACGTGTTAAGTATTCCATCGTTGCATCAGGTATACTCATTGCACTAGCTCCGTTCATTTTTACTTTATTATATGGATCTATAACTAAACACTTTATGCCTTTACGTTTAACAAGCTCAGCACCTTTAGTTAATACAGAATCAAGATCATATCTTTCGTTTTCTATAAAATAAAAGTTATCATCTACTAGTTCTGTAACTTGGTTCCATTTATCTGTGCCTATATCTTCTTTCTTAGGCATCCAACCTCCTATCTTACGTATTAGCTTGTGCGTGTGTAAAAATGTAGGTTTATTCTCTGGTGAAGCAAATGCTGTTTTCCAACCATACTTCATTTGGTATCCCACCACCATTCGATCAACAAAATCAGACTTCCCACTGCTAGGAACGCCTGTAACGGTGATGAATTGTCCTGTGTAAGTAGAGAATATGTTATCAAAGTTATTAAGGCCGACTTGATAACCAGGTTTAAAGCCTTCATGAATAAATTCTTGTAGTTCATCGTTTACATCTTTTAAAGTTACTACGTTTTCAAGAGGAACAGGACTAGCTGTATCAACAAGACGCTTGAGCATAGTATTGCCGTAGCGTAACATATATTCATTAGCATCTTTGCAGTCGTTAAAGTTAATTGTATAACATACCTCTGCTCCAAAACGTCTGATAAGTTCTTGTTGTAAATTTTGTCCTGCTTCATCTTGGTCAACTGCGATAATAATCTTGGATTTGTCATCGAAATATTCAATGCAATTATCAAGGTAATCAAGGTTAAGGCGATTAAGAGTAGCTCCGTTTGGTACACTGACCACACTATCGATTTTAGCATCCACAAAAGATAAAGCATCCATTTCACCTTCCACAATAACAACATAATCGTGGCCAACAGTACTATCGATATTATAGAATACTTTTTCTGCGCCTTTAACAAGTTTAAAGTTTTTCCTACCATCTCTATATTTTATATTTATAAGTTCGTTATTAATAAAATAATTAAATTGAATAGTGTTTTCAACTTTAGAGGTCTGTGGCATCCACTCAGAACCTTCAGATATTCTCATCTTAATAAGTGTTCGTTGTGAGATGCCTCTGTCCTCAAACCATTTAACAGCTCTATCGCTTATAAGTACATTGTTGTGCCATTCAGGCTTTATATATACTTTATTTACATCACCCTTACGTTGAAAGGTATGCAGTTGAAATACTTCATCACAATTCATACAAGTACCAAGACCACGTTCCCAATCGTACATAGCACATTTTGCTTTACGATTCTCAGGTTTTCTATCAGCAGAGCAAAGAGGACATATGCCCTCTTTTTTTCCTACTTCAAGGTCATACTGATTGAACTGGTCAATAGTAAATCCGTTGATCTCTGTATTGTTAACTGTCATATTAGTCTTCTATTGAGTTATTATCTTCTCCTGCATCAGCAATCCAATCATCCCAATCTCTTGAGGAAGGTCTCAACCACATTAAAATGGTAGATCAGGTTCTGAACCAGCACTTGATATACTCTGTAGTGTTTCAACGTTATCACGCTGAGGTTCTCCTTCTCTAGGAGTAACAGGTACGTTCTCGCCGTTAGTCCACACAACCTTTACATTACCTAAAAAAGTCTTAGGTGCTTTAGCATCTCTTTCCTCTTTAGTTTGTTCAGTCTGTATATAACCAGTATCACCATACTGACCTAACTCATCGTTAAGCACAATAGTAATAGGATAGTACTTACCTTTTTTACCTTCATAGATCTTAGACTTATCAATCTTAGTTAGATCAATGTTAGCTGAAATTAAACTTGCCATTTAGTATGTATTTATAGTGTTAAACATTCTTCGCATCTGATCTTTTGTAGCACCTGTAGTTCTACGTAGATTATCTACAGCTTTAGTATGCGATTGGTTGCTGTAAAAATTATTTATGCTTGTGTTAACTCCTGTTACATCACAAACTCTTTTTCTTGTTCTTGCCATAAAATTAAATTAAAGTGTTTTGGAGATATAATATTGGCTAAAATCTCCTTCGCCATTTACAAAAAACTCATTATAAGCTTGTACAGCTCTAGCAACTTTGTTCTGACCTGATTGTAAGAACTGATCGCTACAGTCAAATAAACCTAGTTGCATAGTTTTTTTATCTACAACTATAAATATAAGTTCATAGCCAAACATCTTAGAATAAATGTAAGCTTGACTATCGTAGTTATACTTATAAGCTGAACTAGCAAATGAGTTTATATTGTTTGTTGTTTTAAGATCTACTATTAGTTGATGGCTATGGTTTATAATATCAGCTTTACCTTTCCACTCTAAGTCTTCAAGCTTAGTAACTCCAGGTACCTCATATTCAACATTGCCTTCACGTATCATATCATAAAACAACTCGTTCTCTAATACTTTATCTCGCATCAACTCAATGTTATCAGCCTCGTGTTCTAGCAGACATATATCGCCTCCAGACAACTCCTTATAAGCTTTTGTATTTCTAGTTGATGATTTTATTATCTTATACTTATCAAGCTTCTCAGGCTCTAGTATAGTAGTATGGAAATAACCTCCAACAACAAACGCAGGGTTTGGTGGTGACGGCTTTTTAAAATCAAGAGGGTTATTTAACAACGCTGATATATCACTGTTACTTAAATACTGTTTACCAAAGTCTCCGTAATAATTCTCGTCGTCTCTTAACTTCTCTATTATTTGTTTGTTATCCATTAAGTTCTGTTAATGCCTCAGGCGTTATAGTATACTTTTCTTTTAGTGTCTTTAATAAGCCTCCGTTAGCTAGGAACTTTTTAGCTTGATCTATATTATCCATATTAACTAATGGTTTTTTACTAGACATTATCTTATTCTCAAGATTATTAACTTGAGCTTTAAGTGTTTGTCTAGATGTAGGCTTATCGTGCGTATTAGTTGCGTCTGAGTCAGCTGTATCATCTATTAATAATAGATTACCTAAAGCATATTTCTTGCCATAAGATGATGCGCTACCAAACTTCTGAGGCATTTGCATACCTTTCTGATTAAGATCAATACCAACAACAGCTGTGCCTTCTATTTGATCGCCTGTTTCAGCGTCAACAATAGTAGCTGTACTATGTAGTATTGGAAAGTCACCTAGTGTTAGGTTTTCTCTTATTGTAAAGTAAACTCCATGTTCTTTATTATAAGGCTTCAATGCCTCTAATATATCTTCAGCAGATCTAAACATGTAATTACCAAAGCTATTTTTTCTAGACTTTTTAGCTTTGAACTCTGCTTGTATTGTACTAAGTTTTTCTCTAATGTTCATTTGATTGAATTATTTCGTAGTTAATATACATACCGTTTTTATAGTACGTCCTGATACCATCACCCTCGGTGTATGTATCAATGTCTGTTATATAATCTTTCATACTAATAGATTAAATCATATATAACTTTATCTTTCTTAAACAACCTACGTTTGGCGTAGTTGTCTATCTTGCCAAATACAGTGTGACCATCAACTAGGTCATTATTGTATTGGTCATACTCATTATATATTTTAGCTTTTGTTGACACACCTTTGCCTGTTAATTGATAACTGTTTATAGGTATATGCTTACCTGATGAAACTGGTGATACAATGCTAAAATTATAATTTGCCTGTTTTTCTCTAGGCGCATTATCTTTATAAGGACTAGGAGGTGAATCCCCTTGCCTTACATATTGTAATTCGTCAATAGCTGTGAAACAGCTTTTATATTTAGTTTTAAACTTATACATAGTATTATAGTGCAATTATTTGTTAAAGGGACCTTAATCCTGATATATTTTTAAATTTGTTGCAGAGTACTCATGTACCTTTGACTGCGAACGTATGCCATTAGTAGAAACATAGTAAGCTAATTCATTTAAAGCATCTTCGTTATTTCTTAGTCTTGTCAATAACCTTTGCTTTTGTTTCTTTACGCTTTCCATGTTACCTCCATAGTATTTAGCAATTTCAGCTATCTTTTTAGGTTTAGAATATATATCATCTAAACCATAAAACATTTGCATCATTCCTGAATACTTGGGTATGTACTTTTGTAACCAACCTATAAGATAATCACCTAGCTTATCGTGCTCATAATTATATATGTCATCTTCAACTATAGCAATTACATCGCTGTCAAACCATTGAGGAAATAATACAGAGATAAAACCAAAACCATTTGTATGTCTTTTTTTATCCTTATTATTCCATATACCTTTTATAGGTCTACCAGATCCATCGACGTTTTCTTTTATCCTATCACCTACAATACCTTTAATACTGATACTCAAGAACTTACTAACTGTTTTATTTTTGTCTAACTTTGATTCAAGCTTATTTATATAAGTCCAATCAATATTACTCCAAGCTGTTAGTAAAGCTAAATATGCTTCTTGATTTAAATCATTAATATTCATTACACCAATAGCTGAATAGTCTTTTGAATAACTATTCGCTATTTTAGTAGCCATCTTAAAATAATCAGATGGTATATTAGATTTTATATCGTTAACTGTTTGTCGGTTGATAGCATAGATTTTCTTATTAAAATTCTTCATATATGTAATAATCTTAATCTTCTACTATATTTTCTTATCAGAGCTGCTTTATGTTTAAGCTCTCGTACAGGTATTCTATTTCTAGCTTCACCTGTAATTACAATATCTATTATCTCTTCACGTAGAGAGTAAATTTGATTCCAAAGATACTCTCTATGTTTAGAAGCTCTAGATCTTGTATCAATTCTTACGTTGCCTATTTTTATTAGCATCTTTCTTTGGTTTTCTAAATGCATTTACCTTAGATCGTATACTAAATACATCGGTTGCTATAAAGTGTTTATATATTTGATATCTATTCATATTATACGTAATTCCAAAATGAGTCTATTTTTTCTATGTAAGTTAAACCACCTTGATTAAAATGTAGGTTTTTATGCTTGTCAAAGCTAGGTGGTATTTCACCTATAGCATAAGGTTTAAATTCAATTACTTTTCCAGTTGTTAAACTTCTTAGTTTTCTTGTTTTCATATTATTCGTAGTTTCTGATTGATTTAAATAGTGGATGTCTGTATGAGCCTGATGGCGTACGTTGAAAGTATGTGAACGTAGCTGTTTTGCCTATGTACCACTCGGCAATGTCATACATTTTTGTTAGTACAGGCATTTTGTCCATCACTGGCATTCCGAACTCGATACCGTTAGCGTCTCGTGCAAGAAATTTGCCGATCGTGCCAGTACGTTTGCCTTGGCCTTCCACCCAGCCGATGATCGTCGCTTCGGTATCGTGGAACTCTTTGTATTTTTGTAAATTGTAACTGCGTTTTTGTTCATATGGTTTGTTATTACGTAATATTGCGCCTTCGTAGCCTTGTTTAGTAGTAAACTGATAATACATTAGTCTTGCTGTAACATCGTTTTGAACTTGATAAGTCTCAACTGTTTTACAGTATTGTAACGTAAATTCTTTGTGTAAGTTTTTAATGCTTTCATTGCGATACTCAAAACTATTATCAGGCGTATCAGGCATGAATATATCATAGTTGTGAAATTGTATTGCTTTAGCTTCGTTACGCTCAGCATCAGATGGTGCTTGTTTACGTACGAGAGAGATAATCTTGTTGAAGTTATCTTTGTACTCGTGATTGTATAACTCACCGTCTAGTACAACGTTGGGATACTTAGTAAACAATGGCACAAGTTCATCTAGTATGTGCTGAGCGTTCATAAATCGTTTGTGGTTACGTGAAAACGCACCATTTTTAGTAATGTAACAACGTACACCATCGAGCTTCGGTTGTATAAAAGAATCTTTGTCAAATTCTTTTTTACCTACAGGATGTGCAAGCATTACTTTAAAGTTTGTCATAGTCTGCTTTGATTTTATCATATATTTCTTGTAATTCTTGTAATAATTCGTATTTTTCTTCTTGAATTAACTTTTCTTTAGTTAACATCAGCTCTGTAAGCTGTCTTGCAAGCGTGTCTTTTTCGCTATACTTAGGATTACCGAAGGCATCTATATCTTTGTGTAGAAACTCCTCGGCAGGCATTACATTAAAGTTAGGATCTTGATCTAATTTAAAATGTAAGTTGTTTAGTACTTTATTTGCTATCATATCAGATAGCTCTTCTAATTGTTCAGGCGTCATTTGCTTCTGCTTTTTCTGCTTCCATTTCTTTTAATCTTCTTATATCATCCATATACCTATTGTCGGTATAATCTCTTAATTCTAAGATAAAGTATTCTACTATATCTGATAAGTCAAAACCATCTTCTATAAGTGGTCTACATGATTCTACATTCATTTCCATACGATATTCACCGCCCATGAGTTCTTTCATGCGTTTTA
>Ga0181391_1000576_pt1 | contig 11153 bp, 19 predicted proteins | sample 14SPOviralmetaG_FD_130080 | JGI IMG/M metagenome (GOLD analysis project Ga0181391, IMG submission 130080) | Marine viral communities from the oligotrophic San Pedro Time Series (SPOT) site, San Pedro Channel, CA, USA - 14 SPOT_SRF_2010-08-11 | ecosystem: Environmental > Aquatic > Marine > Strait...
CATTTTTCAACTCCTTTTTTGGTTAATGTATATTCAGTATATATTGGATTGGTAATGCGTCAACCTCCTGTAGAAGTCGCATAAGATGGGGTTTTTTTTGCCAAAGACTACATCTAGTAGTTGGTCTTGTTGAGTGGCACTAGGGATAGTCGGCATTATTATATATAATATACCATGGTTGACGGTATCCGGATCCATGTTAAAATGAATTATGATTAACACTAAAAAGGAGTTGAATAAAATGGCAGACCATTTAAACAAAAAAGAAGTAGATCAATTGTTGGACTTGTTCAATAAGATAAAATTAGACTTATCTGATTCAAGTTTCCCAACAAGAACAAATAGATTAGAGGCTGTGGAGAACATGAAGAAAGTTCTTAAGATACACGGTTATGAAATTACTGATGCAGGTTCAGGAGCCCAATACAAGGTAGGGCCTGCGGAGACCATCCAAGATGCCAGGGATCATCATCAGATAATGCAGAAAGGTATCGTTAGATAATGATAGAAGGATTGCAGGTCAAATCAATAGAGCAGATATTTGAGGACATGATTGACTCGTACACCAAAGGTGATTACCTAGACGGATGCACCCAGGATGGCGATGACGCATTGATGGGTCCGAAGATGTTTGGAGAGAGATTCCATAACATCTGCCTAGGGTTCGGATACAGAGAAGCAGAAATTATACCAATGAAGATGGAGATCGAAGAGTGGTGCCAGGAGCATTTGGCACATCTGGAAAGCAAGTTCAGATGAAAAGAAAACAGAAAAAAATGAGTGAAAGAGAAATGTTTCTAAAGGCATACGAAAGAGGCAATCCTCAGTTTTGGCTGAATAGGACAAGACCCAAAAAGGCCAAAGAGTACAAACTTACCAAAAAGGATTGGATCGAAATATTAGAATTTTGGCCATTGTCCATTGTGACACCTGCCCTTATACTTTTAATATTGTTTGGTCCATACATAATGAGATGATTGTAGAAGCGGTATTAGGAATATTATTGACCCTAGCAGGTGGTGGAGAGAAGTCGGTGGACCCAGCATCCATTATCATCAAAGGCATCAATCAGGCTAACAAGGTAATGGATAAGAAAAAGAAGGACGAGTTGAATGCCTCACTTCACGAAGAGACATACATCATGACAAAGGATTATATTTACAAATTAGGAGGATTAAAATAATGACAACACATGAAACACATAGACATCATTTCCAAGTAGCCGATATCGGTGACTGGGATTTGGATCAGGACAGAAGCATCATACCAAGCATCCATTCAGCCCTAAAGCGACAGGGCATAGAAGGAGTGGTCGATGGTGATGAGATGAACTCTGCTTCATTCACTGTTTGGACCTATTCACCAAGAGCCACCGTCGAACAGGCACTTAAGAATGATGGCATAGAACTAGAAGATTAAATTATTTAGACTTTACTATTTTCGATTTCATAAGAGGCCTTGCACCCGATCTGGATGACTTTCCGAATCGTGGCTGAGAGCCTTTTGTCTTTTTGATCTGAACACCTTGTAACCTTTTTGATCCTGCACCAGTCCTTTTGGTCATGGCCAGTCTCTTCCCTGCTATGCCGGCCTTGGCTTGACGTTTCTTTCTGATCTTGGCCGACCTCTGAGGATCTGTCTTCTGGAAACAGGTGCTTGGCTTGGCAACGATACGGCCCTTTCTAGGACCCGATGAACACCTAAAACCTTGCTTGGGCGCCTTGCCTTTGGTACGCCTAAGGATCTGGCTCACGCCTTCCGCGATGGCTGAATGGTCTGGATGTTCCTCGATGCTGTCAACCTCTAGTGCCAAATTATTTTCTGATACTATATCCTGTGGCACTATATCTTGTGTCTGCTCGCCTTTTATGGCACTAGATATTGTGGCACTAGATACTGTATCTTTGGATTCTTTTGGCGCTAGGATTACTTCTGTGATCTTCATAGCAGTATTTATAGACCTTACACCTAACTAAACTAAACCTTACTAATGCTTATGCTGATGCTTATACTAATGCTTAAACGCTGGAACTGATAACAAATTGTTACGGTTGCTACACTCTGCACAAGATCAACTTGACGTGGATATATGTGTTAAATATACATGCAATGAAGATATTTGAGATATACAACACAGACGAGAACATAGGACCAGCACCCAAGGGCGTGTGTTCGAAACCAATGTCTACGCTACCTGCGAGTTGGATAAGCAGTTGTAAATCGCAGGGCAAGATGAAACGAACCGGTAACCGTAGTGAGAAAGTTGGTGGCAAGACGATGAAGGTCAGTGGAAAGCGTATCAAAGGCAACAAGTATGGTGGTCCAACGCCAGACTATTCAAAATAATCTACAAGATCAAATATCTAATAGCGAGCCAATAGCGAGCCAACTAGTGTTCTCTGTATAGATCTTGTGTGATGCAGTGTACACCGCCGTCCCAAAACCATCTGTGCCTGAATGGGGCGATAACAGGAGTTACTTTATTTTTTTCAAGGAAATCAAATACCTTTTTGTTGTAATTGTTAACCAGTATGGTGTTCTGATCTAGGGACAACATGTTGACTTCAAACACAGTCTCCTCAACATAACCAACCCAGTCTCTGAGATATGTTTCTACGTAATTAGAGAAGTCATCGCTGTTCTCTTCACCAGGCACCCACCACTTACCTCCATTCCTGCGTTTGACTTTACGGAACGGTGACAGCTGGTCCCAGTACTTGTCTTCCAGGTAGCATACCTCCCAACCTGGGAATTTTTCTTTGTAGTCCTGTATCTCGAACAGTGTGACTATGCAACCAGGCTTTGGAACACACCAAGTGCAGTCACCGTGTCCTTCTTGTTCCATAATATCAACGTTGAAGCCCTCTGAAGTCCATTGTTCTTGATATTTCCTAACCAACTCACTGTCTCTCCATCCTGGCTTATTAGTGCCCCAGTGCAAACTGTTACCTAACCTGTGTATAAAACTTGTGCTGATCAACTTCTTTTCAACACAATCTTTTACAATAACTTTGTTTTCAATCCTGTCCAATATGGATTTATACTCCGGCCTGTTGTTATTGACATAAAGCATCTCCCCTATTACAGCCATGTCGTCCCTTGGTTGGTTGGCGGGCCTATGGGTGATATCCCCTTGCACTATATCAGGACGCAAGGTTTCAACCCCAGCGGTCTGCAGGACACCACACAGGTTTTGATAGTCTTCTTCTGTTTCATCTAGTATTTTGAATAGTACGTCCTTGACTTTTTGATTCTTTATGTCGTTGAATTGTTCTTTATTGTAGCCCCTGCCTACGATACAAGTTTTTAACTTGTCATATGTCGCGTAACCCTTAACCTGAAAGTCTGTCATAAACTTTTTGTGCCCACTGTTCATTCTGTTCCACATTCATGTGGTTGGCCAAGTCTATGTCAAACTTGAATCCAGGTTGCGGTGTCTTGCCTCCCCATGCAAACATCAGCATACTTTCATCAATGAACATACCTGTTTGAAGTTTTAGGTCGCAAGGTTCACCCGATAGTTCAAAAGGTTTCATGCTCCACATCTGAATTATCTTTTTATCCTGTGCTTTTGGTAGTTCTTTTTGATCAAACCATTGCAAAGCATATTTGTAGGCCAGTTCATCTTTTCTGTAATCCTGAAGATACACATAATACATATCGGCCGCCTTCCATAGATTCTGATCAGGTCCTGGGTAAGGCACAGCACCTTTGGCTAAAGGCACACTTGGATGATAAAGTCTATAAGGTTCTGTCCAGCAAAAAACAAGTGTATCGGGCAGGCTATTAGACTGTAGTAATTTTTCGTACTCCATAAATGTATTCCATATTGAAGCACCACCTCTACCCCAATGGGTCACCTCACTTTTGAGCTTGTCTGCTAGTAGGACACACCACGAGTCTTTGTTTTGGCTGTCACAAAAACTATCTCCAAAATAACCAATCGTGTTCATACATTGATAATTATGTGTATATATTATGAAGTACTCTTATCCTGACTGGAACAACAAGCAAGGCACCATACCAGTGCATTGGGTACAACAGGACTACGAGGATCTACCATGGTATGAGCACCCCGACAAAAGGCAAGGCTTCACAACCGCCGAGGAGAACTATAACATATACAAGGAAAGGGTTGGATGCCTTATACCCAAATTTGAACAAGTTGGTAAAGGCGTTTTTATTCCAGAAGAAGTAGATAAAATTTTTGGTTATGTATTGTCGCAGTTTAATCTAAAAGATTCTGTCTACGCATTTGCAAAGTACACGCCTGGATTGATACTGCCATGGCACAAGGACAACTACCCGACCTACGCAAGAAACAAGAACGCTCGTGTTGAAGACATTGTTAGGATAATGGTTTTCCTGCATGATCCTGCACCAGGACATCAACTATGGATTGAAGACAGGTTCTGCACTGGGCCTGCAGGCTCTTGGCACAGTTGGCAAGGCGCCACAAAGCACATGGCGGCCAACCTCGGAGAAGTTGACAGATATGTTATTCAGATTACTGGCACTGTGCTTGAGCAATCTTAAACTCATTATTCCAGTTATTATTTTCAAAGTGTGATTTATTATGAGCGATAGTGTCTGCTAATTGCTCATACACAATTATAGGATCCTGTTTGGACAGACTGTGCATTGAATCCAAAACTTTAGAAAATCTTTTTGTCATGTCTGATTCATCGTCGTAGGACTCGTCTATAACGGGTGCAAAACTTTTGAAACCCAGTTTACGGAATGCTCTCAGATGTCCTGGAGATCCAAAAATTACAAACGGTCTACCTGCTACTATCGGTTTGGCTTCTTTCTCCGAAAACATAGCGAATCTTGTGCTTGAGACAGTTTCGACCATTGCAGAATAATAAGTTTGATTGTAGATTTCCGGATCAAGTAAGTCCGAACAGCGTATTTGACTTCCTTTGATAAAAGTTTCTGCGGTGTGCTGATTAGGTCTCATCACATAAGAACTCCAACTTCCTGCAGAAACATCACGCCCATAATAGGTGAAAAATGTCGATTCCTTAATAGGATGTGATTGTATCAGAGAATGTATTAGATCCTTTGTTCCATTCCATTCGCCTAGCAACAAATCGAAACGCAATTTAGTTTGTTTATCCGCTGTATCTAAACAATGATCTAACAATTTTTTACACTCAGGATTATCACGATATAAACGCCAACCCTCAAAAAACATGTCGTTGATATAGTGTAGGTTAGGTAGATCATTTCCGATTGGTACACAATTGGCAAAGAACGTGCAACGGGCAGGATCAAATTCTTCTACAAAATCTATAGTGCCAAAATATCTTTCTCCAACTTTATAGTTCAACCCGGGCTGTCCTAGTTTTATGTAAACATGTTCTAGTGTATTAAGAGCAGAGTTTATTGTTTGTCGTAAGGTGTTGACTTCTTCAGTTCCTCCAGCCCAACTTTGTATTAATTTTTTCATAAAAAGATTTTCAGTATTGCATTTTCGTTCAATGATTGATAAATTTTTAAATTATGATCACAAATTGACTGTACACCTTCCTGAAGTTTATACAATTCATCTTTGTTTTTATTACCAAAGTAATCTATCAGTAATTTTAATCTTGCAATACGTTCTTGGCCCTCATATTGATCGTAGGATTCGTCCCAGAAGTCTCCAAAGGTCTTGAAATTTAGTTGTTTTAAATTTGATAAAAAGTTTTGTGCACCATAAACTATAAAAGGTGTTCCACTACGCAGTGATCTTCCTATCTTTTCAGTCGGCATAAAGCACTTACCTTCATGCCAGGTTTCACATACGATATCCAAAAAGAATTTGTTGTAGCAAGGAAGTAATTCATAGGCCTTATCCCAATTAATATAACCATTGTTATAATTTTCCTCCTTTATTCTCAACGGAAGATTATGATAAAATTTCCTAATAGATTCATGAGATTCTATAGGAATATCTTTCAGGTAGTATTCAACTTTAAAATTACTGTGATTAAAAGTCAATAGCGTGTCGTCGTTGTAATTTTCATAAAGGTATGCACCTATATCCAGTCTCGGCCACCGACTACTACCCACAAATAAACCAAATTTTCTTTCAATGTTTTTCTTTGGAACAAAGGAGAGATTCTGTCCGTGGATGAATGGTGTAGCATTAAATGATTTGACATAATTTGGCCACACATGATCCTGTGATAGATTATCACTCTTAATTGTAATTAGGTTTTTATCAATTTTATTCGTGACACAGTATGTGTGTAAGAAGTCTAATAAAGTTGTGGAGTCAATATCAACCTCTTGAAGATCCGGCCCTTCATCTATTTCTAAGTAAAGACTTGATATTTTCTTATCCTTAAGTTCTTGTAATTTTAGAAATAAGAAGTCTTGGTTAGTAACTTCTCTTTCAACTACCTTAATACTACTAATTTCTTCACTCATAGGAAATAATAATCTAAAATATTTTCACATTTGGTATCTTGATTAATTTTTATCCAATCCGCTATATCATCATTTGTCCAATGGAAATGGTTAGTATCATAATCTATTTGGTACCAGTATCTTGCTCCATAGCCGTTGTCATCGAATTGGACAGACGCATCGCTATCGATATCATTATAAACTTTTAAGAACTTATCACTGCTGTCAATCATAGAATGATCGCTCTGCAGAAATTGGGATATTTCTTCTTTTTTACAAATTAAATCTAAAGGAACATCCTTAACATCATAATATTTTGCTACCATCAATCGTGAACCGCCTGGATTAATATTTAGAATGTTGTCTTTTACCGTGCCTACCAGAGGATATTGTATCCTATTATTTTTAAGTTCTTTGAATAGCAACCTAATATGATGGAAAGTAAAATGTTTAGGATCCTTCAAAAAAATATTTGCGTGTTTGGCCAATTCTTCTTCCCAACCCATATGTAGATATTCCACAGGATAGTGATCAAATCTATAAAACACATAGCCGGCAGAAAGTAACGACTCAAACCAAATGTTCAACTCTTTTAAATTTTTTACTATCATCTTTATGGATTATAAAAAAAAATGCCATCAATTTTTATAAAGTTAAATATTTATAAATGAAAATATCAACACAGAACGAATACGGTAAATTGAAATCTGTCATAGTTGGAAGTGCGGTAAACATGTCTTGGCCTTCAGACGATAAAGCATTCAATGAGAGCATACAAAGGTCAACTTATCCTACCACCCTTGCCAAAGGCGAGGTGCCTGCAGTTGTTAGGCAAGAAGCCATTGAAGATTTGGAAACATTAGTAGACATACTAGAACATAGGGCAATAAAAGTCTATCGACCTTTGACTGCAAAGCCACACTGGGCCTATTCTGCCAGAGACATAATTTTGACTGTGGGAGATATGGTTATACAATGTCCAACCCCTTTCGAGAGCCGTGCCAATGAATTAGAAATGTATCCTTTCTTGAAACAATGTAATATCGTAAGAGCACCAAGACCAGAAAAAAACACAGATCCAACCTTCGATGCCGCCAACGTACTGAAAGTGAATGACAAATTAATTTACTCAATTTCCCATTCTGCCAATGAGGCAGGAGCCGATTGGTTGCAACAAACAGTTGGCAACGATTACGAGGTCATCAAATGGGAAGTGGTCGATCATGAGATCACACATATCGATTCTACATTATTGACTTTGAACGAAAATACTGTTATAGTGAATGCATCAAGAGTAAAGAAACAAGACTTACCAAATTTTATGCAAGACTATAAAAAAATATGGATTGACGATATAGTGCCTCGTGACTTTCACCATTTTCCCAAGGCATCTAAATGGATTGGGATGAACTTGCTTTCGCTTGATCCTGAAACTATATTGGTAGATGATATTCAAGTAAAATTAAAGGAGAAACTTGAGGCAAACAATCTAAATGTGATCTCAACACCAATGCGGCAGTCAAGAACACTAGGTGGTGGCTTTCATTGTGTGACATGTGATTTAGAAAGAGAATGAGGATTTCGTTTATAGGATTAGGCAAACTAGGAATGCCATGTGCAGAAGCTTTGGCCAAAAAGGGTTACGGCGATATTGCCGGATATGACATATTACCCAAACAAAGTGAACTAATTGATATAAAAGACACACTCGCCGACGCCGTGAAGGATAGAGATATTGTTTTTATAGCCACGCCCACCCCACACGAGGATGGCTATGACGGACGAGAGCCCACCAGTCATAAGCAACCAAAGGATTTCAATTATGATGCAGTCAAAAAAGTTTTGACAGAATGCAATCACTTAATGAATAAAGAACAGGTTGTTGTGCTAATATCTACGGTGCTCCCTGGAACAATTAGGAGAGAATTTGCTCCTGTCATGACCAATGTAAAACTAATTTATAATCCATATCTTATAGCCATGGGCACGGTAGCCGATGACATGATCAACCCAGAGATGATCATGATAGGAACTAGAAAGGGTATAGAGGAGACTGCGGTTAAGGCCGGATTGCTAAAATCTTTATACAAAGATGTTTGCGAAAACAATCCACGTATTGAGTTTGGTACTTGGGAAGAAGTCGAGTCTATGAAGATATTTTATAACACTTTCATCAGCAACAAGATTTCACTGGTGAATATGATACAAGACGTGGCACACAAATTGGGCAACATGAATGTAGACAAAGTGACAGGGGCATTATCACGAAGCACAAAAAGGATAGTAAGTTCTGCATACATGAAAGCCGGCATGGGAGATGGTGGTGCATGTCATCCAAGGGACAACATTGCGTTGCGTTGGCTGGCTAAGGAACTTGATCTTGGCTATGACTTGTTTGAAGGAATAATGACAGCTAGGGAGAAACAAGCGGAGACAATGGCTAAAGCTATACTCAAACATGGAAATAACATTTGGTTCACATCGGATTCATACAAACCAGGCACCAATCTTGTTGATGGATCATATAGCCTACTAGTGCAATACTACATAAAAAAGCATGGTGGACAATTAGCTAACGGCATAGATAATCCTGTGCATGTAATTGTCAGGGTGCATGAAACAGACCAGGTGTCTGCTGATAATGAAACAATTATTTTTGATCCTTGGAGAAGTTACCCCATGGCAGACAACGTGGTATATTATGGTGCTCCACAATGACCTGCACAAACGTCATTGCAATAATCTGTTTGCCAAGTATCCTGCAACTTTTTAAAATCATCTAAAAATATCTTAGGTCGATCAACATGTCCGAATCCATGGTAGCAACAAGGAAACAGCTCTCCAGAACTGTTCATGTACACGCTCCCATCCAGGTGCTCGCACTTGATCTTGGAAACGGTGCATGTATTTTTGGCTAGGTTGTATGGCTTGTATCTCATATTGATGTAAGCATCGACATCAAACTTTTGAGGTCGTGCATCTTTATCGGGCGGCAATATCCAATGACTGATACTCTTGTCCTTTTGTATTGCAGGCATATTGTTCCTGCTTCCACCTAATGTAAAAAAGTGGTTGAATCCTAAGTCATTCGATAATGTTCTAGCCTCTTGCTCTTGATCCATGTTGTGTTGAAACCGAATGAATTGCCATTCTGCATCACCTCCGAGGTCTATGAAGTGTTTTACTCTCCTCATCAAATTTTGCCAATTGACCCCTTGCCTGTAAAGATGATTGGTGTCTTCTAGTCCGTCTATGCCAAACACTATTTTAACTCCTTGTTTGGCTAAAAGTTCGTAGGTCTCAAGCCTTCCGATGCCACCATTCGTTGCAATAGTAAATTGAATATTTTCTATATCACAGAACTTTGCAATATCCGGATTCATCATAGGATCACCATGATTACCGCAGAATAAAATTGAACCCACATCCTTGTATTCCTGCAATACTTGATCATATCTGTCGAGCTCGAGATTTTTTTCAGGGAAGAATCCTTCTAGTGGATAGCCATAGGCATTCCTGGGACAACCAGGGCACCGTGCATTACAATGGCTCGATGCTTCGATGTGTAGGTGTGTGACAGGCATTAACATATTTACATAATAAATACTTACATATTGACACAGATGAAGCCCTGGAACCAAGGAATATACAGACACAACAATCTTGTATACCATAGGTCCAATAAATGTGCTGGCACTTTCTTTTCTGAATTTTTTTCCAACCATGGATGGAAACCAATACCCGATCCAAAAACGATAAGACCAACAGACGTAAATTTTGGCATTTTGATAGATCCAATAAAACGTCGAGCAAAGGCAATAACCGAAAGAATATGTATGGCAGGAATGCAGGAATATATCGATAATAAGTCCTTCCAAAAATTTATTGAAGACATCTGTATAGTTGACGAACACTTAATTCCCTATAGTCATCAATTCAAAGAATTAAACAACCTAACGCTGTTCCGATTGGAACCTGGAATCTCTCAAAAATTAAAAGAATTTTGTGCAAATCATGGATGCGATATAAGTCTATTCGATGAAAAAGATGAGAAAATAAGGAAAAACGTTTCGAACACAAAGAAACTTACGGTCTATGCCAAAGTCGTTGAGAGTCTTAAAACACCACTGTTCAATGATATTTTCAAGGACGATATATGTATGTTTCAAGATCTAAAACAAAGATAATAAATACAGTGTAATAAGCGTTTATAAAGGATTATTAAAATGGCAAGTAAATGGCATCATAAGAGATATTTTCAGATACGGAAAATGGATAGCAGTCTAATTACGTTCGTCGACACAGATGACGCAGTGGCAAGGATTGCATTTGCTTCTGCCTGGAACACAAACAGTCCAACATTGACCTACGCCCTAGCTGATTCAGATAAAACATTGGTAATGACAATTAAACACTCAAGCCTAGACAACCAAACTGGATGGAAGACCGCAATAGATAACCTTTTCTCGGATGATAGATCAACTTGGCCATGGGCTGGGGACGATTCAACAGACACTGTCGAACACTTCAAGACTGAATGGTTACATGAGGACGGATCGGTCAGCTCTACATCGACCTTCTAATCACCCATAAAAAAAGGGCGATACATTTCTGCACCGCCCTTAGAATTAATTAGATTACGCTGAGTAATTAATTACTTTTCTTCCTGATTTCTTTAATAAAGAAATGATGTTTGACTTCATAGTCAAAGCAGAGTTCTTAGGTGCAACACCTAATACTTCTACTGTAAAGTCCAA
>Ga0181391_1000583_pt1 | contig 11106 bp, 26 predicted proteins | sample 14SPOviralmetaG_FD_130080 | JGI IMG/M metagenome (GOLD analysis project Ga0181391, IMG submission 130080) | Marine viral communities from the oligotrophic San Pedro Time Series (SPOT) site, San Pedro Channel, CA, USA - 14 SPOT_SRF_2010-08-11 | ecosystem: Environmental > Aquatic > Marine > Strait...
TTCCTGTAAGAACAGGGACTCTTAAAAGATCAATTAAAAGTGTAGCCAGACCAGCTCCAGTAATTACTATGGAAGGTTATGGACAATTCGTAGATAGTGGACATATTGTCATGTAAACGGCTTGGTCATGTTAAAAAAATGTTGTATCTTTAGGGTGGTTGTGGGTGGGAGTGTACAGATGGGGGAGAAAATAAATTAAAAAAAAACGTTAAAAGGCTTGGTCAAGTGGAATATTTTTCGTATATTTACTATGTAAATGAGTGATAATAAAGATATGATTGGAATGGATTTAGTTGAACTACCCTCAGTAGGGAGTTTATTGGATAGGGATACAGGTATGATATACCCACAGTATGGTGTAGAGAAGGGCGAAGGGCCTGATTTGAGTTGTGAAATCTCCTTATGGGATGGGGAAGTAGCGATGGATTGGTATGATATGCTGAGTGAAGTAGATATGGAATTAGTTAAACCTTATATACAGTAAGATATGAATTGGAAAGATTGGTTAATAATAGGGGTAATCATAGTGGTAGGAATAGCACTTATACCGATAACGATAGATATATTCTTTAGTGGGTTACTTTATATGATGAAAAACCCTCTTATGTCTCTAGGCATACTGAGTTTAATGTTAATTTCGTTCATTATTGGTAATATTACCGAAAAAAAGTAAGAAAAAGCTTGGATATATGGATTATTTTTCGTATATTTACATAGTAAATGATTGATGATTGAGAAAATGGGGTGAAATTCCCTCTCTAGTCAACCAAAAATATAAGACTGATAAGTGATACGGACCTTATAATGCGTGTGGTAACTGAAAGAAACACGATAGGGAGATTCACTTTCCTCTGAGTTGAAGATTGAAGTAGATAAAACGAGGAATAGGTCACCAATATAACGATTCCTGCTGCAGCAGGGGAGGTGTCACAGGCGATGAAATGATACTACGCACCGAAATCGTATTTAAGTTGTGGTTAAGGGGTTTTCCACAGCACATAAAGAGAGACCTCAACAACTTCTCTCCTATCCTAAGTGTTCATCCGAACCACCCACCAAGAAATTAGGTCTCTGCTTGGTGGGTTTTTTTTGTCTAAAACTTATCAACACCCCTTTGTTAATAAATAAATGAGAAAAGGCTTGGATATATGGAATTTTTTTTGTATATTTACTTTGTAAATAAGAATAAATTATGGCAGTAGAAGCAGTAATATGGACAGATAAATCGGTAACATGGAAAAACGATATCGGTGAAGTCCTAACAACGGCACCCTTTAGTACAATAGAGGAGGCACAAGAATTTGCAAAGAAGGTTACAACCGTACCTATAAAATCGGTAAACGTAAAAGGAATAATATAAGAGCTATATAAAGAACTAGCTCACCCTATACTATATACAGTACATACAGTATAGATAACATTAAATAACACTATATATGAACAAAGAAGATAAACTCAGGTATCTCAACCACACAATCATCAATACCCCAACTGACACGTTCCCCCATATGGTAACCATCATTAAAGGAGCGAAGAAGTATGACTTGGTAGAAAGAAAGTATGTTAGCTTAAACAAGGCCAAGATAGCCGTTGAGTTAGCTACTGTGGATACGAGAATCAAGAATGGCGAGAAACAAGCTAAGAAAGATATGGTAAACCTTGGCCTTAAGGTAGAAGAATAGCCCCCCCCCCCCATGGGGAGAGGTTTCTTGTAACTAGGAAAAAGGTTTTTTGTTAACGGGGGCTCGGAGTGGTTTTTATATCGAGGTCAATTTTTTTACCCATAGGAAAAAACACCCTTACCTACCCCCAAGGGTAGCGTGGTATGGCAAGTCCATCCAATGGAATAGAATGAGCAAGATTTAAGGATAGCTCATTTAGAAAAAATAAAGTAACCTAGAGTTGCTTAAATGAAATGTGTAAGAAGTTTCACAGTCGAGGTTATAAACCTTTACTTTATACTCTTCTTATCTATATAGGGAAATAGGGAGGCCTGTTATGAGTAGAGTTTTCTTCCTATCTATTATATGTTCAAGTGTAGAGTGAACTGTATCTGTTGTGATAACATTATATTGTTTATTCCCTATATAGAGTTTTAGACCTTTGGGGTTATTATGATTACTAGGTGAGCTGATATTATTAGGGTTACCGATTAAATCGAGGTTATGAATTTATTGATAAAAATTAAAATATGGATAAGAGTTCTTTTTTGGATTGTACCTAAAGAGATAGGAAGATGGCTGAGGAATCTATATAGTGAGGAAAAGTTTAGAAATTTATGAGAGTAAGAGAAATAAAGTTTAACGACATTGATGAGGTTTGGGAATTACTGAACCAACTCAAGTTTGTGGAAACATCCTTGGTAGATAAAGAAAAGGCTTGGAAGAACTTTAATGGTGAGGGATTTGTAGTTGAGAGTGCTAACAAGATTATTGGATTCGGTTCTTTAATAGTAGAACGAAAAATCAGAGGATACAATTCAGCACAGATAGAAGATGTAGTTATCGATGAAGAATTCAGAGGTATTGGAGTTGGAGAACTTCTTATCAGAAAGATGGTAGATAAAGCGTGGGAAATGAAATGTTACAGAATATCCCTTTTTTGTAAAGAAGAGTTAATCAGCTTTTATACCAAGAATGGATTTAAGGTAAACAATGTAGTAATGAAACAATGGATGGAGTAAGAATATAAATTATGACAAAACACAAATACACACATCAATCAACAACCTTTATAGATGAACAACAATTAAAGTTTCTAAATGAAATGGATAGGTGGTTATCAAAAGAACCTTGGCAATCTGATGTAGAGATAAAAACTGCTATGGAGGTTAGAACTTTAATCGATAAGATTCAAAGGAAAGGGCACTATTATGATGATGAGGCTGATTTACTAAACCTAATGAGAGCCGAATATATTAAAAGTAAAAAGAAAAAGAAAAGATTATGATAAATAAAAATAAACATAAACATGGTGAGATAGGGCTCATCTTAGTATTCTTTAGTATCGTATGTGATTCTATTGGAATTAATATCCCTATATGGATTAGTATGATTATTAGCGTTACCGCAATATTCTTGTTAGCATCAGCAATTAAACAATATTGGAGTGAGAGTAGAAACTGATATAAGACCTTGGGGAAAGTACGAGGTACTATTAGATTCCGAGAAAAGTAAGGTAAAGAGAATAACAGTTAGTCCAGGTGGTAAGTTATCTTATCAATATCATGTACACAGAGCAGAACAATGGACTTGTGTAGAAGGTAAAGTATCGGTTATACTAAATGATACTTTATACGAATTACATCCTGGTGATTCACTAGGAATACCACAAGGAGCCAAACATAGAGCATTTAATGATACTATGGAAAAGGCAGTATTCATAGAAGTTCAAACTGGTACATACTTTGGTGAAGATGATATTGTTAGACTTAAAGATGAATATAATAGAATAGATGAATAAATACTTTAGAAGTTTAGAAAAAATAGATAAGATAGCTTTTATAATAGTTGCTATCTTATTGGTACTGATAACAATAAGTTGTCAGTATGAACCATATGAATCAGATTGTGTAAAAGGAGAAAAATCACCTGGTGTTGTATGTACAGAAATATACGACCCTGTCTGTGCACCAGATGGAACTCAGTATCCAAACTCTTGTTATGCAGAGAAAGACGGTTGGGACAATAGTTGTTTAGAAAAATGTTAAATATTTAAGCTTATGATAGATTATATAAAATACTATTTAATAGTAGGGACTGTGTGGTCTTTAATACATACATTAATAATCGGTAATGAAAACGTAACTACTGGTTATCAAATTAGATTACTATTATTCTGGCCAATCACTATGGCGGCATGGGTAATAGGTTTTGTTGAAGCTATGGTACAAAATTGGAATAATAATGATTAGTATTAGTGAAAGAGAATTTTTAGATTTTTCAGCAGATATGGACACTATGTGTTATAACTGTGGCATTGAAACTCAAATCAATCCTTTGGTTATGTGGGATATATTAATAGAAGAGGTTAATAAGATACAAGATGACTTTTAATAAAATTGAATCACCATGCGTTAGTATCTGTGTTTATAATATCAACGAATATTGTATTGGTTGTAAAAGAACACGAGATGAAATAAGTAATTGGAAAGAATATACATCTGAGAAACGTAAATATATAATGAGTTTATTGGATGATAGAAATATAGACGAATAATGGATTTTATACTTGATATGGCGGAAGCCGAAAAAAATCACAAAGTTAAGTACATTGATGAATACAGATGTATTGTTGATGGAAAACACTACCTACTAACTCTGAGTAATCAGACAAAAAACCTTGAATGGCGAAAGGTAAACCTTTAGATGAAAAATTCTGGAGAGATTATAACAATCTACCAAGAAAAATAATGGAACATCAATTTCGAGTTGTACACAAGGGATGTCATAAATCATTCCTTGATTCAATACAATGGGATTCGGTTTGGTTGAAACATGATACCGAAGAAGAGAAATATGCTAAAGCTGTAACTAGAGAATTTAATAGACATCCATTTAGAAAGTTTATACCAAAACCAAAAGAATATATAGAAGTGTGAAGTTAAAAATATAAATGATAAAATATGTGTACAAGTGGAGCAATGTATAGTGATGAAGATTCTATTGATAGAATTATAGAAATGGCGTGGGAAGATAGAACTCCCTTTGAAGCAATAGAATATCAGTTTGGATTAAAAGAAAACGATGTTCGTAAAGTAATGAGAGAAAATCTTAAACGTTCTTCTTTCAAATTATGGAGAGAACGAGTAAAAGGTAGAAAAACCAAACATAGTAAAACAAGTGAATCAAATAGATTCAAATCTACAAATCAAAAATGAGTAAATATAAATTCGAAGATTACCATTACGATGGAATAACAACTCTTCAAGAATTTTATGGAAAGAAATTATCTATTGAAACTAAGAAAAGTAACAAAGATTTATGGAAAAAAATTCTTGGAATCTTGGAAGAATTGAAGGAGAAACAATTTTATTCAGAGAAAGATAGGTCACGATTAAATAGATTTAGAAAAAATTATTATATTCACAAAAAAAATAGCTAAATGAACTATCCTTTTTGGGTACAAGATTTTAATAGGATAAGAAACTACCAAGATACATATCCCTTAGCGTTGGAGATATTCAAACATCCTCAATCTTTTTGGTATGGTGATAATCCAAAGAAACCCAAAAAACATATGGAGAAATCCATTCGAAGATTATTAGATAGAGCTCATCCCGACCTACCTGTATTGGTAAGTTACAATATACCAAACAGAGATGTTGGTCAATACTCTAAAGGAGGAGCTCAATCAGAAGAAAGATACTTGGATTATATAGAAAGATTTGCAAGAGGTGTTGGTGAATCTGGCCCGATTATAATATTTGAACCTGATGCACTACCCCATTCTACCCTACTATCTGAAGAAGATAGAGATTGGAGATTATCTCTTATGAAACGAGGTTTGGAAATATTAACTGATAATTGTAATGGTATTGTTTATATCGATGTTGGTCATTCAAATTGGTTACCTGCAAAAGATGTAGCTGAACTATTAGATAGAATCAGTAATCCTAAAGTTAGAGGATTTTCTGTTAATGTTTGTAATTATAGAAGTACAGAGGAAAGTATTAAGTGGGGAAAGAGAGTTTGTAGATTTAGGCCAGATGACCACTTTGTGATTGATACATCAAGAAATGGGCAGGGGCCCTTGGATGATGAATGGTGTAATCCAATTGGACGGGGTCTAGGTGAACCAGCTACCACTAAAACAAAACATAGATTCTGTGATGCTTACCTTTGGGTTAAGATACCAGGTGAATCTGATGGTAAGTGTAATGGAGGACCTAAGGCTGGAATGTTTTGGGGAGAACAATCAGAAGAATTAGTTATAAATAGATTATTATGATACAGAGATTATCAAAACAGCTTTGGGTAATAGAAAAAAAATTAGATGATTCTTTAATGAATCAACTTAAACAAATTGTAGACAATATAGGTAGAGGTGAAAAAAAGATGGGCCAGAGATTAGCTGGACAGCTAGATGATGAATACCCTATAACCTATTCAGATGATGTTATTAAGTTTATCAATAGTTCTTTATTAGAATATAAAGATAAAATAAACTCATTTGAAAAAAGTTACAGACCTCCCACAAACTATGATACCCAAAAGGTAGAAATACGAAATGAACAATCTTGGATTAACTTTCAAAAGAAATATGAATATAATCCCTTTCACCGACATAGTGGTGATTTCTCATTTGTAATATGGTACAAGATTCCATATACCTCATCCGATGAAGCAAAGATAGGACCTGGTCAAGGAAAGAAACAAAACAAGAATGGAAACTTCTCATTTATATATGATGTAAAAGAAGGAGATATTCAAGAGAAATCATATGCTGGAGATACGAAAAGAGAAGGTACATTCTTATTATTCCCAGCTGGACTACCTCATCTTGTATATCCATTCTTTTCAACAGATGAAGAAAGAATATCATTTTCAGGTAATTTATTTCTAGGAGCAAAAGAACAGAAAACTAAAAAAACATTTATATAAGGGGCAGTTGACCGAGTGGCTAGGTAGTGGATTGCAAATCCATGTACAGGAGTTCGAATCTCTTACTGCCCTCTATTTATACTTTTACACATGATAATACATAAAATAATTCCACAATTCTGTGGAAAGACATTTTCAAAGAAAGTCATCTCTCAATCAAAGATTTTTCGTGAGGACCAAGAAAGAGAAGATGGTAAAGGCCTTAGAGATGTAGTCCATGGAGATGGGTTTATGTTGTTTGATAGCTATAGAACAGGAGATTTTGTAGAATACAAAGATTCTATACACCATCAGGTATATGATATGTTTGGTGGTCGTACCGAAGCTATGTTAAGTCATTTTGTTGTTCAACATCAAAAGTATTATGAACACATACTACGACCTCAAATAGATGAAATTATTATAATTACAAATATACAATCTGAAGAGAAACTATTAATAAAAATAGATGATGAGGAGATATCATTAAACGAATCGGATATTATATTTTTATCAGAAATAAAATCAGATAGAATTATTTTTCTAAATCAATCCGAAAAACAAATATTTCAAATATATACCTGTAAAGCAAGCAAACCAAAATCTTTATTATAATGGGAAAGATAATTTACATGGAAGATACCATAAAGGTAATGAAACCTAAATTAGCTAAAAAGTTAATAGATGAAGGAGATGTAGTGCACACAGAAAATTCTGCTTACTTGGTTAAAGATAATAAGAATCTCGATATACGAAAAACATTAGATGGTACACCATTAGTTGAATTGGATGACCCAATGGCACTTATAGTAAACACAAAAGTTCCACACAAATGGATTTTACAAGATACAGAAACAGGTGAAATTTATCGTGGTACTACTGAAACCACTATTGGAAAGCAATGGGAAAAGGTTATAGAGATAAATGACAGAAAATAGAAGAAGATATAAAATTCAAATGAATGTCTATCAGATTGGTGGTCATATAGTAATGACACAAGCTAAAGTTGGTACAAGTACTTGTACTGCTATTGTTTTTAATCAATATAAGGAGGAGTATAGAGAATCTAATCCTGCTCACATACATCACCAAGAGGGTCATCCAAATCCTAAATTTTACCAAAGAATTAGAGAGATATCAACCTACGATGTATTTGATGAAGATGGTAAAATACAGATTGTGCACCTATCAGATGAAAAAAGGAGGGGTACTAGGGAGATTGAAACCTTTCATGTTCCAATCGATAAAGTAGAAGAAAAAATAATAGAAGATGTTGTATCTACGTTTGAAAATATTGTTAGTGGAAAATCAAAGAAAAAAATACATATTTTATGTAGAGAACCACTAGACCAGTGGAAATCAGCAATACTTGAAGATTTGAAATACTCTCTACATCAGCTGAAAGCTTCAGAGTTGTCTGAAAGGTTAAAACCATATTTTATTGGTACTAAGTTTGAAAAGTGGCACCTAGAAATTTTACTTGATTATGAAAAAGAAGGTACAATAGTGGATAAAGGCCTATTCGAAATAGATAGTCTGTATTTTTACATGAAGGAAAGAGTCTTATCGGCAATGCCAAAAAATGGTAAAAAATACAAATGGTGTACAGAACTATATAAAGAATTCAAAAAAACTTATTTTGAAGCACTATGGTGGCAGGTAATTAACCCATTCAAATCAGTTGATGGAATACATGACACCAGTACTAAAGTAATTTTGTATAATATGATTTCTACACATTATCATCCATACTTAACCAAACTATGGTTGTTGTTTTCTAGGGTATATTATCCTGAATATGTAAAGTTTGTTGATATTAATCAAAATTTTGGTTTGATAAAAAGAATAGGTAATGTTAGAGAGATGTCAAATACAAAAGATAGTAATGTAAAAGAAGCATGGAACATGGCCTTTTTTAATATTGCTAATGAAAACGACCTTCCACATTTAGTTTACCTTGAAGGTGAGCAGGTAATATTCCATACTATAAAAGATTATGAAAAAAGAAGATGAAAAAATGTAACGTTTGTAATCAGAATAAACCTGATTTTAGATTCAAAAGAAATAAGAAAACTTGTAAGAGTTGTGAAAGAACTTGGTACAATGGACTTCTTAGATGGATGGTAAAAGAACGTATGTTAACACCAGCCGAAAGATTAGGTAATAGATTAGGATATATGGGTTCTGCTTTTATAATGAGCTCACCTTATTTACTACCATATGATAATATCGGAGCATACACTTATTTGATTGGAGCTATATTATCCCTACCACAAGTATGGTTAGCCAAACAATGGAACTTGGTTGTTATTAACTTCAATCTACTGATTGGATATGGGTTGTATTTATTTGCATAATGGAATTATTAATATCTAAAAAACACATAAAGAATCCTTTTGTAATTGTTAAAGCCAGAAGATGTGGTTCTAATTCATTAGATAGATTCTTAAACGATAATATTGGTAAAGAAAACTATGTAAATTTATCAGGTGATAACTCATTTATCAATTATTCAGTATTAGATATTGTAGAAGATGACATCTTGTCAGGTTATAAACTGACATTCTGTCGGAATCCCTTTACAAGAGTTGTAGCTGGATACCTTGCTGATATATATCACATCACACCATCTCTTGGAGTAAATATTTCTGATACCAATCACCCCATTCAACCTCCCAAAACAATAGTATCTTCGAGTACTTTAGATATGGAACTGTATAAACTTACCGATAATAAAGATTTACATATAGAAGCTTTCACTAAATTCCTAGATGCTACCATAGAATTTATGGAAACAGGTCAATCTAAGTATGAATGGCAATGGTCTTTCAAGTTAGTATTCGACCCATTGTTCTCAACTGTACTAAATAATGAACATTCTAACATAGATTTTTTTGATGATATAATAAAACAAGAAGAATTATCAGAAAGATGGAAAGATGTATCAACAAAACTTATAGGTAGGTATGAACCAATAGTGAAACTTAATAGTTTTAACGAAAGACATAAAGGAACTGGTGGTTCTACATCTGATTTTTCTTATCTCTTAGATTACAACGATAACAGATATAAAATCGCCAAACATTGGCAAAATGATTTTATACTATTTGGTTACGAAATCTAGTAAATATATATTTATATACATGAGAGAACAAATAATAAATGCATTAAAAACAGTTTATGACCCTGAGATACCAGTAGATATATGGGAACTTGGGTTAATATACAACATAGATATAAGTGATGATAATAGTGTACACATACTTATGACACTAACCTCTCCCAACTGTCCAGTAGCAGAATCTCTACCATTAGAGGTAGAACAAGCAGTTGCAATGGTAGAGGGGATAAAGAGTGTTGATTTAGACCTAACCTTCGAACCACCCTTTACTTCAGAAATGATGAGTGAAGAAGCAAGGTTCTCCTTGGGTATGATGTAGAAATTTCTTATCTAATATTTATATGTATGAGATATAACCCACTTCCGTGGGAACAAAAGTTATATTTAACTCTAGTTATAATTGGCCGAGTGGCTAATAATTTATTACTCATCGCTTTTTACTTCACAAGAATGAAGTACTATCAAACAAAACAATGGTTATATCAAAAACAAGTAAGATTGCGGTTACAATTATCTTCCTTCTTTCGATTCTAAATATTTTTTTAGCATGGGATGATTGGAAATACTACACTTTCTTTAATTCTGACAAGTTGGTTATCGATGAAAGGGTAGAAGATGATGTTTGCGATGTAGTAAAAGGGTTTTATAAAAGAGATGTTCCCTTACATCAAATTAGTAAACAATCGTTTATGGTTAGCATTGATGATTGTATGTCCCCTTTCATATGGGGAATAGCTAAAGGTGCACCTATTTCAAATCAGGTACACATATACCTCAACAAAGATTTAATATTATTCGATAAAGAATTCAGACAATGGGTAATTGCACACGAACTTGCTCATGAATTCGGATTTATGCATGAAGATTCCCTACTAATAATGGGACAGTATGATAAATCCAGCTCATTAGAAACTGCAATGGATGAGTTAGCAATACAAATTCAGAAAAAAAATGTACAATAAATTTATACCAAACTTCTTAACCAAAGAAGAATGTGATAAAATAATAGAATTAGGTAAAAAAACAAACCTACAAAGACTAAAATCAGTAACTTGGAAAGATGGTAAAACTGAATATAGTGATAACGAGGATGGCTATCATAAAAGAAGTGGTAGTTATTTTGGTAAAGATGATATTAAAAACATACAAGAGTTAAAATCACTTACTAATAATGTTATAAAGAAGTTAAATAAATTAAATATTTACTCAAATGGTAAGTTTAATACGATTGAAAAATATACTTTTAATGAATATGTTTATGGTGATTACCTAAATGAACATAGTGACTTACATGAAATAGAACTTGGAGCAACGTTAACTGTAATATATCAGTTAAATAATGAATATGAAGGCGGAGAAGTTTGTTTTAGAGAAGATAAAATTGGAATAGTTGTACCAAAAGAA
>Ga0181391_1000584_pt1 | contig 11096 bp, 19 predicted proteins | sample 14SPOviralmetaG_FD_130080 | JGI IMG/M metagenome (GOLD analysis project Ga0181391, IMG submission 130080) | Marine viral communities from the oligotrophic San Pedro Time Series (SPOT) site, San Pedro Channel, CA, USA - 14 SPOT_SRF_2010-08-11 | ecosystem: Environmental > Aquatic > Marine > Strait...
CGCATCCGTGACGGCGTTGATTTCTGCATGAATCGTTGCTTGTTCGTGTCCGTCCCTCACAATTGAGGTGTGATTAGAACCACCAAGGAAACCATTGTAGCCCATACTTATGAGACGGTTGTTATTCACGAGCACACATCCCACATTGAGTCTATCACATGGCGATCTGACTGACGCGAGTTCTGCAGTCTTCATGAAATACTCATTCCATGAAATCCTGGAAGTCATATAAAGATAAATAAGTATTAAACTTTAAATGACGAAATTTCCACTTGGTGCTCTACTTGAAGGTGATTATGTATTACCATATGAAGTCGAAAAGAGTGCGAGTGGTCTTTCTTGTCCGGGATGTGGAGAATGTGTCATTGTAAAAAAAGGTGATATTAAAGCTCATCACTTTTCTCACAAACCCGGTGAACGAGAGTGTAAATTTTATGAACATCCCGGTGAAGGTGAAATTCATAAAATGGTGAAACACATTGTTGCATTCTTATTGAAACAAAGAAAAATCAAAAAAGTTGTGCGATCGTGTCCGAGTGGTAAATGTACTACATTTGATGAAAGGATTGAATATGAAGAAGGTGATGAAGTCATGATCGAGTATCGTGTAAGTGATAAGTGTATTGTTGACGTGGCGATTATAAACAAAGGAAAGCTCAAATATGTATTTGAGATCTGTGACACTCATAAAACTATACGTGAGACACCCGAACCTTGGTTCGAAATTGATGCTAAGAAGTTTTTAATGGACACAGAAAACGGTACAAGATTAAAGAGACATGGTAAATATAAAATGGATATAGACGTTATGAAAACTGAAGATATCCTTCAAGAACTGTGTGATGGGGGTTCAAATCTTGAAGGGACACTCAAAGAGAGACGTGAGAGACTACAAACTGTTCGAAACTTTGATACATCTGAGCCGGAGGAATGTATTTATTGTACGAGAAGTGAAAAATGCTGCCCTTCTTGTAAGATACGCATGGCGAAATTCAAAGCGGTACGATACCACGGTATTGGAAATGAGACTCGGATTGCTTCGGTTAAACAGATGATCGTAAAGTCCAAAGAATATGAAGAATGTTACCCTGTAATAGGAGCTATAAAATCTATTGTGGATCGCAAGGGAGAACTCTTAGTTCACGTAGATGGCTGGAAATTTAAAAATTCCTTGAAGTATGAGTATATACAGGATGAATTTATTAACCTTCTAGAAAGAGAATGGTGTGGTAGACAAGGGGAAATTACCTTTGAAATTAGGGATTTTAAATCGGATGAAACACTGTATAAAAATTGATCATCTCAAATCTTTATCCGCTGTGTAATATGTTTTCCCTTTTGTGACAAAACTATGAACCCTTGCGTACCCCCACGCTTGTGGAGAAGCTCCTGGACGATGCCCAGTTCTCCACGCAGCGAGACCTCTGTTATATACCGTTTGAAGTGTCTTGAGGGGTATCTTTGTAGCCTTCGCTATCTCTGGGAGGGACTTGACACCTGGATACTTCTTTCTAAATCGTTGGGTATATGAAGATGTGCGAGTCTTTACACCCTCATCCGTCTTGAAATCCGCGTAATCCTTCTTGAGCATCTTTTTGTAGCGAGTCTCCACAGACTTTAGGGTTCTGAGACCACGAAAGTATTTGAGGGGTGCATAGATTTTACCCTCAGTTCTGCGCAATTCCCTAACCTTTTTAGATATTTCCTGATCAGTGAGAGGCATCTTAATTATTATGTAGATTTAATTCAATGGGTTGGGGTGAAGAAAAACCAATTCCAGAAGATGAGATATCCTGTAACATTTTCTGTAACTGCTGTTTACTAAGTTCTATAATGGGATTAATGGCTGGTGGTGTGATGGTAAAAATGTATTATGCTGGTTATTTGTGACGCAGATACTTTACAGCTTCTAGAATGTTTGAAAAAATTTTGTTACCAAAACGAACTCTACCTGACTTTGCCGACACCCACCCCTTGTGTCCATCGTAATAACACCTTTGAATGTCAACCATTATAAAAACAAAAGATTATTTTAAAAGAAAGGTAAGAATGGGTCTGACAATTATTATGGGAAATATGTTTTCAGGTAAAACTTCGGAACTCATTCGCCGACTTAAGCGTTACAAAGTTATCGGCAAAAAAATTGTAGTCATAAATTCAGCGAAGGATACGAGATCTCCTGAGGAAGTTCTCAAGACCCACGATGGTGTTGAATTTCCATGTCTCAAAGTTGAGCATATTTCTCACTGTATCATCAAAGAATCTTTTTGTAACGCAGACATTGTGGCGATTGATGAAGCCCAATTCTTCACAAACCTCAAAGAATTTGTGGAAATGTGTCTCTTTCTCAATAAATCGGTGATCATAGCTGGTCTTGACGGGGACTACAAGCAACGAAAGTTTGGAGAAGTCATTGATTGTATTCCGTTGGCGAGTGATGTTGTAAAGTTGTCGGCTCTCTGTATGGACTGTAAGAATGGAACACCTGGACCATTTACGAAAAGAATCGTTCAAAGTGATAAACTTGAACTCGTGGGTGGTAATGAAAGTTACAAAGCGGTGTGTCGCCGCCATCTAGAATCTATGGATGTCCAAAATAAGAACGACTCTTTTCTGAAGACTGCGTTTAACAAGGCGGTGAAATCGAGAATGGTCAAATAGAAAGTCCTTTCCAGGTTCGTGTTGATGCCCACCATTTTCGGTGTAAAGTACACAATGTTTACCACCCTTAATTGTTAAGTGGTATCTCAACGCGAGATTACTCTCGGCACGATGTGCAGGTATGGTCATTGGACCATCTATAACTGCAAACATTGCGGTCTCTTTATCTATACACGAAATCTGATCAATTATTTTTTGAACTTCAGGGAAATCCTTGACCTTGTAGTAATAATAATTATTATTCTTCTTGAACCATGGATCAAGTTTATGAAAGTAATGTTTCTTTGCGTCAGGGACACCCTTCTCAAATTCGTATAAAATCCTATTATAGTTTGCTCGTACAAACCATAGATTTGGGTAATCCATGATATTGTATTCAAACTTGTGAAACACCATATCCACCAAAGTGTTCCTCATACCAACCAGAGGTCTGAGAGGTCTCTGGAAATAAAGTAGATCTATTGGTGACTTTAAATAATCGTGAAGAACAAGAACTACTGGTAGCCACAGAAGACGCCACATTAATTTCTCAGTATAAAATAAAAATGCCAGGTTACGGCAAGCGAATGGAAATGTTTACCCCAGAGCCCACTGCAGAAGCTCCAGTATTGGAACAACGATTTGTCATGCCACGCGTCACCCTCGTCCAGTTGACCATCCTCGCGATGATCCTCTACTATGCGTGGTCTGTGCGTAAGATGAACAAGGCTGTCGTGTCCACAGCAGCTCTCGCCATTGGTCTCCTCCACATGTATGACCACATGTACCGTCTGAAGCGTGGTGATGAACGTCTCTTCTTCTTCCCAGAAGCCAAGAAGGAGGGGTACTGTGGCGCTTGCCGAAAATAAATTAGCTATACATTGTAAGTATGCACGTCAAGATTGTTCGTAGCCCAGATCGTAAAAAGAAGTTCAGGGCAATCCTAGGAGACGGCAGGACTGTTGACTTTGGTGCCAGTGGGTATTCCGACTACACCAAACACAAGAATCCTTCACGAATGCGCTCATATGTCCTCAGACATGGTGGTCAAATTCCAAAACGTATTGTGGCTGAACGTCAGCCAGCAATGATACACAGAATGATGCGTGATATAGATAAGAGTGACAAAGAAGATTGGAAATTAAGTGGTATTGGGGGTGCTGGATTTTGGTCGCGTTGGTATCTCTGGAGTCAACCAACGATTCCAGAGGTACAAAGGTTTATGGCAAAGAGATTTGGAATTAAATTCATCTAATTGTTAGACAACCCACGCCTCTTTAGGTTAGCTTTTCGTACTCCATTTAATATACACTAACAAAAATTATTGATACCTGACACCGGCTCGTGTCGCCGCATCATCAATTTCGTCAACCATTTCCCACGCCCATAGACACTCTTGTGCGTTTTGGTCTTCACAAATAGAGTGCGCCAAGTCAAGAGCTTCGCGAAGAATCATCTTGAGACGCATCTGCCTCACTGTAATTTTTTTAGGTTCTCTCAAAGAGGGTGCCTCGTACATCTGTTGAAGTGCGACACGAGTGATTTCAGACTTCTTCCGTTTATAATTGATTTCTTCACTTCTTTGGGCTGCGACAATTTGAAGTTTTCTGCGAATGGGTGCTGGTTCAGGTGACCAATACCCAAATTTCTTGAGAGTCTGCACCATTAAATACCTATTGGAAGATATTTTTAAGACCATTTAAGTCTCTCTACAAATCTTCTTAATAAATACGGTGTAAGTTCAATTAAGGAGCCAAATGGCACATATCTATAATCTGGAAAATCCTCACCCATACCTAAAAGTTGTGCAACTTTGTATCTTCTATGTGGAGTACATCGTGCAAATTTGATATCTTCAGAATTATGTGTCGCCAATAGGGTGTGTACATTTTCACTCGCACCCAGAGACATATTGAGACCCTCGCGAAATGATTTATCAACTTCCAATTTATTTGGTAAAAGACCAACCTGTTTACCAAGATAAGCACCCCTCACCAATTTCACACCCAAATTAATACCATGTCTCTCAGCGGCGAGAAGATCCATTTCAAGTTCTTTGAGGGCAGCGCTACGATACATTTGATATGTTTTAAATACATATGGTTTGTGACGATTGAATTCATACATCATATCATATGATTCTCGTGAATAAAGGATATCTTCGGCGTCAATACAGACTTGACAATTGTTATTTATCGCGTGTTGAATTATCTTTTTCATGTGCGCCACCGCAAAAGTTGGTGATTCTCTAGATCCAAATGAAGTCATTTTTAGAGCAAACATACTTCCTGGAATATTTGACATCGTGGTCATATTAACATCGCTGACATGTTGTGCGTCATGGAGTTTACAGTTCTCTCTCGCATAATCCAAAATAACTTTAGCGCCAGAGCGATGAACGTCTCTAATGACTTTTGTTAGTTCATGATTGAGTGCTGCATACCTCAGCATATCTTAAAGATATGGTACATTTTTAATACATGGATATGGAAACTCGTACTTTGATAACTAAAGTACTTCTTCCTCGTATTAGGCAACTTGAGGAAGAAGTCGCTGCGTTGCGAAGACACACATGGCCGTATGTTCAATCTCAGAAGGAAACTAATCAACTTGATGACATGCACGCAAAGAGAGACTTTTTCAAAAATCTGGACGATGACACAATCTTGGAACTCTTGAGACTCAAGGCGAGACTCTCAAGAAACCCAGGGCTTCAGGGGAGAGAATATGATGTTATTACGACTTTGCGGGATAATTTTTGTTAGTGTATATTAAATGGCGTCATTCCTACTTCAACTTGTGGGTTTAGATGCACTTGGTGTATCCGTACCAGGCGCGGGATTATTTACCGCACCTGTTGTTGCCTTTCAAAAGGATAAAGATCTTGATGCGAGTACCATGATATCTCTTATCTGTTCGTGCTTGTGTTCAGCTATGGTTGTGCAGAGAATGGTAAATTTTCCATTTAAATCACCACCTATCATGATGATGTTGGCTGCCTGCTGTTTCTTGAGTTGTTGCTCATCCGTGATGTTAACTAAAGACACTTATGATCGTTTTACTCACAAATCGGAATAGTTTAGAAGAAATCATCCGTTCTGTACATATTCACCGTGTATGAACCAGTTTTACCAGTTACTGAAACTGTTTCATTCCCATATATCTCTTCACACCCAATATCTTCCATACAGTCGCGTGCGTTGTGTGTCACGGGAACTGGGTACAAGTTTTCACCACCCGTTGTGGTATAATAGTGATAGCGATCCCTGCGTCCTCTGACCTCTTTACCGTAGAGGGGGAGAGTCTCTTCTCCAGCACCCGTGAGAATACCCATCTGTTGCATGAAACCTGGCTTGTATTGTTTGATTGGTGCGCTCCTGAATTCTGGTTCGCGTCGTGGTTCGCGTCGCTCCATCTCAATGCGTGGTGGCACTGGCATCACTGGGACTTCCACTGGAACTTCGACAACTTTGGGGTTGAACCACATGTAACTCAAAATGAGGGCGAGTACAATAACGGTTGACCACAAGAGTTGATTTTTCGCCTTGTTCTTAATCTTCATTTATGATTTATGTAGAAAATAATTAAAGAAAACCATATAGTTTTAATTAAACATGGATGAAATAAAAGTATATGATGATTTCCTGGCCGTTCATGAACTTAATTATGCAAGAGACATTATAGAATCCGGGTCATGGACATTTACACGTAACTCATATGAAGGCGGTACAACATTTTGGGAACAGCAACTGGCATATAATATGTTTTTTCGTGAGCATATTGGTAAGAAAATCATAAAACTTACAAATAGAAATTTTGAATTTTATAATATTATTGCAAATGGTCAAACTTATGGATTAGACGGTGACTTTCATAGAGATTCCACGCGCGAAGATGATTACACTTTTCTTTTATACATTGGAGATATCACAAAAGAAAACGTAAACAAGTACAGCGGTTATACACTTTTTAAGTCGGATGATTCCACAAAGTGTATAGAGCCAATAGACAATCGTGGAATTTTGTTTGATAGTAGAATAGAACACGTAGGTCTGGGACCTTCTAGAGCGTATTATGGGTTACGTGTTAGTGTAGCCTACACGCTTAAGGAAGTCAAGTAAATATAAAACATGAAGATCCTTGCCATAGATATTGGCTACCACAATATGGGACTTGTCCTCGCCGAATGTGGTAAAGGTCCAAAGGTAGATGTAGAGTTCATGAAGAAGGTAAGTCTCGAAGACTACAAATATATTCACTCAAATGATATCGTTGATCTCATTCCTTTATTTGTAGAAGATCACAGGTTTATATTTGATGCAGCTGTCACTATACTTATAGAGAGACAACCACCCGGAGGGTTTACAAACATTGAGGTACTTCTAAATTACATGTTCAAAGATAAAGTTATATTGGTTTCACCTGTGAGCATGCATACACATTTTGGTATGAGACATCTAAATTACGAGGAACGCAAGGAGCGAACTGTCTCTATTGCAGATAAGTACATTGAGGGTGAAATACCCTACGAGAGGAAACATGATATTGCCGACGCACTATGTATGATTTTGTATTATAACTTTAGAGTTTCCGTGCACTTTTTTGATAAATTTAGGTTTGACGGGCCTCGGCTCTAATAATTTCTAATGCGTTTGCCACAGATTCTAAAGCGTCAAACATTGTCGCCGCACTACGATTCTTGCAACATTTTCTAATATTTTCAATGTTGTATTCAAAAGATTTCTTCTCCTTCTGTTTTCTTTCTTCGTGAGACTTCATAACACCCCCGAGTCTCTCAATCTCTGAATTTAACTTTTGTGTAATGACTTCAATGGCTTCGTCCATCTTTAGGATCTCTTCCTCATACCAGTCAATGTGACGGTTAAGAAGATCCCGTTTCACTTGAGATTTTGTTCTCTCCATCTGTTTTTCAACTCTTTCAATTTTGTCATCAATAATCTGAAGATTGTTTAAATATTTTTGATGATGAAATTCCTTAGATTGCTCGAGAGCTTCAATTTGTTGTTTGATGTCCATTGTGTTGTGTAAACTCTTCGCCCCAAAACTTTATACCGAGCATGCGTTCGTGATAGTCTATGATCCATTTTAAAGTTTGAGATCTTAGACTATCAGTTTCCTTGTAGAAAGCGTACTCTTTCTTGAGTCTCTCTAATTCTTCTTCACGCCAGTGAGGCATTTTACTTGGGTGTTTTACCTTTCATGATCAATCTTAGGTCATCAATAAACGTATCAAAGCGACCAAGGCGATATTGAACGATAGCCCAGAGGAAGAAGAAAACAGTCTTTGTCAAGTTGTTTATATCGTTATCTTCCATCTTGTATATGGGCGACACGACACGGTGCATGAAAGTCTCCTCCTTTTGCTGTCCTGTGACCATCATCTCAGCTTGAGTAAGAGCGCATGTATCATCGTTGACACTCCAATGATAGAACAAAAATGGGATAAGTATGGAATAAAATTCAAGGTTTCTGTGATCATTTGTAAAGGGAACGACAAGAATACCTATGAGAAATACAAGATGAATCCAGAATATTATGTTCATCTATTATAAAATGAACCAAGAAAATTTTGACGATCAAATGATCAAGCAACAGGCACTTGAAAATCGTCGTGATAGTTGGAATGAGCAACACGAATCTATATTGCGTCAATGGGGTGAGGCTTCGGGGTGTTACAGGTACATGCATCACCGAGCGTTCCTGTTGTACAAGGGATTGAGTATGCGTTTTACTTTACCTGTCATTATACTTTCAACAATCACAGGTACTGCGAACTTTGCTCAAGAACAGTTCCCCGAGAACCTCCGTGGTATGGTGCCATCTGTCATTGGTGGTCTTAACCTTATCGCAGGTCTCGTCGCGACCATTATGCAATTCCTAAAAATCAATGAACTTATGGAGAATCACAAGGCGGCGGCGCTCTCATTTGGTCTTCTTTCCAGAAATATTAGATTAGAATTAGCTCTCGCTCGTGAAGAGCGTAGTACAGATGGTTTGGAATTTGTTACTAGATGCAAGAATGAATATGACCGTCTCATTGAACAGTCACCCAGTGTTCCATCAACTATCCTTGCGGAGTTTGAAAAGGAATACCCACTTGACAATATGTTCACGAAGCCTGAGATTCTCGATGTCCGAGCGATTCCCAAGTTGAAACTACCAGGTTTCACAAATATAAGATCACACACGGGTTCAAGTGTCATCTCCGAATCAACAAAGGGTGGACCACTTTCCAGGATTGGAGAACTCGTAAAAGGGAGGGAAGAGTATGAAGCAAAAATAAAGATCCTTGAAGAGATGCAGTCTGAATTAGACGAAGAAGAAGAACTCACATCGGTGGTCTCTGAAGAACCGATAGACGTCGAGCAAGGTACACAAGAAGAATAAACATTGAAATGTTAGTCAACATAGCACACACCGCATATGGTAAAATTTTCCTTCTTAAAGGTTTTACGATACGTTCTTGTAGTGCGTCATTCTCGAGCACTAAATCTATGGCTTGATTAGTAAGATCATCAATGGATTCTTTCATTAAAATAGTCGAACAAAAAAAAGAACCGGTTGTGAACACAATCCACGAAAAACAGATTGATCTATTGAAGAAGTACATTCGTGAGAGGAAAAATGTCTTCATATGTGGTTCATCGGGTGTTGGTAAAACTTATGTATTGAACGCGGTACTGAATGAATCAAATAGTCTCGAGATATTTCAAGAACATCTAAAAAGTAAATCACCTTTCCTGACTTTCATAAAAGGTGCTGGGAAACATGCTATTATTGAAGACTATACATCTGAATTTAAAAGTTTGGTGGAACGTGTATCCGACGGTGAACGTCTAACGAGAGGTTCACTCATTGTGACATCTATAAATATGTGTATGTTTCCAAACTTTGAAACGATATTTATACCAAGGCACAAACCCGAAAAATTGTTAACTCTGACAGAAGATCGGTCATCGACTGCTGAAAATGCGGCCATCATGTGTAGAGGAAATATTAGAGACTTTTTTACATATTTAGAAGGCCACGACGAGAAAGATATATTTAAAACACCCAAGGAGTTTATCGCAGATGTTCTCACTGAACCGAAAACAACAAATATACCAGATAAGATTCACGAACATGGACACATTTGGGATGTATTTCAGGAAAATTATTTAGATTCTCGCGGCGTTGATTACGCGAGAGCTTCGGATGCCTTTTCAGAAGCTGATATATATGATACTTTTATGTATTCAAGTGGAGATTGGAATCTCATGCCCTATTTTATCATTAATGCACTCTCAATACCAAAGTCATCACTTGGAAAATCCCTCATAAGGGATAAGATTAGACCTGGGAGTTGTTGGACAAAATATGGAAACTACAAAATGAGATATCAAAAGTATAGAGATATTCGCACCAAAAGTGAAATTCAATTAAATATAGATGACCTGTGCCTTCTCAAAAAGTATGCTGAAAATGGAAATATAGAGCCTATGTTAGAATACGGTTTAACCCCGCAAGATTTTGATGTCATGAATCATCTCGCAGTTGGAAATAAGTTAAAACAGAGGGACGTAACAAGAGTAAAGAAAGCATTAAAAAATGCCATCGCAGAAAGAAGTCGAGAAAATCTTTGAAAATATTTTGACGGGGGCTATGGATGGTAAGGGTTCCAAGGCACTTGAGGAAGAAGAACCAGAAGTCACCAAAACTATCGGCAATGAAATCCACTTCTACGGTGAGATTACCCCTGAAAATACCCTTGAGTTTGTTGAGAGCTTCCGTAAGTTGGAAACGCACCTTCTCAAGCAAAAGGCTGATCTCATTGGATATGAACCGGAGATTCGTATTCACATTATGAGTGAAGGGGGTGATATGTTTTCAGGATTTACTCTCAAGAATGTGATTGAAAAGTCTCGGGTAAAGGTTGTGACGATTGCTCAAGGTGCTTGTTGTTCTGCGGCTACTTTCATGTTCTTGGGTGGATCAGAGCGTCGCATGGGTGAAAATGCCTACATTCTGATTCATCAATTGAGTACTGACTTCTGGGGTAAATATCATGAACTTAAAACTGAAATGAAGAGTTGTGACGAGTTTATGAAGAGTCTGAAGAAGATGTATATGACTAAGACTGACATTCCGGAGAAGAAGTTTAAGAAACTGATGAAGAAAGACCTCTTTTTGTCGGCATCAAAGTGTCTAAAGTATAAGATTGCTCACGTGATTGACTAATAGTGACATAGCGTTTGTAAAGACCCAAGATACACAATATTATAAACCCAATAGCAAATGTATTAGCATTCATAGGCACGCTCGTGCGCTCTGGTGGCCTAAGTCGTTCCATTCTACCATAATTTACAACTGGCAGTGAAGACATCTATTTAAAGTTGAGAAATTAATTAAAAGTATAATGGAACGCCTTATCCGAGAAGACAAAAATGGTCGCGAAA
>Ga0181391_1000586_pt1 | contig 11094 bp, 23 predicted proteins | sample 14SPOviralmetaG_FD_130080 | JGI IMG/M metagenome (GOLD analysis project Ga0181391, IMG submission 130080) | Marine viral communities from the oligotrophic San Pedro Time Series (SPOT) site, San Pedro Channel, CA, USA - 14 SPOT_SRF_2010-08-11 | ecosystem: Environmental > Aquatic > Marine > Strait...
GGGAAGAAAGGGGACGCGTATGGCACGGTTGTGGAAGAACCTAGCATACCCCCATCACCTCATCCGCGCGGCTTTGCGCCTTGATTTACTGAACGCATCTTTTCTGGCCTCCTTGAACCTGACTGGCAATCTTTTGTCAAAAGTCTTTTGAGCGAGATTGACCCCAACTGCATAAAACGGGAAGCGCACATTAATTTTTGCTTGCGGCTCCAGAACATACAACACTTTCAACGGATACCGCTTCTTGCCACGGCGTTGCGCGATTATTTCTTGGCCTGTCTTTGCTCTTGTTTTGAACGCACGCTTGCCTGATTGCAATATCTGGCGCGGTCTGCGTGCTTTGGCAACACCGCGACCAGTCACTCTAATCTGGTCTGTTGGGATGGCAACATTGTTGCCTCGTGGTTTCTTTGTCCCACCGCTTTCTTGCATAGCCAAAAAGTCTTTGCCAAGCCTATCAAAGACACGCGCCTCTAGTTTGCGTTTATTTGCTGTGTCCACCCTAAAAGTCGTTCCGGCAAAGCGTTTGTTTTTGACATTGAATGACCGTGGGAATGTATCTTCGACGATGGTGTTCCTAACAGCAAATGCCGCATCATTCAAAGCCTTAGAAGTCGCAAACGGCAACTGGTCTTTGCCAAACGCATCCATCGCCTTCATCAATGTGCTTACATTGCTTTCAACATTTATATCCATTGCCATATTAAAAATCCGGTTCAAATAAAACGCCAATCTCATCGTGATTGACTTCGATTAGCACGGCATGACACGCGCCACACGTTACTTGCTGTGTGCCTTCATATACGCGCCCCCTTGTTTGCTGACCGCAAAAATCACACTCGACATAATCTTTGTAAAACCGCACATAGCGTTTGACCGGCAACACGACCACATTGTCTAAATTTGGAACGTCTGACATATCTGCTTTCCTAAAATGGCAATTCATCATCAAAGACCCCATCGCCAGATATTCTTACCACCTCTGCATCTGGAAACGCTTCCTTTGCGCTTTCAACCGCAGACTGCAATCGCCATGCCCGAATGATGCGTGCAATCTCTTGCGTAGTATAAACCGGCACATCCACTTCTGCCATAGTAGCTGACGCGGCATCTTTGGCAATCACAAACGCCACCTCTGGTTCGCCATGCTCTGCTGGTGCGTGGCAGTCCCACAGTTCCGGCGGCATAGGATTGTGACCAGCTTCCGTTGCTTCCTTCTCCATCGCCTTCCATCCGCGTATCAGGACGGTTGATTTCTTGATGACCTCTGCAACATCGTGCGACAGGATTGCCACATTCAGCTTTTGCACCACGGCTTCAAACTTGGCAGACGTTTCTGGGCTGACCAGTTCTTGCAGTTTGCCACGACCCCATCGGCTCTCCATATCGTTTGCCAGAGCATCTAGTGGCTTCAATGCGCCATCAATCTGGTCATGCTCATAACTGTTTTGCGGTATCCATGCCTGTTGATCCGGCATCGCTTCAATATCGCTTCTGCTTTTTCGTTGTGTTCGTTTAGCCATTTTGTTCTCCCATTGTCTTGAACCGGCTCGTTTCAAAGTATGTGCAGAGTTCAATATCCTGTTGGTCGCCCCTGTCTATTCTGCCGCCCATGTTCAGGTGGCACTCCTCATCGAATTTGATGTATCCAAGCCGGTCTGTCCATTGAACAAAAAAGTAGCACGGCACGTTGAATGTTTGCATGACCTGTCGAGCGAATATCGTCTTGTGCCAGTTGCACATGATGTCGCTATATTTCGTTGATGCCACGTTTCGACACCGCACTTCGATGAAACACCGAACATCGTCGCCACGGAACGCCACATAATCCAGCCGGTCTTTCATGTGCAGTTTAACAAGCATCAGATTTTTTTCGCGGCTTATTAAATCAGCCACTGCTTGCTCGTTATCCCTATCGCTCTGGTTCTCATAAATTGTTCTCATGTCACATCTCGCTAATGTTGATGTCGTGACGTCCCTATAGGGGGACGTCAACGACGTCAACTACTCATTACAGTTGACGTTTGGTGTTGATGTTCGGTTGATGTCGTTGACGTCAACGATACTAACCCATTGTTTTTATTGATAACGCCTAACGTCAACAGCCTATCAACAAAGTGATACCACCCCGATTTTGAATATGGCTTCGGATTTCCGTCTTTATCCCGCCGCAACTCGTTAATCCTGTCCCGCCAAGCGTCATACGGGATGCCTGAACCATCATTATTTTCCACCCATTCACCCCCATCAGCGATCATTTGCTCCAGCAAATTGAGCGCAAAAACCTGATCGGTGGAGAACTTTCTGGGCTTATCCGGCTGGTCAACCGGCTCCAAAATAAGACTGGTTCGCTCCTCGCCAAACGCGGATTGAACCCATGACACTTCTCTGGCAGTCAGCCATTGCTGTTCAGCTTCTTCGACATCTTTCTGCTTGCGAACATGCAGTGCCACAGTCTGTGTGCCGACCTCTTTTATCAGTTCAAATTCGGACGATACCGCGCCACGCAAGGCCGACGAACCACGCATCCCACGCTCTGTCTGCTTGCCGGAATGGTGAACCACCAGAACCGTGCAGTCATATCGCTCGATCAGCAAGTCCACATTACGCACGAACATGCCCATATCTGTCGAACTATTCTCATCCTTACCCACGAATGACCGCGCCAGAGTATCCACCACGACCATGCTGGGCATCTCACCGGCAAGACCATCATCAATGCCATCCATCAGCAGTTCCAAGTCACCAGCTTCATCTGCCAGTGATATGGGCGTTGTGACCGCATAGAACGGCGCGTCAGTCTCTTTCAGCCCACGCTCTCTGTGCCATGCCTCTGACCGCGTTGTCAGCCCTGTCTGACCTTCCAGCGCAAGATAAACCACTGTCCCCTGCATGACCGGCCTTTCGTTCCAATCAACGCCATGCGCGATAGATAAAGCCCAGTCTAATGCCAAGAATGATTTGTATGATGCTGGCGCACCAAACAACACGGCAAACGATTTGTCTATCACATACGGCGCAACCTGATACGTTGGCGGAGGTGTTTGCCGCAGTTCAGACAGGCTCTTCAGCACAATCTTGCGTTCACGCGCCTTGTGCGGCTCATAGACCGCCTCTGGTGCGCCATTTAGCTTTTTAGGTGGTGCAATGCCCAAATCAGGGAACCCGCCGTTGTGGGCTTTCCTGATGGTGCTTTCGCACTTCTTTTTGAACTCTGTCAGCCCCCGACCATCCTTTTCCAAGTCGCCGGAGCGTGATTTCACTTTTGCTTCATAGGTCGGATATACATTCTCGACCATCCATTTGACTGTGGGATATGTGTGTGTCTGCCGGTAATAGTCACCCAGCGATGCCATCACCATCTCAGCCATATACTTCTCGCGCCCGTCAACTATAGACCCGAAAATATCTGTCTGGTGGCTTCCCAAGTCAGTATGCTGGGCGGCAGTAAAATCAGCCACGGCAATGGGGAACTCCGCAAAGTCCTCATCATTGAGCCACCGATAGCCCACGCTTTCTGGATGGATGACGTAACCACCATCCCCACGAATGTCAACGCACCCAGAAATACCGGCGCGATTACGAATACCGTCACTATGAACGTAATAATAATGCCATCCACCAGATTGTGTTTCAGCAATTCGAGTATTCCCCAGAACTTCCGCATTTTCTTCTCTCCAATCTTTGCCGCCTTTTGCATCGCGTACATCAATATCAATCACCGACACACCGCTTGTCTGGCCTGTCGGCATACCTATCAGCGCGGCATTTGGCACGCTGAACAATCTTTCAATCTCGTCTGGGTCTTGCGTTGCGGCTTTGAACCCGCCCTCGCACACCGGACGCTTTTTAACATCGCACGGAAACACGGGATATTCTTCCGCAATCTCCAATGCCTTATTTATTAAATCCACCATAAACCCCTTATGTCCCCTTATGAGAAGGTCGTGGGCGGGAAGCCAAGAGGAGTAAACTCCCCGCCCACTTCTTGTCAGTGATTAGAACTCATCGTCTTCATCACTGTTGCCCAGACCGTCATCTGGGGCTTGTGTGGCGGCAAGGGAGGGAACCGCCGACACTTCTTCGACAACCGAAAGTTCTTCCGGCGGGTCAATCCACTTGGTGATGACCAATGTTGGAACGCTAGTCGTACCCTTACCGACCTTTGTTCCGACACCACCTTGGAACTCAACGACTGGCAACTTACCAGCGTGCTTGTCTTTGATATAGGCAGAATAAAGTGCCGCCATGCCCATCGTTGCACCTGTTCCGGCTGTCGCCCATTCACGAACTGAATCATCACCGAACATCGACTTCGAGAACACACGGCATTTGAACCCGCGCTTCCATCCCTCGCCTTCCGGCTTCGGTGCTGGTATCTCGACGCTCTGATCCATAATCCATTCCGGCGTGCCACCTTCAGGCCACCGTTGCCAACCAGTCTGGATTGAATTGAGATCAAACACGGCTTGCTTGAACGTGAAGTTCTGCTTGCCATCGTCGCCGGACATCTCCCAGCCTTGGATAGATGCCATGTAGTTAATGTAAGGCGTGAAACTGCCGCCACCAGTGTTGAAATTAAGCATATCTGCTACTCTTTCTTTCCTTTGAAGCCACCATCAATATCCCCAAATGCGCTTGGCTTCGGCACGCACTGTGGGATCATCCCAGTAAAAACTGGAATATTCAGGCGCAAACAACTTACCGATTTCCATCGGGTCATCGAAAGTCTTGAGCAATCGCTCAATCGCTTGCGCCGCTATTACAAATTCCTTGTTCACCTCGACAGCTTCCAACGGGTCGAGTTCATAGATTGCATGTTTCTTTGTCGATACATAACAAATCAATATTCGATGTTCTGGTCTGAACGCTTGATAAAGCGACATCTGCCGTTTGTGAGATGGCAACATATCGCTGGGAACCCGATGCGTGGTTTTCAAGTCCATGCAAATCGGGCGCGGGTCATCGCCATGTGGCTCAAAGCAATAGTCGTCCCGACCAGTAACTTTGAATGGCACACCATCCATCTCAATCTCATGCCATGTCTGGTCGCTTGTCGGCGTGCCATACGGCTTTAATGCTTCGACAGTCTGGCGCACGAACCCTTCCAGATGCTCGCGTTCTTTCTCGCGCTTCTCACCCAGACCGGCAAGCACCGTGTCCTTGTTATATTTCTTGATTGCCGCCTCAATGCCTTCCTCGACTGTGGCAAACTCATTCTGCCATATAAAGTCATAGCCAACCTCTGCCGCCAGTCCCCGTGCCATGTTGTGATTTGTACCACCACGGACACCGGCGACATAAGCCAGCCACCATCTTGCCGGATCAGCGCGAAACATATTCACGCCGGATGTGCTAAGTGCTTTGATTTTCTTTGCCACCATGCGTCCCCCTCGCGGAGGCGGCTTACGCCGCCTCCTTTACTTTGATGAGTGTGCGCTGATGGAGGCATTGGATGTTCCAGCCGCCAGCAAGTATCGTGCGAATGGTAACTAGGTTGCCAGCCACATGGAATGTACCTTCGTAACCATCGCTAGTGTGGGTCAAGGTGAACTCAGGTAATTCTGTGATGCCGTGTTTGGTCAGGGCTTTGATGATGCGATTATCGCGGTTTTTAATCAAAGCCTCCACGTTTTTCACGATAAGTGGCTCAATGAGCCGCCAAGAATTAAGGCTGAAAACCTCAAACCATTTACGCCCACCGCAAATATCTCGTTTGGCCTTTCCTATTTGATAACGCGCCGCATAAGAGTTTTCTCCTTGTGCTTCGATTATTTCAAGCACATATTGGTCTTTCTTTGGGTCATAAGCCTCTAAAGCCTCTTTGCGACCTTTAGCCCAAGCAATTTGATTGTCCATCATCTGTTGGTTCAATTCAGCAAATGCTTTGTTGATTTGGTCTTGCATAGTCATCGTTTTATCTCCTCTTGTTTGGTTCCGATGATTTAAATATACATCATTGGTAACATATTGCAACCCCTAAAGTGAAGAAAAGTGAATTTTTTTTCAGTGCATTTCTGCCCGTGAAATCGTCACCTCACACCATTCAATCTCATTCGACCACATCATCATCACGCGGTTTGCCAGACAGTCATCCATGATGATGTCCAGATTTTGCAGAACATCCATCACCGCCTTGGCGCGATTGTCGATGTCCATTCTCCGCTTGCTGGGTCTGCCGACCACGATCTCAATGTTGAACGGATAATCAATCGCCGGACGCTCGATGTCTGTCAGCATCTCCTTGCACTCATTTATCCAGTCCATGTACACGGCAGACCGATACATCCGGCGACCCGATATTCGCCACAGCCGGTTCACTGATGGCGGTGTCGGCAGAATGAAGTGATAGACCTTATTGGCTATAGAAGTCATTAGGCTTCACCCTGCCTTCCGTCACATCAACAATGCGCTCCATGACTGCCGGTCTTGGTATGCGTTGACCATTCCGGTATAGCGTCACCGCCACGCGGCTCACTCCAATCTGGTCTGCGAACTTGTTGTCTGTGTACCCATTCGCTTTCATATATTTCTCAAGCGTCATCTGGCACAATCCCCGTGATACCTTCCAGCCGCCACTGCACCATGTCCATCAAGTCATCGACTGGCATCTCGCCACGATGCTGATGGATAAGCCGGACAGCTTCTTGCAAATCAATTTGTATTTCGACAAACGCTTCGCGGTCTGTCATGCCAGCATATTTATCTGGTCTGTTGTTCATCATTTTCTTTCTCCCGTTCTTCCCGCGCTTCAAACTCGCGCATCAGTTTCATGGCATCTGATATCAGATTGACCAATGATTTCTTCGTCACCAGCACGACGACCAAATCATCATCGCTTGGTCGCCGCACTACCAGTTCGGCTGGAAAGTCTCTTTCCGGCGTAGGCCGGATATATGACAATGGCTTGTTGTAATTATCAGACATCTATCGCTTACCCTTCTTCCGTTCCAATCGCTTCTTGCGTGCAATCGTGTGCGGCATCGGTGATTGAAGTTTGCGCGTGTTCTCTTGTGCCGCTTCAATCGCCCGTGCCAGTGTTTCTTTTTGCTCGTCTGTCATAATACAAAAAACCCGACAAACATGATTGACCCCAGTAACGCGATCAGGCTGACAAACTCAGCAACCGCAGTCCAAAACATTTTCATATCACTCTCCATGTTACAATTTGTAAAAGCGTTTGACTTCGGCTGTCAAGCTACTCAATCGCTCCGGCTGACCGGCATCGTGATATTTGTATCTGTGCCGATATGTGTTGATGCCGTTCTCAAGTCCCGTTGGTGTCTCACCGACGATGTGAGCGATGACCCACATGCCTTCGGTGCGTTCATAGATTTTGTAATCTGTAGCTGTCATTTTCGCTTCTCTCCCTTCAGTCCCTCTTTCAATACTTCATTATAAAAACCATTCACCATTCCACCGACACACTGATAGCAATCGAGAATTGATAAACGTCTATCAATGTCATCCCAAAAAATATCGTCACCAAAACAGTCATGAGGATCTTGCCAGTGAGGAATAAACGAACCCTCTGCCGTGTGTAGGGTATGAAAAGCAAAACCAGCGAATCTAAAATCAAGACCCTCTATATACTCAAGATAATCTTCGTCAGCGTCCTCACCTTGTTCTTTTTTGTATTCCTCCAATAAATAATCAATAAATTCAATATGGATACTCTCAATAAAAAGCGACAAATGGCCTCTGGCTATTGATGCACGTTCACAATCACTGGATATCCAATCGAATAAATATTTGTCAAAACCTTTCAAATCTTTCATCGGTTCATCTCCTCTTGGGGGGCTTATGCCCCCTCTATTTCCCGTGTTCTGTTTTTTACGTTGTGCGGTGCTTGATAAGTTTCTCTCCAGATGCCGCACTCATATCGAACCTTTACCCGTTTCGGTGTGGTTTTCAGCACCCGCCCAGCAATCCAGCAATAGTCATCAACTCCTTGCGTTGCTGGCACTTTGACCCAAACTTTTTGGTTCTCTGTAAACATCGGTTCATCTCCTCTTGTCTGTGTTCCGATAATCTAAATATAGACTATTGGTAACGAAATGCAACCCCCCAAACGAAGAAAGATGAATTTTTTTTCGGTTAATCTCCTCTTGGGGAGGCGGCTTACGCCGCCCCCTTGTCTTCGATCATGCCACCCTGTTCAGCAATCCAAAAGAAATGAATGATGCTTTTGTACGTTGGCGAGGATGGTTTTAAAAGAACACCGTTTCGGGTGTAGATGTATGTTGTGTGTTCCCACTTAAAATCTCCTTTGCACCCGACGTGGATCTCGTAAGCCTTGTTGTCTAGGGTCAGCTCGTAGACTTCTAGGGGCGTGATAAAGCCGCCTTCGTGGTTGATCTTGTCAGTGCGAATTTTAAAAACATTTAACGTGGTCATCGGTTCATCTCCTCTTGCTGTGTTCCGATGATTATAATATTGCATATCTAGTAACGAATTGCAACACATAAAATGAAGAAAGATGAATTTTTTTTCGGGCTTTTTAGCCCCGCAATTTGCCGATTGATTTCAGACCAAACGATGCGCCGATGCTGGCAAGGATGCCCCACGACAACCAGTCTGGGCAGTCCTCCCGCAAGAACCGGAACCCGTCTGCGATGTAGGGCTGGGCTTGTGGCACGAAACACGCAATGATTAGACCGATGAACAGTATCGTCCACAGTTCATCTTTCCAGCTATCAGCCGATGCAGACATCGCCGCTTCTTCCCAGTTCGCATCGCTTTGAACTTTCTTGGTCTGTGCTTCAATCTTGGCAACAGCCAAAGCCTGTTTTGCTTTTGCCTTCTCAGCGCGGTTCTTCAAGAATGTGCCAGCAAGGTTCGCCAGTGGTGTGATAAAATTAAGTGCCATCAATAACTCCATATCCAAGGACGCGGGAACCCGTCCGTTTCTGTCAGTGTGTCTAAGTGAATAAAACGTGCATCGCCGGTCTGCGATACGCCGATGCCGGTGAAGCCCATGCCGGTGGCGTGCTTTAAGAGCGTGTAAGCCTGACTGCCACGAATTAGAATATCAGCCGCCCGACCAGTCGTGTGCGGCGACAGCTTACCAGATTGGGCTTTGGCAACTTCGATCATATGCTCCGGCGACCTATAGCCTGATGTGATGCGAAACCCGAACCCGCACTTTGTCCGCAAGTCCTGTAGCCGGTACAGGAAGTCATCATCCATCTTTGTCTCGCCCGAATGAGAACAGGTAAACTCGCTCTCACTAAAATTCTCTAAATCATCCCAAATGCTCATGTCTGTCTCCGTAAATCAATCTCGCGCAACACTCTTGCCAACTGCGCCACCTCATCATTGTCCAGCATCGTGCTGATATCCAAATTCATCCTGACAGTTCGATGCTGAAATATTGGTCTAAAGTACACCCGCCGGATGTCCAGCGCAACTAAACACAGGATATCAACGGCATCTGGATCAAGACGCATTTTTGATTTAGAACCACGCGCAGTTGCCCAGCGATATCGTGGCCTGCACCTTGCATTACTCTTATCAAAAGTTGGGCGCGATGATGTTTTGACTTCGCATCGGTACATCTCGCCGCCATCTGCCATGACCAACAAATCAAAGTCTTGTTGCTGGCATAGGATAGCCCGATAGCCTGATTGTTCAATAATACCCGCCGCCAGCAACTCTCCGGCACGCCCTGTCTTTACTGCTGTGCGCTCATTGACCACTAATCAAGAACACGAAAACAAACAAAAAGAACACCGCAATCCCGCCGCCAACAGAGCCAACGACCATCATAAGTTCTTTGCGCTCTTGCGCTTGTTTTCGAGCAATACGCTTTTGCTCTGCGATGCGTTGTTTTTCTTCGCGGATTTGTTTGTTGCGCTCTGCAATAATCTGCTGAAATGTGCCGTGACCAAATCTGTGATTAATGAGCGTTCTCATTTCGTGCATAGCTTCTGCCGCAAGTTTGGCGTCAATCACTTTTGTCGCGGCATCCTTTGTTTGCCCCAGCATAGATTTATCTGAAAAGCGTTCTTTCTGGACTTGTTTTTCACCGGCAAACAAACCATCCAAAGCACCGGCGATGTCCTTGATGTCATTCGCCGTTGCAATATTGCTTTTGATAAAATCGACAGACTTTTGCACCAGAGCGATGCCAGTCAGTGCGGCACTAATCGGCTCCATCGCGGCGTTCCTGCAAAGCGTTGTAAATTCTTATAGACACAAGAACAAACGCACCAATCATAACAGCCAGTTCGACCCAATAGGTCGCGTTGACAACCCAAGGCGCACTCATCGCTCCGGCGGCAATGGTTAGGTCTTGGACTGTCTTGTGTTCCATCAGTCAGCATCCTGTATCGTAAGTGTGCCAGCGTCTACTTGGCGCATGATTTCGGCGTAATGGCGATTAGCTGGGTCGAGTGGGACAGACATAGTTGTTCCCTCAATAACAACTTCTATTGAAGTGTTATTGCCATCAAGAGCAATATATTTTGCTGATGTAAACTGAATACTATTTTCCATAATTATAACTCCGCATCGGCAACCCAGTTCCACCAATAAAACTCGCCGCCAGTTGATGACCTATTGAGAACATATGCCGCAAAACCAGAATCACCACTATCCTCAATAGTGACTGCTAAATCAGAACTGTTATTAAGTCTAACATTTCCAGACGCACCTGTAGTTGAATAAATAACAGATGTTGGTGCGGCTCTTTTTGTTACTTTAAATTGCTGTGACCATCTATAAGTCATAGTTGCACTTGAATGTACGACAAAAGAACCTTTTGATAATGTGGAGGAAGATGCTGGAGCAGTCCCTTGCGGATAATTTTTTTCGTAATACCTCTGACACAAAGCTAACTCTTCACCAAAACTTCTGTGTTCAAATTCGGTCGCAACGGAGCCGACTTCGAGTTGAACGCCTGTCAGGTAAAAAACATTGCTGGTATTATCAAAGACATTCACTTGCCCAACGGCTCTAGTGTTTGCTGTCGGATTGGTTGTCCAACTTGTGTTCAAACTACCGCCACCACTTAAATCTGAACCAGCAACTAACCAAAAGAAAATCTCTAAACCAATACCTGTATCGTTATTAATTGTTCCAGACGCATCACCA
>Ga0181391_1000587_pt1 | contig 11082 bp, 2 predicted proteins | sample 14SPOviralmetaG_FD_130080 | JGI IMG/M metagenome (GOLD analysis project Ga0181391, IMG submission 130080) | Marine viral communities from the oligotrophic San Pedro Time Series (SPOT) site, San Pedro Channel, CA, USA - 14 SPOT_SRF_2010-08-11 | ecosystem: Environmental > Aquatic > Marine > Strait...
CAAGCTATATTATTATTAATAGATTCATTAGAGCAATGGGCTTATGATGGAGGTTTTAAATTAATACTTAGTATAGGTAGAAGCAAAAGTCTAATAGATAAACACAAGAAATTAGGGTACACGATAGATGAAAATCCCTCACATGAAATAATTAAAAAAATAAGATAATATGGCAGCAATAGCAGCAATTGGAGCTGGAGTCTCACTTATAGGTGGAGCCGTGTCAGCAAATCAAGCGAACAAGGCAGGTAAGAGAGCTGGTAGAGCAGCGGCAAGAGCTCAACAAGAGATAGATAGAATAAAGTCTGAAAGAGTACCTATAACTAACCCTTATGCAGGTAATAGTAATTTATCTAGTTTAGCTACTAATTTAAGCGACATGGTATCTAATCCTTTTGCTAGCATGTCTGTTGCCACTCAAGCTTCTGAAATACAAATGGAACAAGCTGATATGGCTTTAGCTAATTCACTAGATACATTAGCAACAACAGGTGCTAGTGCAGGTGGTGCCACTGCTTTAGCGCAAGCTGCTTTAGCTAGTAAAAAAGGAGTGTCAGCTAGTATAGAACAACAAGAAGTTGCTAATGAAAAACTAAGAGCACAAGGTCAACAAAAAATGGAAATGCTTCAAATGAACGAAGCACAAAGAATACAAGGTATACAAATATCAGAAGGGCAGAGAATGCAAACTCAAATGGCAGCTGGAGAACAATTTGTAATGCAAACAGAGGAAAATAGAAGTAACGCAGATTTAGCTAGAGCAGCTGGACAACAACAACAAGCTATGGCGAATCAAGCTTCCGCTAATCAAGCAAAAGCTCAAGCATGGGGTAGTGCTATATCAGGTGCGGTTGGTATTGCGTCGGCTGTTGGTGGAGCTCAAAAAGGAACATTATTTAACCCAGGCCCGTAACTAGAAAACATAAAACATGAGCGCATATACTAATCCAACAATAATACAAGATCTATACGGTGCAAAAGCTTGGGCTGATGCATCTAGTCAAGTTTCAGCAGCTTTAGTATCCGGCTTTAACCAAGTGGTAGAAGCTAGAAATAAACAAGCTGATATAGTAAATAAGAAAAAACAAATATATCAGAAATCATATATATCTGCAGAGCAAAAAGCCTTAGAAGCATCAGAAGCTAACTTTATAAAGCTAGAAAACGAAGGCGCTGATAAAGGTTTTATAGAACAAGCTAGAGAACAAGTTGAATATGAAATGTATGGAGGTGTTTATGAATATAAAGGTTTTAAAAAAGACTATGGAATAGGTACCATAAAAATGGCTGCAGAAGTTAATTCAAATTTAGACTTAGATCCGGATAAAAGAAGAGAGTATCAAAAAGCTATAGCAGGTCAACAAAGAACTTTTAACAACTTTTCTAAAGAAGCTGCTATACCGTTATCTGATAAAGATGATTTTGAAAAAGCAATTAGTGGTGAAGAAGGTTATTACTTAGCTGGAACAGGTGCTGGACAATACACTAATTACTTAGTAGGTTCTAGCATATATAACAAACCTTTACCCGGTAATGTAGAAGTTACAAATAGATCTTTTGAAAGAATACAAAACTCAAAAAACGATCTTGAGTCAGTAATGAAGCTTTCTTTTAAAATAAAGGCTGGAACTCCTGAAGCAGCATCTTATAGTGATGAAAGTGAATATCCTGTAGTTGATGGTTACATACACGTTGATTGGAGTAGAAACTTATCTGACGGTAGTTGGAGTGGCGATATGGCTAGACAAAATATAATACCCAAAATAGACTACAACACACAAGCTAAAGAGTTTAATGTAGTAAAAAACGGACAGTTAAACAAACAGTACAAGCATAAATTAGCAGGAACAAAAACAAAGGGAGATACTTTAGATCAAGTTAAGTCTATGGAGTTTGTTAATATAGATGGAGCTTTAAGTTCTATGAAAAATTTATTTAACGCTAAGGCAGGTACAATAACAAAGATGCTACAGGGAAATCCTACAGATCAGCAAGATGCTTATAATTATCTAGAGTCCTTAGGTAGGGCTGGTATAGATTATGCTGAGCAAATTAAATCTGGAAAATTCTCAGCAGAAGACGTTCAGCGAGAAATACTGGGCTACATTAACGATGATTTTTTAACTCACTTTAACTTAGGTCAAGAAAGAGATTCTTCTGGTAAATTTGTTAATCAAAAAGTTAACGGATTAGAACTTCAAAAAAGAATGATAACACAAGAGCAGATAGACGAGCTTAAAGAAGCTGGTGTTGATGTAAGTAATGTTAAACCAAATACAGAGCAGTATTTCTACATAGAAGAAAGTGACGTTGCTAAAGTTAAAAGGAACAGTAATCCTAGTAAAACCAATAGAACTGGAGATGGTAACGAAAGAAAATTACAATTATATTTTGATGTTATGGAAGAAGGTGAAGAGAAAGCAAGAGTCTTCTTTGAAACACCAAGAACCTTAGGGGATGGGACAGGTGGTAGAAGACTTGTTTTTGATCCTGCGAAAAAATTGTTTTTCCAAGCAAACAAAGACAATGATCCAATAGGTGATGGTTTCGGTTTTGAAAAAGCTAAAGCATTTTATCTAGATCAAGGAATTAAATTATAATATAAGAAATGGCAATAGATCCTATTTACATACACCCAGTTTTAGGTGAATTAACACTTGCTGAGGTGCAAGATAACGCTAATTACGAAGAAATGTCTTTAGAAGAGTACGTAAGTGCTTTTAATTTAAAGATAAAAGAGAAAGAACCAGTAGGAACTGGAACTGTATTAAAGCCCACAGAGGGAAAGCCAATAGTTGCTGCAGGAGAGAATGTACCTGCGGTGACGGAAATAGACGAGACATTCGCTTTGGAATCTCAGTTGGAAGATATTTTATCGGAATACGAAAAAGTTGAACCAGGAGGTATATTTGGTGACAAATATAACGGTACTAGAGCAGGTAAAATGCTTCTTGACGAGAGATACTCTAACATAAGAAGCAAGCTTAAAAAAGCATATACTGGTTCTGAAATGGATATAAATAAACCTATGTCTATTATAGATAAGACAGAGGAGGAAGTTCAAGAATTTTTAATGAATGAATATCCGGGTGTTTTTATAGAGCAAACAGGTGTTAGAAATGCGTTAAACATAGTTCTACCTGGAACAGACAACCCAATAGAACTAGACTTACAACCTTTTACCTTAGATGGTAGAGATGAGGCTGTAGATGTTTTAAAAAGACTAGATAAAACTTATAATAGTCAAACAGATGAAGATTTAATTATTAATACTGTTGGTCAACTAGCTGATGTGTTAGATGAAACAAAAGACGATAGAGCTATAAATAAAGCTTTAGAGTCTACAGGTTACAGTGTATCTATAAATCAATCTAGCGGTTCTAGAAAAGACGGAACATATCAACCTTATTCTTATAATGTTTTAAAAGATGGTGTTGTTGTTCAAGAAAAATTAGATGTAAATAATTTAAGGTCTTTTATGAAAGAAGATCTAGGAGATGAAGGTTACGAATCTATAAAGAAAAGTAGTTACGAAGCAACTAGCAATTATTTAGAAACTAGAGCTAGAGAAGTCAAAGCTGAAGAAAAAGTAATCAAGTCTAATAAATCTTTAGATTTAAAGTATTTTAAGAATACGTATGCAGAGGATATAATAGCAAACGTAAACCAAGTTTTACCAGAAGGTTTTAGCGAAGAAGAGCAAGAGCAGATAAAAGAATACATGGAAAGCAACGCTATAGGCGAAATGGTTTATAATGCTAAGCTGGATAAAATGATTAAAGTACCTGGAAAGATAGACGACGATATCATAAGAATGAGAAACTGGCGTGGTTTACCTGAAAGTGTTGTGGATAAAATAGAGCAGGCTGGTGGTGAGGATTTTATTAAAAACATGTACATCGCTGGTATTAAAGAGTTAAAAAATCAAGAGTTGCTTGATAGATCTTCTACTATAGCAGAAAGAATAATGGCTAACTCTGGTGATCAAAACTTAATTAAACTAGGTCAGGGTGTTGCTAAAATTGAAAAAGAAAAGTTTGATGAAAGAATAAAAGCACAAGTTAAAGAGTTACCTAATATACAAAAAAAGTTTATTGATATACTAAGTGAAAAAGCTAATGAAATTTCAAAAAACTCACCAGAAGGAACTAAGATTAGCATAGAGTATACACCAAGTGGTGAAGCTATATTTTCAGTATCTAACGATAGAAACCTTAGTTCTGAAGAGGGTGAGAAACTAAAGCAAGCTCAGTCAGAGATGTACAAGCTACAGAACGACTTTGTTAATCTTCAAACAGACTACTCAGCTACTGTGGAGAATATGCAGAGAGAGGTTTCAGAATTTTACGCGGCTAATCCTGCTGATGCTGATGTTTTTAGAAATTCAATGAAAGAGTACGGTATAGGTGGTTTGTTGGCTAAAGATGTTAATGATGCCTTTGCTGGAATACTATTAGCGGCGCCTACTTTAGTTGACGCTGACTGGGCTATAGAAGCACAAAAAAGATTAAACTCTAAAAATGACTATTTTGAAAAAATGGGTAGTTATGATGATGGTAATTTTGGTACTTACTTTTTTAGAACACTAGGTCAGCAGTCCGCTAACATTACTTTAGCTATAGCTACTGGTGGGGTAGGTTCAGCAGCGGGTTTATCTTCTTCCATGACAGCTAACGCTATTGGTGGTTTATTTGGTTTGTCTTCAGGAACTCAAACTTATCGTGATTTAAAAACACAACAGCAAATAGTTGGAACAGCTGACAAGCAAGCTAAAATAGCTTTAAACGCTTACGAGAGTGGCATTATAGATTTATATACTTATACTAGCACTATGAGAGATATAAACAAAACAAAAGCTATGAGTGAAATAAGCGACGCTCAAATAGTAAACGCTTCATTAGCTAATGGTATAATTGAAGGTACTGTAACTAGGTTTTTAGGTACAGCTCCTAACACTATAAAACTTTTAAAGGATTTTAAATCTCCTACGTCTTTAACAAGCATAGCTGGAAATTTATACGCAGGTAATTATCAAAAAGTGGCAAGTCTAATAGGTAAGCCATTATTAACAAGAGGTGCTGGTGAGCTTGCTGAAGAAGAGTTAATATACGGTGGTCAACAATTTATAACAGAGTATGGTATACTTGATAGAGAACTAGATCTTAGCGCTTGGGACGACACTGCTATGTCTACTATAATAACACTAGGTGTTTCGCAAAGCCCAGGTGTTGCTTATTCTGGTATGGTAAATTATAATGCTACTAAAAAGTTTGAGCAGAAAATAAACAAGCTCAGGCTAACCAACAACGAGCTTAGTACGTTGATACAAGGTTCTAAATTAAATAGCGAACAAAAAAAGCAAGTGATATTCGATATAGCTTCAAACTTACAAGATCAAAGTTTAGAAGTTGATAGATTAGGTGTAGATATTCTTGGTCGTGATGTTAACGATATAAAAAGATTAATAGGTACTGAGTTAATAAAGTCACAGCTTTTATCGCAAGCAGGTGTTATGCCTGGCATGTCTGACGTTGATAAAGCTGAGGTTATAAATTCATATAAAGAATCTTTAACTAAAGAAGAAGCTAAAATATTTGAAACTCAATTAAACGCATTAGACAAGCAGGTTAACAATATAAAAGAAAAACCAACTAGTACTAAAAAAGCTAAAGAAAGCTTAGGTGATCTATGGACTAATAACAATAAGTATTTAAGAAAGGTAAACAAAGATAATTATAAGTCTAAATCTACCGAAGATCAAATAGTAGCTGTTATAAATCACGTAAGAGAGAGCGTTAGCAGAGAAAGTAAAAGAGCAGCAAAAGCAAATCCTGAAATTGTAGAAATCGTTGAAAATGAAACCATAAACGACAAACCTCTAAATAAAAAACAAAAAGAATCTAGATATAAAGAGCTTGGAGATCAAATGGCTTTAGACAGATCAAGAGCTATTTCTGTAGCAGAAGGTGTAAGCGCTAAAGCTAGTGATATATTTGCGGATGTAAAAAGTGTAAACATAATTGAATACACTACAGAGGAAGATTTAAAGAAAGCGCTCGAGGACCAAGGAGTAGATGTTAATTCTAAAGAATATAAAGACGCTGTTTCTAAATTTAATAATGGCGAGACTTACGGAGCTGTTATGGGTAACACTATAATAACTCAAGACAAAGAAAGTGCTAAAGCTGATTTAAAAAAAGGACAGATTAGAGCTGGTACAGTTATACTTCACGAGTTTTCTCACATATCAGATGATGCTCGTATAAAGCCTGAGAATAGAAAGATGTATGCTGAAAACCTAGCGGCTGCAGCAAGTCAAACTACCAATCAAGCTATAAAAGCTGTAGACCAAGGTGTAAGAAAAATGCTTGACACCTTGTATGCTGAAGAAAATTTAACCTTTGAAAACAGCGAAAAGTATAGAGATGAGTATACTAAATACATGCAAGAACATTTATATGCTTACGAAGATGAGGTTCAGATAGAAAAAGAAGACAGCTTAATGACCAGGATTTTTAATGGTGTAAACCCTAATAAACTTAATACACCTGAAAAAGCCTTAAAATACTTAGCGGCAAATAACGCGGCATTTAGATCCGGTAAAATAAGTAAAACAACAAAAAAAGCTTTACAAGAATTTGAAGGTAAAGACACTAAGCTTTCAGAAAAATCTACAGTAAACAAGTTAGCTGTTGAATATAAAAATGATCCTAGCTCATTTAACACGGCTGATAAATATTTTGACTTTTTTACTCAATATCAATCAGTAGCTTTAGATGCTATGGGTTATAACGTTTCTAAAGGTGATATATTAGCTGATGAAGCATCTCAGTTTGTAGCTACAGAGTTTGAAAGCGTTATAAAAAACTATAAACCTGTAGATAAAGATGGTAATAAACAAGCTTTTACTACATACGTATTTAACGTGTTTAAAGCAGGTAGAGCAAATAAGTTTTACAAACAAGAGTTTGCACCTAAAGATTTTAAACAAACTAGAATAGGTGTAGGATTTGATATAGCATCACAAGACTCTAACGAAACACTAGAAGAAAGAGAAGCTAGAGAAGCTAAAGAAACAGTATCTAAAATAGATCCTAGAAAGTTTAAAATTGTAAGTCCAGATATTAAAAAAATTGAAAACCTTGTTAACATATCTCAAAGTGACTTAGCACCTTTCAATGCTGATTTTAAATCTATAAGTAGTAAGTTTGGAACTAAAATTGCTTCTTCTATTTATAATATATCAGAGGGTAAGCTTGACAAAAACGCAAACCTAACGTATGCTAAGAGAATAACAAATGGTATACCTGAAAACTCTGAAGCAGGTAGAATACAAGATGATTTTAGAAACGATCAAGAAGTTAGAAAATTTATAAAATTACTACCTCCTACAAATGTAACTTCAAAAGAATCTGAAGTTGGGTCTAGAGGAGAAAAAATTCCTGTATCTAAAGATATTCAAGGTAGATCTATAGGTTTAAAAGGTAGGGTATTAAATTATTTTTACGCTGATAAAACAGGTGAGCGATCATCTGGACTAAGCAGTCAACCTTTTATAAGAAAATTAAAGCCTGAGTTTACAGGTAATATTTCTACTCAAACTATTAAAGATCTTCAAGATGCTATGGGTATTACGCCTGCTGGAGAATTAAATAGATATGATAGAAATATAGGTACCTTTCTAGGTGGTATAGCTAAACTAAAAGGTTCTATAATTGCTAACACTATAGCCAGAGACAAAGCTTCTAAGTTAGATCAAAAATCTTCTAGATCACCTAAACAAATACAAGCCGACATAGGCGCTGGTAGATCTAGCGTTCAGTTTAGTGAAAAAGTAAAAACATTATTTGATTTACAATTACCAGGTAGATTAAAAGTAAATAGTTTATTAACTAGATTTAGTTTAGACCCAACTCTAGATTTAAGATCTTTAGTAGTTACTGATGAAGGAAGAGAAAAAATAAAGAAAACATTTAGAGAAAATGCTTGGCCTTTATTACCAAAAGTTGCTTGGGAGCAAAGAGATTCTTTTACTAGTAGTAATTCTAACTATGGTATAAGTATGAGTAAAGGTTCAAAAGCCGAAATAGATGGGTTTAGAAAACTTAAAGCTGAGATTAAAAAAGAAATTAAAGATGCTCCAGAAAGCGCTTTTGGAAAACCAGTAACATATGTAGATAAACAAGGTAAAAAACAAACTTTAACTGACTTTAAATTAGCTGGATATAATTCTATATTTACTGGTTCTTTATCAGATATTAAATTAAAAGCTGATAAATTTAACGAACAAACAAATGCTATTCATGAAACCATGTGGAAAAGAATAGCCAAAAGAATAAGTGATGATAAATCAAATGCATCAGGTATTGCAACTTACTTAAAGCTAACATCAAACGATAAGTCTTCTTGGCATAGAAGAGGTGCTAACATATACGGTTATTCACCTAATCCAAAAGGTGTTAACGGAACTATGTATGAAATGGAGCATGCTATGCCTGCTACTTCTGCTTATCTTTACTTATTAGATTCAGCAATACAAAACTCTGGTAAAACAAATAGTAATTTTAACGAGGCTTACGGTCTTGTTATGGACAACTACAAGCTTATAGCTTTAGATAAATTTGAAAACAAAAAACTAGGTAAAGCAGGTTTATCAACAAGAATGCCTATTGGTTGGGATGTATTAAATAATTTTTGGTGGCAAAGATACTTCAACAGAGATGTGGCTAATCAAGATGGAGGTATAAATCCAGCTAGTGTTTTAGATGTTAATGGCAATACGTTGCAAGATGTCTTTAACATAAACGCAGATGGTAGCCCTTATATAAAAGGAACATTTAAGCCAGAAGCTAAGTCACAGATCGAAAAAGACAACATAGCTGATAAGGCTATGAAAAACGCTAGAAGTCCTAAGTACTCTGAGAAAATTAAAAAAGCTAGAGTGTTTGATTTTGATGATACATTAGCTCAAACAAAAAGTAACGTTTTATATACTATGCCTGACGGCACAAAAGGCAAGATAGACGCGGGTACATTTGCTAAAGACGCTGGTAGAATGGAAGCAGAAGGAGCTGTATGGGATTTCTCTGAGTTTAGCAAAGTCATGAATGGTAAGAAAGGACCACTGTTTGATGTAGCAAAAAAGATACAAGATGCTAGAGGATCTGAAGATATATTTGTATTAACAGCTAGACCACAAGATGCAGCTGGCCCTATTAAAGAGTTTTTAGGAAGCTTAGGTTTAAATATACCTTTAAAAAATATAACTGGACTAGCAGATGGTAGGCCTCAAGCAAAAGCAGATTGGATGCTAGGTAAGTTTGCTGAAGGTTATAATGACTTTTACTTTACAGATGATCATTTAGGTAACGTTAAAGCTGTCAAAGATGTGTTAAGTGTTTTAGATGTTAAATCTAAAGTACAACAAGCTAGAATAAAGTTTAGCGAAAAGCTTAGTGATGAGTTTAATTCTATGATAGAAAGAAATAAAGGTGTTGCTGCTAAAGCTACTTTTTCAGATGCATTAGCTAGAAGAAGAGGTCGAAAGCAAAAAAGGTTTTCATTTTTCATACCTCCTTCAGCTGATGACTTTAGAGGTTTGACGATGTATACTTTTGCTGGTAAAGGAAAACAAGGTGAAGCTGATCAAGAGTTTTTTGATAAAGCATTAATAAAACCTTACATGAGAGGCGTTGGAGCTGTAGAGCAGGCTAAGCAAAGAATAACAAACGACTACAGGGCTTTAATAAAAAAGTATCCAGAAGTAAAAAAGAAATTAAGAAAAAAGTTTGAAGGAACAAAATACACAACAGACGAGGCTGTAAGGATATTCTTATGGGATAAAGCAGGTTTTGTTATACCAGGTTTATCTAAGACTGATCAAGCTAAAGTAGTTAAATTAGTTTCTAATGATACAGATTTAGTTCAATTTGCAGATGGTGTTGAATTAATAACAAGATTAGATACATTTATAGAACCTACAGATTTCTGGGATGCTACTACCATAATTGGTGACTTGAGCAGGGTGGGTAAAGATATTAATAGAAAAGAATACTTAGCTGAGTTTATAGAAAACGTAGATATAATATTCTCACCTGAAAACTTAAATAAAGTACAAGCTTTATATGGGTTTAGAATAAGAGAATCATTAGAAAACTCTATAAAAAGAATGAAGAGTGGTAGTAATAAATCTACAGGTGGTGGAAGATTAGTAGAATCTTGGAATAACTGGGTTAATAATTCTGTTGGCGCGATCATGTTCTTTAACAGAAGATCAGCACTATTACAGCTAATGTCTTCAGCTAACTTTATTAATTGGTCAGACAACAACCCAGCACAAGCAGCTTTAGCTTTAGCAAATCAACCTCAATATTGGAAAGATGTTATAATGTTATTTAACTCACCTAAGCTAAAACAAAGAAGATCTGGTTTAGAAGGTGATATACAAGAAGCTGAAATAGCACAAGCATCTAGAAAAGGTGGTATGACAGGTGTTATATCTTACTTATTAAAAATAGGTTTTACACCTACACAAATAGCAGATAGTATAGCTATATCAACAGGTGGCGCAACGTTTTATAGAAATAGAGTTAACACTTACAAGAAAGATGGTTTTGAAACAGCTGATGCAGAAGCTAAAGCTTTTGAGGACTTCAGTGCTATATCTGATGAAACACAACAATCAGCAGATCCAATGCTTATATCAGGCCAACAAGCTAGTGTATTAGGTAGATTAGTTTTAGCTTTCCAAAACACACCTATGCAGTATACTAGGTTAATTAAAAAAGCTGGTCAAGATCTTATAAACGGAAGAGGTAGTAAAAAACAAAATATATCTAAAATACTATACTACGGGGCTATACAGAACTTTATATTCAATGCTTTACAAAACGCGTTGTTTGCTTTAGTACCAGGATTTGATGACGAAGATGAAGATTTCGCAACAGATAAAGAGAAAGAAAAATACGACGAAAAGAAAATCAGAGGTGAAGAAAATAAAATAGCTAGAATAGCTAATGGTATGGTTGATTCAGTTGTTCGTGGATCTGGTTTAGCAGGTGCAGTAGCTGTTACTGTTAAAAA
>Ga0181391_1000588_pt1 | contig 11079 bp, 15 predicted proteins | sample 14SPOviralmetaG_FD_130080 | JGI IMG/M metagenome (GOLD analysis project Ga0181391, IMG submission 130080) | Marine viral communities from the oligotrophic San Pedro Time Series (SPOT) site, San Pedro Channel, CA, USA - 14 SPOT_SRF_2010-08-11 | ecosystem: Environmental > Aquatic > Marine > Strait...
CTTTTTTTACATTATCTTTTAAATCTTTTTTCTTTTCACCTAACTTATTAATAATTAAACCGTTTGCTGCTAGACTTGAGCTAGCACCAAGAGCTCCATCGACACCCGCTATTACTCCCCTAATTATGTTTAGTATAGGAGTAATTATTACTATAATATCTTCAAATATTTGTAAACTAATTAATACACTGTCTAATTTACCCTTTATCTGGAGTAATTTTCCTTTTTTTGATTCTATTTGAGCTATAGCAATTTCTACTATTGTAACAGTTTTATTATAATATTCTTGAGCTTTCTGTAATTCTACTAGATCCGTTTTATCCGTTTTAGTTAATTTAGTTTTTAAATCATTAGGGTTAGGAATTTTAGCCAGTGCAAAGCTTTTAGGGTCTTGTGTAGTAACAAATTCTACTTTTTCTCTAGCTTCAGATAAAGAATTAGCACTTCTATTAGTAATAGTATTTAATAATTTATCTATCATTTTATAAATACTTTATTACTTTTAATAGTATCTAATTTACTTTCTACCCTTTCTAAACCATTAAGTAATGATACTGCTAAACCTTTATTAACCGCTGGGTTAGGGCCTTGTAAACCCGAAGTATTGGGGTATTGGGTTTTAAAAAACACTTTTAACTCAAAAATTAAGTCAGTTAGTAAAGACTTTAAAGTATCACTTTTAACAGCGGGGATATTTGGGTCTTCTCCATTTTCAACAGGGCCAATAAATATTCTAGGTGAATTGATAAAGGTATCTTTTTTTGTATTAATATGAAATTCACCTTCGGTTTTAAATAAAAATAAATTAGAAGTTGAAAATATACTATCATCACGGCCATTAAATACTAACCGATCACTATCTATTAAAATTTGTTTACCTATATATAAATCTTCTTGTATAAAATCTGTTGCCATTATATTAAGTATTTGTTCCTCGTTCTGAAGGGAGGGCTAATTTATACACATAATCTGCTGTGTTAGAGTACTTTGTACTATTATAGTAGTTTTTAAAGTTTTTAAAAAGTTTAGTATTAGTTACATCAAATGGTTCCCCATATTTTTTTATTTGATATGCTTTGCATTTAGCATTAGCTGTATCTATTAAATGTTGTAGAGGATGATCATATATATGTTTTTTATATATATTTTTATCAGGAACTCCTATATTTTTTAAATATTTAACAGGGTTAAAAGTAGGACAAGATTTACCATATCCCCCCGATAAAGTTATTTGATTATGACCAAATATTTTTATATCAGGGAATGCTTCTGCAAAATATAAAACCATTTGTTCAAGTGCATATGCTTGGGCTGATGTTATATTTGGTTTTGTTGTACTCCCTTCTATAAGTTCGGGTCTGTTTAATACAGAACTACCGTCACCTATCCAAGATATATTTATAGAATTGCTATTAGTAATTATTCCACTCCCTTCGCTTGATTTATCCTCAAATATGTTTCCCCCACATCCATAACTATTGCCCGGATTCTTTAAATCGACATTATAATTACATCCTCCTAAATCATCAATACTAATGTTATATCCATGTCGTGTCCACCCTTGTCCATCCTTTTTTCTATTCATGAATAAGTTAGCTAAATCATGATTCGTTCGGAAAGGGGTTGCAGATACATGTATAACTAGATTTTTTATTCTACTTATTCCAGTTGAATTTACACCATCTGCTTTTAGTTGTTTGATTAAATCCGAAACAGATTTTGGGTTAACTAAAACTTCTTTACCACTACTTCTTTTAGGTTTTATAATTATAGGATAATCTTGTCTACCTTTACCTCTTGATTTCCAGTCTTCGTATTCTCTACTATTATTAATTATTAATGTATTACCACTACCCACTTCAGCATATTCTTCTCCACCAATTTCTTGGGTCGGTGAATTATCTACTTCTTGTCTTTCTTCTTCTGATAAATCTGTTATACCGGTAGCTGGGTTTTCTTCATATTCGTTTAAAAGGCCTTCTTCAACGGCTTCATCTAAAGCATCAAATACAGGGTCTGAAAATTCATTATCCTCTTCGATTTTTAATTCTTCAACTTTTTCTTCTACTACTGAATCAGAACCCGTTACAAATAAATCTTCTTCTTCTTCAATAATTTCTTCTTCTTCTAATTCTATTTCAACTAATTCAAGTTTTTTTAAAGGATCATCTTGAACAGGGGTATATTCTGATTTTAAAGAATCAGTATTTTTAGAAGCAGGATCTATATTAGTGTTTTGATTAGTAAGAACATAAATTGATCCATCATCATCATTAATATTTTCTCCGGCGTTTTTACCTACACTTATTAATATAGCAGGATCTCCTATAGTAGGATTACCATCATTTGGGTCACTAGTAGCATTATTACTTATATTATTTGTTCCTTCAGGGGCCGTAGAGGTATAATGAATTCTTTGTCCATATCCCCCTTCTAAAAAAGTACCACCCTCAGTAGTTATTAAAGGTTGTTGTTGGGGTTTATCTACGTAATACTGCCCTAGTTTAAATTCTTCCTCTTCATATGTTTCTGTGTTGGAAGGTTTAGTATTATATTCCTGAGAAGAGTTATTAGATTTATTAAGAGAAACTGGTGGTAAAGAATTATGTGTATTATTATTATGTACGTTTATAGGTAAAGTATAAAAATTATTAGTACCAAAAGGATTACCTCCTGCTTCTTGGTAATAATCATCCGTAACATATTGGATAATATCTACTATTTCACCTATAACGGGGCATTGATAAAATGTTCTGTTAAGTGGTAAGGCAGTGGGGAGAGAATGAGGATGAAGTGTGGTTTCCCCACTTGTTACATCTGAAAAAAATATTAACCCTAAACTTCCCGGTCCATTGTATTTAGGGTGCTTATTATCTAATATAATATCTACTACTCGTTTTTGAGTAGCTAAAATTTTATCACTATTTAGGCCTCCCGGGCTTGTGCCTTTATTTTTTATTTGTGTTCGACTCATCTTTAGCTACCTCCTCGGCAATTTGTTGGAGTTGTTTTAATTCTTCATCAGTAAGTAATGAATCTCCCCCACTTGAAGAATTATTATTTTGGAGTCTTTGGATAACAGCCATCATTTTAATTAAGTGTTCATCATTTTTTACACTTACTTCTAAGTATTCCTTAATTAAGGGAACAACTACGGGGGCGTCTCCTATATTTTGTATTAAAGGTTTTAATTCAGCAATTAAAGAATTAATTTGTTTGTCTTTTTTTTTGCTGTTGCTATATATTTCTTTAAATACATCCGATGAGGTTTTACCTTCAAATATTACTGTATCAAGTGGATTATTCATGTTTATAAATATATCCAGTATCAAGATAGTTTGAGTACGAGATGTTAAATAGGTTCCTCATTTTTTTGACTACTTTAGTTATAATAGGAGTTTCTAAACCAGTAATTTCTCTAATATAAATATATATAGCCTTTTTATTAAAAATTTCTAAGTTTTCTCTGCTTTTAAAAATAGTTAGTACAGCATCAGCTACTTTTCTTTCTTCTTCTTTCTTAAAATACTTTTTTAAATTTATATCAACATGTTGGATATAAAAATCTAAAAATTCAACTTTTACACTTAATGCTTCTTTTCTTTCAAAACCATTTAAAATTTCATTATCAGTATCTACTTCTATAAGATCTGCTTTACCTTTCTTTTTAGCATAATTTTTATTATTATATAATATAAGATAATTTTTACCCACAATACTAAAGTAAGAAAAGGCTTTACCTTTACCTACTTTGAAATAATGAAGTTTTTCAAGTAAAAAACAGATAACCTCGTGTTTTAAATCTTCAAGGTCATCTACTTCAGTATAATAAAATTTAAATGTGTGGATAAGATTTTCGGCTAATTTATAAAACGAATGGTGAATCCGTGAATTATATATCCGATTTCTTTCTGCTTGATCTTCGCTCGCTAAATATTCTATTATTGCGTGCTCTGTATCCTCTGTAAAATATTGTCTTTTACTTTTTCTGCCTCTTTTTTTAGCCATTTTAATTTATAAAGATGCCTTTATTTGCATCTTGCCAATGAGGTAAATCTAGTTTATTTACCTCTTCTTTATATCCCTTATACTGAAATTCTATATATTTATCTATAAAGTTGGGTATAAAATTTACCTCTAAACCACCTAATTGATAAGTCCCGTATTTAAAATGGTATTGGTTATCTATATCTGCCTTAAAAGATTTTTCTTTATCCGTTAATAGACCCAAATATTGTTTTATAGCGTAATTTAAAGTAGTTGGGCCTGTGAGTGATTTTAGAGTAGGCCATTCATTTATAAATCTTTTATTTAGAATATTTGTGATAGTTAATTCTATTAATTCTTTTATAAAGGGGTGTTTCGGAGCACTTAATATAAAAGTTTGAAATAATTGATTTCTGTTATTTAACCCATTTATAAAACTGTTATTTTTTCCAATATATTTTTTAAGGGAAATAATACACTTAGTATCTATATCAGTATAAATTCCTCCCTTTACATATAATATTAAATACCTCCATACATCCGCTTTAGCAGCATTGTGATTTAAATCATTAAAGGCTTTTAATAAATCATTATTTGAAAAAGAAAATTCATCACAGTTAAAATTTTCTACAAATTTAATTCTATCATTAGAATCGTATAAATAATAATTAAATTCTGGATTTTTTTTAACCCATGAATTAATAGCATTATACATTCCTTCAGGAACAGAATTAGATTCCCAAGTTTGAAAAATATTAGGAGGTATTAAGTGTGAATTTAACTTAGTACTTGTTTGTGGTATAAATTTATTTACAAGATATAATTTCATCTTAACCTAAACTCATTTAGAGCTTCTTGGATTTTTTTAACTTCTGTAAAAAACCAACCTATTTCATCGTCTGCTATAAAAGATCCTCTATTATCGATTTGGTTTAATCTACGGTCACATTGATCAATAGCTTCACTTTGTTTTGTTATAAAATCTTCTAACTCTTCATTTTTTTTTATAACATTACGAATAGCAAAACCTGATACTATTAATAAAGATGATAATATTGCAATTATAATTTCCATTTAATCTGTAAAGAATGAATCAATAATTGATTTAGTTTTTTCGTTGAAATTAGGATTATTTTCTACGTTTATCGCTTTAGCCTTCCTTATAGTTTTATCAGCTTTGGAGGCATTAGCGGGTTTAGACGATTGTTGTATAACCGAATTTCCAGAACTCCACATTTGGAATTCTATTTCTTGGGCAGTTTGAATTGCCTGGTGAATTAATAATGGTAAGTGGGTTCTAAATTTAGTTTCTTTTTGTCCACTATAAAAATAGAATTTATTACTTTCATCAAATAATCCTTCTTGGTTACGGATAGCTAAATATTCATTATGTGAAATTTTAATACCAGCATCCTGTAGAAGATATATTGTGCGGTCATATACTTTCATTGCAGGTACGTGTTCATTAAATTTATATACCATACCTAAATTTTTAACATGCCAATCAGAATCATTTTTAGTAAAATATTCGTTATTCCAATCTCCTAACTTACCTAATTGGCTAAATAAAGATACAAAATTTAATTCCTCGCCCGTAAAAGATTCAGTAGCCCCATGGAAATTATATAATTTATATAATTGATTAGCTATTTTATTTACCCTTAATACGTGATCTAAATAACCACCAGGAAAAGCATTATTAAACCAATCTTTAGATGAAGCGGGGGCAAACATTATACGTTCTTTAAGACAATCCGTTAGGGTTTTTAGTTTTTCTAAACGTTTACCTTCAAAATTAGCTTCTAAAACCCCATTAAAGTCTTCAAAATTAATTTTTATTTGTTCTGCTCCTACCATCTTATCTACCTCCTAAAAATCCTACTCGTGATTGTGTACCTTCCCCCCCGGGTTCAATATTAATAATATTTTGAAGATCTTCATATAATTCTTTTAAATCATTTTCCATAAAGTGGATTGCTTCAGTATTTTTTCCACGTTTAATCATACTGTGTACACGAGCTAATCCTTGATCAAGGCGTTCAAGTGCAATATTCATTTGTTGTTGGTATCTAGCCATAATAAATTTTTTGTTTAATATACGAACCTATTTATAGGTTCCCAAATTTTCTGTAAAAAGAATTACAGGTTTTTAATCTTTTTGTTAAAGTTTTTTTATTATCCATATTAGGGTGGTGAGCTAAAAAGTCACTACTCAAAAGATTTAATGAATTTATAAACTCTAATGTTTCACCCACATAATTAAGTTCATCCCTATTTTCAATAGGAATAGTATTTTTTAAGTGAACTAATTTTTGGGTAATGGTTTTTTTCCACACATCAAACTGTGCGTCTGTATCTATTGAATCGAAAAAACTGTTTAATGACATAATATAAATGTGCGAACTGGGCGACTCAACCCCCTTCCCCCCCACAGTAAGGGAAGATACATAAAAAGAGATGAAAAGCCAAATTAAGGTTTAGAAATAGAGGGATCTAATTGATAAATAGCAGCATTATTGGTTCGAAGTAATCCTTTATCTACTAATTCATCTGCTTCATCTGGTGAAAATGATATATACTTACCGAATTTATTATTACTGTTCCACCAAATAAAATGATCAATATTTTTACTAGTAGAATAATGCCTAATTAAATTTTTAGTAAAGGCTTTTCTAATTTCAATTGGGTTATCTAACATACCCTCAGTAAAATATTTTTTAGCATCTCCTTTAGGGTGTGCTTTTGATTCAAAATCAATTACAGCATCTAGTAATTCTTTTTTATCTAAACCCTCTTCATCCGATAAATTAGGAATAAGAGTTTTAAATTGTGCGTCGGATTTATCATATTTTGTAGCTAATTGTCCTAAAGCTGTACGTTCAAACCCTTCAAATTTTCTATCTCTTCCACCTAAACGAGCACTAGAACCTTTAACTTCTAAAGATTTCCCTCCCCAATTCAAATCACCACCCCCAGCAACAGCCATTTTAACATCTTTAAATAATAGCGCCATAGCTACTTCTCCTTTACCTACACCTCTACCACTTTCTTTTCCTGAAAAAGTAAACATTTTAGTTAAAGTATCTTTAGACATTCCAGATTTTCCTTCAAAAAAATCTAAAAAATTTCCTTCTTTACCAATATCACTGAATCCTGGTTTATTAAACTCTATATAATTCTTTAAATCTCCACTATTAGACAATAAATCAAATATAACTTGAGGTGCATTAGATGTATCAACAGTTTTATCTGTAACATTTGAATCAGTAGCTACACCAAAAAATCCTTTCTCGCCTGGTCTATTAGTAATAAATTTATAGATTTTATCAAGGGCTTTTTGATCATCCTTAATTTGACCTAAAATATCTGTAATATCTTTAATTGATATTTCTTTCCCTTCTTGTTCATTAATGACTTGTTCTTGAAATTCAGGTAGTGATATTTCCTGTTCTTTAAGAATAGTCTTAAGAACCATAAGATCAGAGGGGCTATCCATATCTGGATAGCCCTTCTTGCATCGGTATGCCCATTCGCTCAATAAAGCGTCTATATTGACCATTGAAGAAGTTTTTATTTTATGTTAGCAAGTTTTTTCCAGCGAGCAGCTACATCTACAGATTCGTTTAATCCCTTATTAACATCAGTAACATCTGCTTTTACTTTACCAATTTGATCAGCGCTATAATTAGGATATCCAACAGCCTCATTCTTTTCGTCCTCATCATCTTTTCCTTCTTTTTTAACCTCTTCTTTATCGTCTTTCCCTTCATCTAATTCTTCATCAGCTTCATCCTCTTCTTCTTCATCAGAATCCATCTCCATTTCTGGCTCTTCTTCTTCTTCAGGTTCAACTAAAGGCTTAAGCATATTAAAAATTTGTTTTAAGGTATCTAAGGCTTCATCTTCCTCAGCTTCAGGTTCATCAGTGGTTACTTCAATATCGTCACCACCTTCTTCTTCGTCTTCACCAAGGTAAGCTTCAAGCTCTTCCTTGATTAATTTGTTTAATTCTTCAATAGTCATTTTACTTTATTTTAAAAAGTTCTTTTAGTATATTTTTAACCTCAGCTCTAACTGATTCTTTAAGTTTAATTTCCTTCATTTTATCTACAGTAAATTTTTCTTTTACTTCTTTCATTGAATGGTCTCCCATTTCTTTTAAAAAGGATTTAAATGAAGGTTTACGATCCATGTTACGCGTAATTACTTCATAATGTTCCATGCAAGAATAATAGGCAGGTACATCTTTTAAATTTTTTAAAACAGTTTCTGTAGCCTTTTCTCTTTGATCGGCTTCTGATTCTCTAAGAGAAGTTCCTAGTTTTCCTAATTCAACATACATACCTTTTTTAAATTCATAAGGATTTACTCTATCTAAACGAGTCCCTTGCCCCATTGAATTATTTTGCCACCCTAGTTGATTTTCTTCTTTTTTGGGTTTATATCCGTAAAATTTATCGTTGGCCATAGAATAGTTTTGTTATAAATATATAAAAGTTATAAAAAATCATCGTTTTCCTCCCCAGTATTCAACTGCGTGGCCTTCTCTTATAAGTTGTTTATTTACATCAATTAATGTAATACCATCTTCCCCATTTAAAACTGAAAGAGAGTCTACTAAAACCGTAGCTAGTGCTCTACCATATTTTCCTACTCCAGAAACTTTTAATCTACATTTATTATTATTAAATGCTAAAATTTCTACTAACCTATTTTTAGCAGCTAGACCACGTTTTTTTTCTTCTAAATCTCTAGTTCGGGATTCTGGAGTATTAATACCCTCCATTCGAACTCTTATTTTTTTCCAAACATTAAATCCTAAATCAATATTAACGTCTATAGTATCCCCATCAACCACTCTATCTAATATAGCATTATATTCGTACATTACTTAGCAAATTTTTCTAAACCTGCTATACCAAAGCTGCCTAGTGTTACAAATACAAATGAGTTATAAATAGCTTCATTAATCACTAAATCTTGACCAAAATAACCAGTTGCTAAATCTACCACAGCAAATAATACCATAATAGTAAATGCCGCAAATCCAACTACTGATTTTTCATTAATGTCGTTTTCGTCTTTAAAAATGTCTTTAAGTGCCATAATTGTGTTGTTTTAAATTATTCTATAATTAAAACCGACTGAAAAATCATGCCACGCACGATTCCAGTACTTATGGTATTTTCCTTCTGAGAAAAGACCTAATCTTTTATTTACTTGCCATCCTAAAATTAATCCCCCTGTGTAATCAAACCAAGTATTACCATCTACAAAGTTAGTATATGAATATTCATTTTTAGCACTTACATGGAGGGGTAATACACTTGCCCAAGAGTGAAACCAAAATGATTTAGTATAATGGTAATAATCATATCCTAATACTAATGAATGATTCCATTGATATGGTAATAAAGCTCTTTCTTGGTCAACATATTCACTTAACACATTAGGAAGAGCTACAGCATTCCACACTATATTATTTTCAGCAACTACAGCTCCATCTGGGTTAATCCATTCTCCTTCAAAATTAGTACCATAACCTTGTTGGATAGCTATATTTGTAAAATCAGCTCCTGCCAATTCGGATAAAGGATCAAACCCATAAGGTTCGGAAAAACGTTGAACCAAACCTACATTTAAAGAAAATTCTTTTGCTACGTTATATCTATAACGTTGGGATGCTTCAAAATATCTTAAATCAGCAAATCCATCTTGAACGTATTCGACTTTTAAAATCCAATGGTCGTGTACATATCTCAAAAAATGTTGTTGATCAACAAATTTGCTTCCTTGTTGTCTTTTATAATCAAATTCAAATAAATATTCTAAACCTTCTACATTACCAACAGTAGCAGCATCTGAAACTGAACTTTCAGTACCATTATAAAATACATTTTTTCTGTTTTCATAATCTAAACGGGCGATTTTCCTAACCCCAAAAGCTAAAGTATAATCAAAAGGAGTAGATTCAATGTTCTCTTCTAAAATACCAGTAGTGGGATTTATAGAATAAACACTAATATCTGCTAATGAATTATTACCTGTTACAGCTGTATAAAAAGTAGCAAACTTAAGTTGTTGTTTACTCCATATTTTAAATTTATTCTCTTTTTTAGAAGGAGCAGGGCCCAATTTAGGTTGTTGTGCCTGTAATAAAAAGGGCACGCAACATAATAAAGTGATTAAAAGCTTTTTCATTGTTTAACAATTTTTTTATTAAATCTAAGATTATTATGAATTAGGACTAAGTTATAAACACCCGCTTCAAATTGACTTAAATCTAATTGTTTTACATCAGTCTCTTCAAACACGAGCTGTCCTATGGAATTATAGAGGACTGCGTTTATACGCAAGTTACATGCGATATTTATGAGATCTCTTGTTGGGTTAGGAAATACTACAATTTGAGTTTCACTAAATTCTGTTACGTTAGTTACTGTGTTTTCATCACAGTAGTTATATAATTCTTGACACCCATTAGCCCATTCACTATTACAACAACTTGGACTAACATCAATTACCCAGGCAAAACATTCACTTTCAAATCCTAATAAGTTATATGTTTCTATTGTTGAATCTGTACAATTAGCATATACTGTTTCACAAGTACCATTATCTGTGTTTGCTTCTTCATCATAATTAGCAGCTTGTGGGTCAGTACAGCCATATATAAATGGTTCACAGCTAAAATCTTCAGTATTTGCTTCAGGATTAAAATTAAATGCTGTTGGGTCAGTACAGCCTTCAATTACGTCTATACAAGTACCATTATCAGCGTTTGCTAGTTCGTTATAATTAAATGCATTTGGGTCAGTACATCCATAAATTGCATCTATACAGCTACCATCCTCTACGTTAGCTAATTCATCATAATTAAGCGCTAAGGGATCAGTACATCCTTCTATTTCCTCAATACAAGACCCATTATCAGTATTAGCCTCTGGGTTATAATTTAAAGCAGTTTCATCTAAACACCCAAATATTATTTCTTCACAAGACCCATTATCGGTATTTGCCAATTCATCATAATTAAATGCTGTGGGATCAGTGCAACCAAATATTTCAGCTTCACAGGTACCATTATCAGTA
>Ga0181391_1000597_pt1 | contig 10954 bp, 19 predicted proteins | sample 14SPOviralmetaG_FD_130080 | JGI IMG/M metagenome (GOLD analysis project Ga0181391, IMG submission 130080) | Marine viral communities from the oligotrophic San Pedro Time Series (SPOT) site, San Pedro Channel, CA, USA - 14 SPOT_SRF_2010-08-11 | ecosystem: Environmental > Aquatic > Marine > Strait...
GGCTCTTTCAGTTGTTGCTGTAGGATCTACAGCGTATTCACGCATAAATGTAGTATGTTTTTTATCTAAGTAGTGGTAATCACCATCACCATCTATAACGGCTAGTGAGAAGGACATTTGAAAATCTGTTGGTGCTGTTAAATATGTGTTGCCAGCAGTTAATGTACCAGTAACATTTTTACGAAAGAAATCAAACTGTATTAGCTCAAATATTCTTTCTTCTGCATTTTTAATAAAATCATCTAATGTAGCTACAAATGTAGTTTCTGTATTTTCTACATAATTTTGTATTAATGTTTTTAGTTCTGCTAATGTCATGTAACTATTGTAACCTCGCCTACTCCACCTGTCATCTCGCTAACTGTAAAGTTAGTCGGCAAGGTTGATGGATTTAAAAAATCTGGTTTAAAGTTATTTGATTGCACAACAACAACAAAACCCTCTCCTTCTTCTACATCATTATTTGGTCTTGGTTTATACAAAGCTTCTGGATCAGCAGTAGCTGTAAGCGGCTCTAGTTGTGGATGCTTTGGCTCGTAGCAATCTGGACAGGTTTTTAACCCATTCCATTCTTGTTTTAATTCATTTAATTTATATTCAAAACCACATCTATCACATAAAGCCTTTGCAAATTTACCAAGTGCATATGCCATTTTAATTCATCCTTATATTTGGTCTGATTCTAAATGATGCTCTATCCTCGTCCTGGTCAGCAGCTCTACGAAACTCTTCTTCGTACAAAGCTTTAAGTTGTGGAGTAAGTTGTGGATTCTTTTTTAATGATATGTAGTAAGCTAATCCTGCTACAAAACAAGGATAAAACCTGAAAGGCATATCCATAGTATTGGTAGCCTTATCTGCATCATCCATACGAACAAGTTTGTTAAAAACTAAAATATCAGTGCTATTTTCTGGTGCAGGCCAAACTTTTAGTGCTGGTGTGCTTAATTTATCAAAAAAGAATTGTGAAGGTCTTGCTTTTGTAGTTTTATTAGGAATATTTAGATATTCACTTCTACTTATACGATTCATACTTATGTCTGTTTGTGTTTGATTTACTGTTCTACGTACAACCACATCTAAAACATCTATAACATTAGAATTTAAAGAATAATCAGTTGTGCCTTCTGTAACAGTTTGGGTAGCTTGTTCAATAGTCCATTGATTTAAGCCTCTGTTAGCCCATTCTGCAAGCATTAAATTTACACTACGTATTGCTGTTTTTAGATCATAACCTGTTCTAAGTTCAGCTCCACACCTTTCGTATGCTTCTTCAATAAACTCAGTTACGTTTGGTTCAAAATTTGTGCTACCTGATAATGCCATTACTTTTTCTTAGTTTTTTTTAAAGACTTCTCTATTTGTTTTGCTTGTTTTGCGTGCAATTTAGAAGCACCTTTTAGCTCTTTAATTAATTTTCTTTTTGCTGCTACACTTAATTCTGTCATTATTTATTATCCTCTTGGTTATACAAATTATCAAATGTTATGTTTGGATCTATATAACTTTCATGTTGTTCTGCTGAATGCGTCCATTGAGAAGGCATAAAGTCTGGAGCTCCTTCACCTACACGCCATAAAGCAGGATTTGTAGCTCTTACTCTATTATTAGGTAAAGCTACAAAATTACCAGTGTATTCACCAGCATCTGTTAAATATAACACATGTGATTGCTTATGTTGAGCTGGATCATCTGCTATAGAGTTTTCTGTGTAATCTACTGTAAACAAATATTTACCCATATGAAAGTCACCGCCTATTTTACAAAGCCAGGGTGATGAACTTACTCTATCTAAAACTACTACAGAATGATCATGACTTAAACAATCCCAAGGTTGAGCTAAATGATCTTCCATAGCAGTAGGCCATTCTTCTAATGGTATGTCAGCTACTAATCCTTGAATTGGCATTCTTGCCCACATAGCACCACCATGAACATTTGGTGCATCTTCTTCATTATCTATTTCACATCCAGTAAAAACTACTTGAAACGATAAAGATCTATCTGGAATGGTATTAACACCTATAACGAGAGCGTGTAGATACTCTCCGTGATAATTACTGTGGTTGGCTGTAAATTCTTTTCTTACCCAACACTTAAACTGAGGTATGTTAGAAATTAAATATGACATTTAAGGTGCAAATTAAACTTTGCCGCCTTTTGACATATATTTAGTTCCTTTCATGGCACCGCCTTTGGCCATGTACTTGGTGCCTTTCATAGCTCCACCTTTAGCCATATACTTAGTGCCCTTCATAGCACCGCCTTTTGCCATATATTTGGTGCCTTTTGCTGCACCACCTTTAGCCATGTATTTAGTTCCTTTGACAGAACCGCCCATTGCATAACCTTTTGTTCTTTTAAACATAATTATTTACTCTTTTTTGTACTGCTTTTTTTTGCAGGTGTTTTTTTCTTAGCAGGAGCTTTCTTTTTAGGCATATTTAGGTAAATACGATCTTCTTGTACTGGCTCATCTGGTCTAACTTTTGCGTTTTGTCTAGCTTTTAATTTAGCTTCCATTTTTTTATCTTTATTTGACATAGTTTCTCCTAACTAAATGTAGTAACTTTTCTTTTTTGATCCATGACAGCTCCACAACCTTTTGCTATAGAACCACCACCAGCTTTTTTTATTCTATTTTGTTTTGCCATAGATTTTTCAATAGCTAAAGCTCTTTTTTCTTCATAAGAACTAATCTTATTATCTTTGTTTAAATCAGCTTTTTTTGGGTTCTTTAATTTTGCCATAATATTATTCTATCTTAATCTATTACTCATAACAATTCCTTGACCGCGTATTGTTTGTTTTACAACAGGCCCACCACCACTAAGTTTATTAGAAACCATGATTGGTTTACCTTTACGATTAGGATTTGGGTCTTTTTTTCTTTTACGTGCTACAAGCTTTGCTCTAGCTTCTTTTGACATACCTTCTGCTTTTTTACGAGGTAAGCATTTAGGTTTACCTTCTGCTTCTTTTTTGCTACCACATGATCCTAGTATAGATCCGTCAGATCCAATTCTAACCCAGTCTTCATCTAACCATTGTTGTAGCTGTCCCATTATCTTAATCTATTTTTCATAACAATCCCTTGACCTCTAATTACAGGTCCACCAGTAGATTTTTTTGTTCTTTTAGATTTTTTTGCGTAATTAGGATCTTGGCAATATTTAGATGCGGCAAGATTTGCATAGGCACTTGGATAAACATCAAAGGTTCTTTTAGCCCAAGCCTTACCTTCTGGACAAATCTTACCTTTACTTTTTGCTTTTGCCATCTAACAATCCCAATCTCGTCTAGCCCAATAGTTAGCACTACATCTATCTGTAGTACCGCTCATGCCACCACTACGTGCACAATATGATTTTTTTCTAGCTTTGCTGTCTTTATGCATTCCAAGTTTGGCATCACCAAAAGTTATGCGTTTGACTCTAGAACTTTCGCTACTACAGCCTTTGACAAAAACTTCTTTACGTTTTTTACCATATCCAGGGCTACCTTTTGGGATAGCCCTTGGTCTGTTAAGAGTTACGGTTTTGCCTTTGTACTCTGCCATTCATTAATAGTTTTTGTTTAAAACTAAAATTATTGAATAAGCATCACCACTTGAGTGACCTACCGTAGTGAAGTCTATATCTCCAGTTACACCAGAACCTGCGTTGTTTGGTATACCACTAAATCTATCGTCATAGTATTCATCACCTGTGCTATCTGCTGGTAATGGAATAGCTAGAACATTAGTTGTAGCATCAAACTCAAGATCAACGCCCATACCTCTAGTTGCCCAGTAAATACGTGCTAATGACACACTTGTGCAAGATTCACCAGCACTATTGGTTGTAAGTGCTGATACGTCAACTTTTTTGACTGAAGCCTCGCCTGTACCGTCAGATTCATTAGTAAACTTTAATACTGCGACTCTCTCACCATCTTGGATAGTTTGTGAAGTTACTGTATCTGCCATTGTTTACTCCTTATCTTTCAACTGCTGCTACGACATAATCAATTGTCATAGTTTTTGCAGCTGCTTCACCATTTTGAATACCAAATGATACAGTTAGTTCTTCATCATCTGGTAAGTTAGCATTAGTTACACCTACAGGTTCAGCATTATTTACTGAATAATAGACTTTTGATGTTCTATCAGGATCAATAAAGAATGAAACGGTAATAAATGTATCGTCTGCCATAGTGGCTACATCTGCTGTTGAAGTGTTTGAATTATCTTTTTCAATTAAAAAATCTAACCCTGCATCACCGTCTGCTGAAATAAAGAATACTCCATCTGTTGTGTCCAGAGGTGTTGTATCTGTAATTCCAAGGCCTATAACAAAGTCTGATTGGTCTACATCACTTACTTTAAATCTTGCAGAAAAATATGATCTTTTGCTTGTGCTTAATTTAAAACTTTCGCCTTTTAATTGTAAAAAGTCTAAATCGTTATCGCCTGCTGCGTTTGTTAATAGTAATTGACCTCCAGCTCCTGAAGTAATAGCCTCAGTTGCACTACCTGTACCAGCTTCAGTAGTCGTAATAGTCCAGTCTCCTGAGTTATACGTCATGAAATCATTATGATACATGTAGAAAGTTTGGTCAGATGGATATGGTGCAAACATAGGCATATCTTTTTTATGCTTAGATGCAACAGTGTTACCTGCCCATAGTATTAAGTTTTGAAAATGTGGATTAGCCATTATGAACTCCTTTACTTGTATTAATGGAAATCGAAATCGATCCTCATTAAGCTAATTAATTTATAAACTCCTTAAAGTTTACACGCCAAATATAAATCAAGCAAGAAAAAAGGGAGCCGAAGCTCCCCTTAGTAATTGTAGTTGAGTGAGAAACGCTACAATAATTCGTTCCTTTAAGCTCCTTGAGAACCGAAAACGGCTCTAAAGTTTGAATATCCGAAGCTATAACGCTCTCTAGCCTTATATCTCATGTTGCCAGTATCGAAATCACCTTCCAATGAAGTTGTCATTGGTGATCTTTCAAAATACTTAAATCCGTCAGGACAGTCTGTTTTCAAGAAGAAAGCATCTGTATCTGTCAGATAGTTATTTACAACATAACCATCAGGTAGCATACCAGTATTTCTAATAGCATTAATGTCGTTGTCAGACGTACCAACTCTTCCAGGAGTTTGTAATAATCTGTCAGCAACAAATACTAATTGTGGTGGAATAATTAGCTTCATACCTTTTAGAGCAATATTAAGACCTTTATCATCCGTAAATGTAGAGATATTAATTAATGCGTCTTCAAGTGAAGTTTCATTAAGATCCGCCATAGTGGTAGCTCTGTTTGCTAGTGAACCGCCGCCGCCTAGTGGATGATCTGTAGCTACAAGCACTTTACCATCACCACCTGTTGTAGAGAACGCATTGTTCAATACAGATGCAGCTTTGATTTGCTTTGTATTAGCCATAGACCTTGCTAGTGCTTTGGTATATCTTGCTCCGAGTCTGTCATAAAGATTATCTTCAACTGCTTCTTCGGTTAGTGCGAATGCTAAAGCCACTGTTTCGTGGGTGTAACGAGATGTATAACCTTCGTTAGCTGTATCAAATCTGACACCGCTACCTTCAGCTTTTACCTCTGCATTACCAAACCCTACTATTAGAGTTTCTTCTTCAAACGCTCTATCAGAAGTTTCAGTATCGTAAATTTCTGTATGTTGAGCTTCGTATCTTGAGTATTCCATACCGAACAAGGCATTCAAACCTGGCTCTAATTCTTTCGCTAATTGCGATCTGTTAATTGCCATTATTTATACTCCTGTTGGATCGACATAGAAATGCTCATTAAATTTAACAATCACATTCACGTTAGCTGAACCTGTTGTACTGTTATCTGGGTCACTCGAAAAGCCCATAATTCTGAACGTAGCAGTTGTAGCTGCTGTTGTTCCAGATAGTTCTAAAGCTGACATCCCTGTTTTCACAGAGCCAGCAGTATAGGAAATATCTGCGTTCAAACCGACATCAGTTTGAGCTGGAGAACCTGCACTTTGAATTTCAAATACAGCATCAGGGTCATCTATTACGAATGCTTTAATATCGGACGATACAGTTCCATCGGGAAAATGTGAACTGAAAACAGTATCACCTGAAGAGTTTGTAAAAGTACAACCTCTAAAAATTCCTATGGACTCATCACCAGCAGCAGCTACTAAGATAGTACCTGTGTTGGTCATTTTTACTAAATCGCCTGAAAAAATATTCCCAGAAGCACCTGAGGCAATTGCGTATTCTGTTGTACCACCGTTGGCAACGCCAGAACCTAATTTACCTACAACACGTGCTCCGAAAGGGGCATTTTTGTTAGCCATAATAAGTCACCTTATATTTGTTATTTAAAGTTATAGCGATCAACTTCGTTGACCACCGCCAAAAGTTACTTTGCTTGATCTCTGAGGATTTAACATCGGAGAACTTGGATCTGATTCCTTCATCATATCGTTATCTACAGCATCTTGCTGAGTTTTGGCACGGTTAGCATAGTAGGAGTTTCTCTCTTCCCGCGTTTCATTTGGAATCTTAGCCAATAGCAAACCACCTCGTGCAACAACTCCTGCGTGTTTACCTTGTTGTAAAGTGTCAAAACGATCTTGGTCAGAAGTATGTAACTCGTCAGATCTTACTAGGTCGAAACCTTCGCTTAATCTTGAAGTTATATTCTTGCGATCTTCTTGGCCTACAATTTCGGCTCTGATCCACCTGTAAGTATAACCTTCAGGTGCAGGAGGAGTATCCAACGTAGATGGTGGGCTCCATGGTTTGCGAGCTACTTTATCAGCTCGAGTGTCGGCAGAACGTGGTGTTCTGTTTAAATCTTTGTTATCTTTTTCTGTCATAACTATTACCTTTTAACATATTTTGCGTACTCTGTTAAGGGTACGTTTAATCTTTTTGCCATTTGAACTTCTGCTGGCGACAACTTAACTTGTCTTTTTGAGCTAGTATTACCAGCTACTCTGCCTGCTGAAGCCACCTTTTGTTGAGGCTTCGATTGGTTAGAAGGCTCTTCAAACTTGTGCGGAAACTCTGTTCGCAATCTTTTATCTACTTCATTGTAGTAGTCATCAGTTTTAGGATCATAACCTTCCTGGACTAATTTTTGATCTATTGAGAAGGCTGCAAGAGTCATAATCTCATCTTCACCAAACCAACTATTGTTCTCCACCCATTTTTCTTGTTTCTCATCAAGTTTTGGTGGTGCTTGGTATTGGGGTGCTATTTGTTGCACATTTTGTTGGGGTTGCCCATTCATGTTCACTGGCGTTTCTTGAACTTGTTGTTCAATAGCCATTTTAGAAGTATTTACTTTATTTTCTTCTACAGCTATCTTTGCTAAAACTTCTTGAGCTTTGGCAACTTTATCAAAGTCTTGTACTTCGTGAGCTGACTTCAGTGCAGACATAGCTTGTTGTTTTTGCGACTTCAATCTATTTTCTGCTTCCATTAGATAAGATCTATCTAAGTTTGAGCTTTTTGTTTTTAGTTGTTCGTTTTCAGCAGCAGTTCTTTTTGCATACTCATAAGCAGATTCTTGTCCTCTTTCTGCTTCTCTAAGTTTTCTTGTAAGATTGTTAATCCTTTTTTGCACACTCTTAGAATAGTCTTCTAGTTCTTCTTCTTTCTTTTCTTCTGGTGCATCAGAAACATCTTCTAATTTTGCCTCTGCTTCTTCGTCTACAGACTCCATAGGAATCTGTGTTTTTGGTTTCTCTTCTTCTATAGGATCTAGTTCAACAATTTCGCCTTCATCGACTGCTGTTTCTTCTAGTACCTTTGCGTTTTCTTCAGACATATTTTCTCCTTATACTGCAAGAATATCATCAGGATCAAGTATGGTAGCTATCACCTCGTCATCGTTAATGATTCTGCATTCAGACTCATCACCCAACTTAAAGCGAGCACCAGCATATCTGCCAATTAATACCCATTGTTTTTCCTGGCACCATGGTTCAACAAATTTATTTGCATCTGCATAGCAGTCAGGACCCATTTTAACCACATAGCCAACAACGGTAGCTAGAGATTCTCTATCTACGGTAGATTGAACTAAATGGATTCCGCCTTCTGTTACCGCTTTACCTTTGTAAGGTAAGATTAAAATACGCCAACCTGTAGGTTGAGGCATACGGTCTACAAAAGATTTTTCTAATAAAGTAGGATCCAACACCCGTGCTGACTCTTTGACGTAGGCAGGGTTATCTTCTATTTCTGGGGTTGGAGTTTGTTCTTCGACTGGTTCGGTTGTTTGTTGTTCTGATTCTATTGCTTTAGCTACATGATCAGGTATGTGAATCTTCGTCATCTTCTTGTGTTTTTCCTAGCAGTTCTCTAAAAATATTTTCTGCATCGGCTAGAGAACTGTAACGGCCTCGCAGATATTCATACTGAGAGAAGTCTTTACAACCAGACAACATAGCGTCCTTCGTATCTTCTCTTCTAGCTTCAAGTTCTTTTAAAAACTTTTCAGCAAGCCAAACTGACGACATTAATAAATGCCTGAAAACTTACCACCGAACTCGGCGGCACCCATACCTCTTGCTTTTCCTTTACCTGTACCTGGTGTAGCTTTTGTGCTAGTAGAAAAAGTACCAGCTTTAGTTTTCAAAGACGCACTGCCTTTGTTGCTATAGCTGTTTTTATTCTTCAGTACCTTTGGTGTTTTCTGTTGACTTATGTCTGTTCTTTTAATCATGTGTTTTATTATGTTGGTTGATTTTTAATTTTGCAAGTATTAATTTTTATTTTGCATTTCTAATAATTTGAAACGTGCTTGCTGTTCTAGCCTAGCTCTAGCAGTTTCATCACGTAAATCTGCTATATCTTCCATAGATTCTATTCTTTCTTTGTCCACATTAATTCTTCTTTGTGCGTCCATAGCTTTACGTTTTTCTTCTTGTAAGAACTGTTGTTGTTCCATAGATAGCTCTTGACCTTTGAGTGCAAGTTCTTGTTTTCTAATTGCTACTAACGGATCTTCGTCACTAGGATCAGAAACTTTCTGACTGTATTCTGTTATTAGCTCTGCCATGATTGGTGCAGAGAACTGAGCAAGTAAGTCACCAGCTTGTGCAACCATTTGTTGTGCTTCTGCTGGATTAGATTGTTGTGCTTGTTGTTGTAGCTGTTGGAATTGTTGCATCACCTCTGGTGGCATTTGTTGTTCAGCTAGACTGTCTGCTTTCATTTGTAAATGTTGCATGATATGTGAATGTATTAAAGCTTGCACTTGTGCGTTCATTTGCACAGGCGGTGTCTGTAATAAAGCCATATGTGTTGCAATATGAGCATCGTGGTTTTGTTGTCCAAATGCTTGAGCTTGTTGACCTAGTAACAGTTTGTTGTTTTCAAACCCTGCTTCTAGTGGACTAGGTTCAGTAGGAGGTGGTGGCGTAAGTATCTTTTCTACGTTATCAACACCTATAGCTGCATACATTCTTTTGTAAGATTCGTATATACCCGTTGGTCCATGAACATCTGGATTAGACTGAACTAATGCCATCATTTCTTGTGCCATAGCAATACGTTGCGATTGACTGAATATGTCTGGATTTGAGATAGGGAATATATCTACCCTGTCATCAAAGTCTGTCAGTTTAATCTGTGAATTACCACCTGCTATTGCATAAGGATATTCAGGCGGTAAGTATTCTTTAAATACTTGAGCTAACAACCTAAACTCTTTTTTCTGTGAGTTGTGCAATCTTTTGTGTATAGCTGATAAAACTTTTGTAGATCTTTCTAGTAAAGCAAGAGTCGTACCTACAGGTGCATTAGGATTGCCTTTACCTGTATTAATCTCTGCAATAGATGCAAACTTCTTACCACCGTCTACCAATATACCTAGTAGGTTTAATAAAGTGCCACTAGGTTCTTTAAATGGTAGTGGTTGGATAGATTCTCTAAGTGATCCACCAGGAGCATCAACGTCTCTGAACTCTCCAGGTTGTATAGGTGTGTCCTCATCTCTAATTCTTATACCACGAGTTTTAAATCCAGCAGGTAGGTTAGCAAGAGTACCAGCATCAATAAGCTGTCTTAAAATAGATGTAGAGGCCTTAGATAAACCACCTATCATATGAGTTAAACCAAAACCGTAGAATCCTAGACCAGGTAAAAACTTGAAGTGAACAAAGTATTCAACTTTATTTTTAAGTGGATCTTGTTCTATAAAGTTTCTACGAATAGATAGTATTTCACTAGAATTGACATCAATAGTAACTATGTAAGGTAGTTTTACGCCTGTAGCTTCACCAGAGTCATCCATATCCTCAAAGCCATCAAGCTCTAAATTGCAATGAACTTCATACAGCATAGATACTTCACCGTCATCGTAGGAAGGCTCCATACCCGATAGTTTGTCTATTTCTTCTTTTACATCGGATGATTCAATATCATCACCGTAATTTATATCTACTTTACGATAAAAACCAAGAGCTTGTAGTTTTCTAACTTCGTTCTCTGGCATTTTTATAACATTGGTAATTCTAGGACATGATTCTAGATCTGTGGTGTAGTAAGGTACGATTAAATCTTCTGGAGCTACAAACTTAGATACAGCTCTGCCTAGGGCTTCATCGTAATACACTTTCTTAAATGCAGAACCTGCAAGAGGTAAGTAAAACAACATCTGATCTAACTCTTCATCAAACTCTTCCATAACATGAGTAATTTGATAGTTCATAAACTCTTTGACTCTTTGGGCTTGTTCTTCAACGCCACTATCGTAAGCACCAATAACTTGTGTTTTTACGGGTCCACCAGAGGGTAATAATTCTTTGTATGCTTGTGCTTGGAAGGTAGTGACTGCTTCACCTAATAATGGATGTATGACACCAGAGGCACCTTCAAAAGGTTCAGACCTTTCATCGTCAAACTTCATACCTAGGTATTTGAGTCCGTCTGTGTAGGTTCTTTCCCAATCTTCACGA
>Ga0181391_1000601_pt1 | contig 10912 bp, 10 predicted proteins | sample 14SPOviralmetaG_FD_130080 | JGI IMG/M metagenome (GOLD analysis project Ga0181391, IMG submission 130080) | Marine viral communities from the oligotrophic San Pedro Time Series (SPOT) site, San Pedro Channel, CA, USA - 14 SPOT_SRF_2010-08-11 | ecosystem: Environmental > Aquatic > Marine > Strait...
GGAACAGAGGTTCATTGGAGTTAGAAAATGGCAGTAAGATACTAGCAGCTTCTACGTCTGCAAGTGCTGTCAGAGGCATGTCGTTCAATATCCTCTTCCTCGACGAATTTGCATTCGTTCCAAACCATGTTGCAGATTCCTTCTTTGCATCTGTTTATCCTACTATTACTTCTGGTAAAAGCACAAAAGTCATCATAGTTTCCACTCCACATGGTATGAATCATTTCTACCGTATGTGGCATGATGCGGAAAGATCGCAAAATGAATACGTTCCTACTGATGTTCATTGGTCAGAAGTTCCGGGTAGAGATGAAAAGTGGAAAGCAACAACAATTGCAAACACATCCGAAGCACAATTTAAAGTTGAGTTTGAGTGTGAGTTTTTAGGATCAGTTGATACATTAATTGCACCAAGTAAGTTGAGATCATTGGTATATGAAAATCCAATTAAACGAAATGCAGGATTGGATGTATATGAGGCACCAAAAGATAATCATGATTATGTAATTACAGTTGACGTAGCAAGAGGTGTTGGAGCAGATTACTCTGCATTTGTTTGTGTCGATATTACAGAGTTTCCTCATAAAGTTGTTGCCAAATATAGGAACAATGAAATTAAACCGATGCTATTTCCTAATATCATCTATGAAGTAGCAAAAAATTTTAATGAAGCATATATTTTATGTGAGGTAAATGATATTGGTGATCAGGTTGCAAGTATCATACAATATGACTTAGAATATCAAAACTTACTGATGTGTTCAATGAGAGGTAGAGCAGGTCAAATTGTGGGACAAGGATTTTCTGGTAAGAAAACTCAACTTGGGGTTAAGATGTCCAAGACTGTAAAGAAAGTTGGATCTCTTAATTTAAAGACTTTGATTGAAGAAAATAAACTTATTTTCTCTGATTATGAGATTATCTCAGAGTTGACTACATTTATTTCAAAAAGTAATTCTTTTGAGGCAGAAGAGGGATGTAACGACGACTTAGCTATGTGCCTTGTCATCTATGCTTGGTTAGTCCAAATGGACTACTTTAAAGAATTGACTGATCAGGATGTAAGAAAAAGATTGTATGATGAACAAAAAAATCAAATTGAACAAGACATGGCACCGTTTGGTTTTATGACAGATGGATTAGATGACGATAGTTTTACAGATGATGAGGGAGATAGATGGTTTAAAGCAGATGAATATGGAGATAGATCTTTTATGTGGGAATATAGATAAGTGAAGCATCACATCCCTGATATCATTAAGAAAAATGGATTTGCTTGCTTCACCAGTTTGAATGCTGCTGAGAGAGCAGTTGTTTTACTCGGTGACGAAGCATATCGTGAGTCACTAGACCTTGAAAACGATGACTCCCCCTGTTGGCAGATTCCAAGTGGAGAACACTCCACCTTTGCTGGATGGAATCCCCAGTGTGTCCCTACTATAGATTATATTGTATGGAAACTAAAGAACCGTGAGAAAATTATTAAAGGAGAAATTCACTAATGGATTATAAGACTGCTGGTGTTGATATTATTAAAGGTCGATCTTTCGTAGAGTATCTAAAAGTACTGGTGCCTAAGATTGGTGGTTTTAGTGGAATGATGGAAATCCCATCAGAATATGAGAAACCGGTGTTGATATCTGGTGCTGATGGCGTCGGAACTAAAATGAACATCTGTGGAATTGCTGATGATTACAACACTATTGGTCAAGACCTTGTTGCTATGTGCGTCAATGATGTTATATGTTCTGGTGCTAAACCATTATATTTTCTAGACTACATCTCTGCCAAATCACTTGATTCTAATGTTAGTGATATTGTGTATGGAGTCAATACTGGTTGTGCTATGGCTGGAATGGAATTGATAGGTGGAGAAACTGCAGAGCATTATAGACAAACTGATTATGACGTTGCTGGTTTTTGTACTGGTATTGTAGAGAAGCATGATATTGTTGATGGTAGTAACATCAGACCTGGTGATGTAGTCATTGGTATTGAAAGTAGTGGTCTTCATAGTAATGGATACACACTTATAAATGATATGATAGATAAAAATTTAATTTCCTATAAGGAGATGCCAGAAATACTGAGACCAACCACCATCTATGCCCGTTTAATCCAGTGCCTACTTGATCATGTTCCTATCCTTGGTATGGCACACATTACAGGTGGAGGACTGCCTGAGAACCTCCCTAGATGCCTTCCAAAGGGTCTTAGTGTTGATGTGAACTATAATGCTTGGGAGAGACCAGAACTCTTTAACAAGATCCAGAAGGCAGGAGATATTGCTGAGGAAGAGATGAGAAATGTATTCAATCTTGGTATTGGATTTTGTTTAGTTGTCCCTCCAGATGCAATTCAATTGACTCAAGAAATAATTAATGATGTACCATATGGTATGAGGTCCTGGGTTATTGGAGAAGTAAAGAATGGATCTTGATGGTCAAATCAAACTGGGACATCTTCTTTTACAGGATAGAAAATGTAGAACGTGTGGTGCAACTAAAAATTTAATCGATGGATTTTATAGAACAAGAAGAGATAGAGGTCCTGTAGCATCTTCATATTCTTATGAATGTAAAGGTTGTACAATAAAGAGAATACTATTAAATAAAAAATCTGATAATAGATGGGAATATCCAGACTGGTAATTCACGTCATGTTTCCCCTGTGAAAAGTGTCTTTTTAATAAATATTTTCAGGTATATGAGACACGGAGAACAAAAACATGGCGACTCCTCAATTATCTCCTGGAGTATTGGTAAGGGAGGTTGACCTAACTGTAGGGAGAGCTGATAACGTATTAGATAATATCGGTGCAATCGCCGGTCCTTTTAGAATAGGACCTGTCGATGAAGCTATTGACATCAGCACGGAACAAGAGTTAATTAACACTTTCGGTAAACCACTATCTACCGATTCCCAGTATGAATACTGGATGAGTGCTTCTAACTTTCTTTCTTATGGCGGTGTCCTTAAGGTAGCAAGAACTGCAAATACAAATTTAAGAAATGCAAATGCTGGTGTAGGTATTGCATCAACATCTGTCCTGAAAGTCTACAACTATGATGACTATCAGAATAACCACACCACTGACGCATCATTCACATACGCTGCTAAGAACCCTGGTTCATGGGCAGATCAACTGAAAGTCTGTTACATCGATGATGCAGCAGACCAAATTATTGGTATTAACACAACCAGTCTTGCAACCTCAGGTTTCTCAATTGGATTTGGTGTTACTGCTGCGATCAGTGCTGTACAACCTGGAATTGGAACCACGGGAATCTTTACCGGGGCACTTAAAGGTATCATCACTGGTGTTAACACTTCAACCACTGCTTCTCTGAGCACCATTGAAGTTAAGATTGTTTCTCAAGTTTCTTCCGCAGGAACTGAAACAAGAATTTCATACGCTGAAGGAAACGGACTTAAGTCTTTTGACGAAAGTGACGCAATCTTCCCTGTCAATGCTGGTGTAAATACCGGATCTGGAACAGATGGTGCTAAGTCATTCACTCCTGTTTCTCTATCAGTTAAAGATTGGTACGATCAGCAAACTTTAGGTCTTGACAACCAGACTATTTTCTGGAAAACATTAGCACCTAAACCAACCACTAACGTATTCGTTACTGATAGACAGGGTTATAACGATGCAATTCATATCGTTGTTGCCGATGACACCGGTTCTGTAACTGGAATTAGAGGTAATATTATTGAGAAACACCTCAGTCTTTCTAAGGCAAATGATGCGATCTCTAATGTAAATGCTCCACAGAGAATTTACTATAAAGATTATATCGCAGATTTCTCAGAAAACATCTACGCTGGATATAACGTTTCTCTCGCAGGTGATGCACAACATGGCACAACACCAAGGGCAACTGGATTTACTACCACCAGTGGAGACGCAAACGCATTTGCACCTGTATCAGTCTCAGATGGTCAATTCGGTCAAGATGCACAAGGAGTAACATTCTCCTCAGTTGGTAACGTCACCTATCCACTTCTTAACGGTCTTGATTACGGCACCGTTAGAGGCGCGATGAAGTCAGAACTCTCTGATACAATGAGAGCATACGATCTCTTCTCTAACAGAGACGAGATTGAGGTAGACTACCTGATCATGGGTCCTGGTTGCGACACTGAAGCAGAATCTCAAGCAAAGGCAAACAAATTGATTGCTATCGCTGGAGAGAGAAAAGACTGTATGGCAGTCATTGGACCTCACAGAACTAATCTGGTCAACGTAACGAACGCTAATGATCAAACTGATAATCTTATCAACTACTTCTCCACGTTAAGTTCTTCTTCTTACGCGGTGTTTGATAGTGGTTATAAGTATCAGTTTGATAGATTTAATAACGAATTCCGTTATGTTCCTGCAAACGCTGACGTTGCTGGTCTTATGACCCGCACATCAATCGTTGCATTCCCATGGTTCTCCCCCGCAGGTCAGCAACGCGGTGTTATCAATAACGCTGTTAAACTTGCATACAATCCTAGTAAGGCACAAAGAGACCGTCTCTATCCTCAAAGAATTAACTCCTTTATCACAAAACCAGGTATTGGAACACTTCTCTTCGGTGATAAGACTGCTCTCGCATATGCATCTGCTTTCGATAGAATTAATGTTCGCCGCCTGTTCCTTACAGTTGAGCAAGCACTTGAAAGAGCAGCAGAAGCACAACTCTTTGAACTCAATGATGAGTTAACAAGAGCAAACTTTAGAAACATTGTTGAACCATTCCTCCGTGATGTTCAGGCAAAGAGAGGTCTCTATGGATTCCTCGTTGTTTGTGACTCGTCAAACAACACTCCTGATGTTATTGATAATAATGAGTTTAGAGCAGACATCTTCCTGAAACCAACGAAGTCGATTAATTACATCACTCTTACGTTTGTTGCCACAAGAACTGGTATTTCTTTTGAAGAAGTAGCTGGTACAGTTTGATAATATTATCTAAATAACAAAAGGAGGACCAAACAATGGCACAAAAAGAAAACAGAACAATTTCCCAGTTTAAGTCAGCAATGGTTGGGGGCGGTGCCCGCCCCAATCTATTTGAAGTTGAGATGACTCTTAACGAACTGGAATTTAATTTACCCGGATTTGATGCTACTAACTTTGCATTTTTATGTAAAGCATCTAATCTACCTGCTCAAAACATCGGTTCTATCGATGTTCCTTTTAGAGGAAGAATCTTTAAAGTTGCTGGAGACAGAACTATTGATACATGGAGTGTAACCATTATCAATGATGAAGATTTCAATCTAAGAAGAGCATTTGAAGAATGGACTGAGCAAATTGCTAAGTTAGACACTAACATTGGTGCAACTAACCCTGATGCTTACATGGCATCTGCTCATGTATACCAACTTGGTAGAGGAAGCAGCAAGAGTAGCAGCAGAAATAGTGGAGAATCAAATGTTGTTCTTGCTAAGTATAAGTTTGTAGATATCTTCCCCACGGAAGTTTCTGCAATTGACCTTTCTTATGATTCATCAGACGCTATTGAAGAATTCACCGTAACCTTCCAGGTTCAATCACTTGAACTGCTTGGTGATGGTGGCGCTGTCAGTGGTTGATAAATAGTTTGAGGATAACCACTATAATATAAATCATGTCCAAATTATTTGGATTCTCGATTGAGAACTCAGAACCACTATCTCCCGGAGCAGTCTCCCCAGTTCCTCCCAGTAATGAGGATGGGGTTGATCACTACGCTGGTAGTGGTTTTTTTGGTACTCATGTAGATCTTGAGGGTGTCTTTAGAAATGAGTTTGAACTAATCAAACGATATCGTGAGATGTCACTTCATCCTGAATGTGATAGTGCTATTGAAGATATTGTTAATGAAGCAGTTGTATCTGATTCTAATGATAGTCCTGTAGAAATTGAATTATCAAATCTAAATGCTAGTGATGGCATTAAAAATAAAATTCGTAAAGAGTTTAAGTATATCTTAGATCTTCTTGATTTTGATAAAAAAGCACATGAAATTTATCGTAATTGGTATATTGATGGTCGCATTTATTATCATAAAATAATCGATTTAAAAAATCCTAACGAAGGTATTCAAGAATTGCGTTATATTGACGCAATGAAAATGCGTTATATTCGTAAGCAAAAACAGAAACCTGAAGATAGAGCAAACGCTATAGCAAGAATCAATAATAGAAACTCTGATCCAATGGATTATGAGTTTCCTGAGATAGAAGAATACTTTCTTTATCAACCAAAACTTGCTTATCCAGTTGCAAATCCAACTCAAGCAGGTGGAGATAAGGGAATAAAAATTGCAAAAGATGCAATTTCATATTGCACATCTGGTCTTGTTGATCGTAATAAAGGTAATACTTTATCATATCTCCATAAAGCAATCAAATCACTCAATCAACTTAGAATGATTGAGGATTCACTGGTTATCTATAGATTGTCCCGTGCTCCAGAACGTAGAATCTTCTATATTGATGTTGGTAACTTACCAAAAATGAAAGCAGAGCAATATCTGCGTGATGTTATGATGAGATATCGTAACAAAATGGTTTACGATGCTAATACTGGAGAAATTCGTGATGATAAAAAACACATGGCAATGCTCGAAGACTTCTGGCTTCCCAGGCGTGAGGGCGGAAGAGGAACCGAAATCTCCACTCTCCCTGGCGGACAAAACTTGGGTGAAATCACTGATATTGAGTATTTTAAAAAGAAACTCTACCGTTCGCTTAACGTCCCTCCATCAAGAATGGATGGAGAAGGTGGGTTTAACTTGGGGAGATCTTCTGAGATCTTGAGAGATGAACTTAAGTTCACAAAGTTTGTTGGTCGTTTGAGAAAAAGATTCTCTAACATGTTTAATGACATGTTAAAGACACAATTAATCTTAAAGAATGTAATTACTCCTGAAGACTGGCAGTCTATGAGTGAGCACATTCAGTATGATTTCTTATATGACAATCACTTCTCAGAACTAAAAGAAGCAGAACTCATGAATGAGAGACTGTCTCTTGCGGCAACTGCAGAACCATATGTTGGTAAGTATTACTCTCAAGATTATGTCCGCCGTAAAATCTTACGTCAAACTGACATGGAGATTATCGAACAGGATAAATTGATTGAAAAAGAGATTAAGGATGGTATAATTCTAGATCCAATGACACCTGTTGATCCAGAAACTGGTCAACCTTTGGATAGTACAGCAAGTATGGATTTAGGAAAACCACAGATGGAACCTGACATTGATGGATCTTCAACTGAAGCACCAGAGATGCCCAAGGGTGGTGAGATATAAATATTACAGTTAATCTTTAGAATTTTAAATGGAAGACCTATTAGATGCTATTGTGAGTGATGAATCTCCTTCACAAATCAGTGATGGAATCAAAGATTTGTTGTATTCCAAAGCTGCAGAGAGAGTAGATGCATTCAAACCTTATGCTGCAAATGCAGTATTTGGTGACGATCAAATCGAAGCAGATATTGAAGATGATGCACCAGAATCATCTGATGGTGTTTAATTTATAAATAACTATTATAAATGAATTTTAGGAAATAATGGCGTTAAAACCTGTAGGAAGTGGCGTAAGTTTCGCCATCACAGGAGTGGCAAACACTTCTGCGTTCATTTCACATCAGTCTGAATACCTAAGAGTATATTCTCCAGATAAAGATGCCCATGTTGTAGTTGGAACTAATCCAAATGCAGAAACCAGTGATTTGGTAATTGCAGGTGGTGCCTCTGGAGTAGAAGTTATTTCAATTGGAAGACCTTCTTCGCAGAGAGTTGCAGGTATAACTACTGGAGCAACAACCATTATTGATTTTCCAGAGGGAACTGGTTCTCCTTTTGAAGTAGGTGATGTTGTTTCACTTACTATAAATAGCACAGCACACCATGCTGTTGGTACTCTTGCTAACGCATATGTTGGCATTATTACTGCAGTCACAGTTACTTCTGTTAATAATACTGCAGGATTTAGTGGTTTCCATAATACTCGCATTACTTTAAACGCAAATACTTCTGGAATTGCCACCGCATTCAACTTCCAATATGCAGAGTTAAGAGATCAATTTAAAGTTTCTGCAGAAGCAATTGACGGGGCTGGAGTATTTTATGCACAACAAATTCAAACCGCTGGAGGACCATCCTGATGAAACTGATTAGAGAAGAAGTAGAGTCAGTAGAATTTATTGTCGAATCTAAGAACGGCAAAAAGTCTATGTATATTGAGGGAGTATTCCTTCAAGGAAACATCAAGAACCGTAATGGTCGTATGTATCCTATGGAGACACTTCGTCGTGAAGTTGGTAGATATAACGAAAATCATGTTCAGTCAGGTAGAGCACTTGGCGAACTTGGACATCCCGATGGACCGACAGTTAATTTAGATCGTGTATCTCATAAGATTGTTTCTTTAAGAGAGAATGGATCTAACTTTATTGGTAAGGCAAAAATTCTAAGTACCCCTATGGGTAAAATTGCATCTTCACTTATTGAGGAAGGTGTAAAACTTGGCGTTTCATCTCGTGGTATTGGTTCATTAAAGCAGACCCGTGAGGGTGTTAACATTGTCGGTGACGACTTCATGTTAGCAACTGCTGCCGATATCGTCGCTGATCCTTCTGCCCCTGATGCATTTGTTGAGGGAATTATGGAAGGAAAAGATTGGGTATGGGATGGTGGCATCCTTCGTGAAAAGTATGCTCAAAAAACATACAAACAAATCAATACTTTAGTTACCAATAAACAACTTGACGAACAAAAGTTAGATTTGTTCAACAATTTTCTCAATAATCTCTGATATTGAGTATAAAATTTATTAATTTATAAATAAATATAGTTTTAAAAAACAGATAAACGGAGCGTTCAAATGTCTCGTGGCACAAAATTACAAGAAATGGAAGTAAAGACACAGCAATCCAAAACCGCTGTTAATTCTGGGGCTAAGCCAGCAGATGCAATGGATTCCTCGGTTGCTGCTTCTTACGAAGATCTCGGTGGTCCTACCCCCGAGAACTACAAGCCTGACGATGACTCGGCAAAACTTAAGGAACCCGGTGGAACACTTAAGCAAGTCAAGGACGTTGTGAATAAAGGTGCAAAACCAGCAGAAGCAGCAAAAGGCATGAAAGAAGAAGAAGTTCTTGATACCGAAGAAACCATTGAAGAGGAAGAGACTTCCACTGAAGATGTAGTTGCCGAAGAAGAGATCGTTGCCGAGTATGATGTCGAAGAAGATGTCAATGCTCTCCTCGGTGGCGAAGAACTCTCCGAAGAATTCAAAGAAAAGGCAAAGACCATCTTTGAAGCAGCAATCAATGCAAAGGTTGCTGGAATTAAAGAAGAACTTGAGGCACAGTACGAAGAGAAGCTTGCTGAGGAAATCGAAGCAGCAAAAGAATCACTCGCTGAGCGTGTTGATTCTTATCTTGAGTACGTCGCTGACGAGTGGTTTGAAGAAAACGCACTCGCCATCGAAAACGGTCTTAAGACTGAAATGACCGAATCATTCCTTTCTGGAATGAAGGGTCTATTTGAAGAACATTATGTAACAATCCCTGAAGATAAGTATGATGTACTAGAGAGCATGGTAGAAAAACTTGATGATATGGAGACCAAGCTCAACGAGCAAATCGAGAAGAACATTTCACTCAACGGTCGTCTCTCAGAGGCAACTGCTGATGGCATTCTCGATGAGGTTTCTGAGGGACTAGCAGTAACTCAGAAAGAAAAGCTCGCATCACTTTCCGAAAGTGTTGAGTTTGAAAGTGAAGCACAATATCGTGAAAAACTGGAAACTTTGAAGGAATCATATTTCTCCAAAGCAACAGTTGCTAAAACTGAAACCCTTTCTGAGGGTGTAGATAGTGCAGAGGGTCTAGAATCTCATTCTGCATCTATGTCAGCATACCTGAGAACCCTGGGTTCTTTTGGCAAAAACTGAATTTAAAATAGTTCAAACAAACACTTAAGGTAAAAGCAATGTTCCAATCTGAAACGTTGCAGGAAAAGTGGAAGCCCCTTCTTAATGCAGAAGGATGCGAGACGATCAAAGATCCTCATCGTAGAGCTGTAACCGCTGTCCTGCTTGAAAACCAAGAAAAATTCCTCCGTGAGCAAACCGCCTTTGAAACAAGCGGAATGCTGACTGAGCAACCAAACATGAACACCAACACTGGTGCTAATGCTGGTTTCTCCGCTGACGCTACCGCGACTGGTCCAGTTGCAGGTTTCGACCCCGTACTGATCTCCTTGATCCGTCGCTCGATGCCCAACCTGGTCGCATATGACCTCGCAGGCGTTCAGCCAATGTCCGGTCCTACTGGACTCATTTTTGCAATGCGCTCCCGCTACAACACTCAAAGTGGCGATGAGGCATTCTACAACGAAGCAGACACCGGATTCTCTGGATCTGATGCTGGTTTCGACAACACCTCTGGATATTCCCAGAGACAGTCTGGTTTCGGTTCTACCTCTAACGTAGGAACCAATCCTTCAGTCTTGAACCCTGTTGGTTCTGCATCCTCCACCGACTTTAACGCCGGTCAAGGTATGCGTACCGATGCCGCTGAAGCACTTGATGGCACTGGTAACAATGCCTTCAACCAGATGGCATTCAGCATCGAGAAGGTCACTGTAACCGCCAAGTCACGCGCTCTGAAAGCAGAGTACAGCATGGAATTGGCACAGGACCTCAAGGCAATCCACGGTCTGAATGCTGAAGCAGAACTTGCTAACATTCTCTCCACTGAAATCCTCGCGGAAATCAACAGAGAAGTCATCAGAACCATCTATAAGGTTGCCGAGCAAGGTGCTGTTTCTAACACCGCTACCGCTGGCGTATTTGACCTTGATATCGACTCTAACGGACGTTGGTCTGTTGAGAAGTTCAAAGGTCTCCTGTTCCA
>Ga0181391_1000602_pt1 | contig 10908 bp, 22 predicted proteins | sample 14SPOviralmetaG_FD_130080 | JGI IMG/M metagenome (GOLD analysis project Ga0181391, IMG submission 130080) | Marine viral communities from the oligotrophic San Pedro Time Series (SPOT) site, San Pedro Channel, CA, USA - 14 SPOT_SRF_2010-08-11 | ecosystem: Environmental > Aquatic > Marine > Strait...
ACTTTGTGTGCTATACGGCTGACTTCTTCAAAGTAGTTAGCTACATTTTTATTAGCCATCATCATCGGCGATGGGTGACGAAACTTAGCCCACACCGTATTAGGCGGGAACATATGCGAAAAGAATCCACTAGCAAACGAATAGTTAGCTTCAATGCAAGTATCAATCATACGTTGCGGCGGTTTTTCCTGCCCCGCTACACGAATGCGATTTATATTATCGTTAGTTTGGTAGCACCAGTCTGCACACTCTTGCCACAAGTTCATCCAGTTACCACGAACCGTAGAGTCCATTGACTGGTATTTTTTAATTAAAGAATTTCCGTCCATTAATAACCCATTGTAGCCATTGTTGAAGCTACTGCATTTAATGCTTCAGTATTAGTATTTTTTTTCTTTTTATTTTTAGATGCAGTAGACATCATAGTTTCTTTAGGTTCGATAGGTGAAGTCATTAATGTAGACTCAACACTCATTCGATCATCTTGTTTAGCTTGCATATATTCTTGCGTAGCTACAGCGTCAGCTTCTTGCATAATCGGAGGTGCTTCTTCAATTTTAGGTGGAGCAGGGGCTTTGCTTTTGCTTTTCTTACTTCCCATAATAATCTCTCAGTCTTTTGTAACTATAAATTTTTAGTTTGTCTGAATTTAATCTGTGAAAACACACAAATTTTTTCGGCTCGAATATCTCAAACAATTTTGTAACTTTACCTGCGGCGTAATATACGAACCATGTATCACCTTTGTCAAGTCTTTTATTGGTCTTTTTAAGTATGTAATCAGAGTGTGTTTTATATCCGCAAAAAAATAACTCTTCGTCACAATATATATGCGTACACTCTTTAAGTATTTCTTCCGCCTCATCGCCGTACTCTTTAAAAAATGAGGTAATCATCTGCTATGTACTCCCTGCGGTCTAATTGGCTTTTGGGTCTTAATAAATACTCGCTTGTCATTTTGTCATGCATAGCCATAAACATCATTCTGACCGCATCAGCACCGTGCGAATGTTCGTTATGCAAGATTTTACCTGTGTTCGGATTCCATTGATAGTTGGTGAGGTGATCCAGTAAGCTCTCAAGCGACATATTAATTTTGCAAGATGGAAGATGCCGTCTGACAATTTCAATATCATCCCGCACAGAATTGGTTTTTGGTATCGCTCTAGCTTCAAAGCCGTACTGTGTGCGACAAAAGTCCAGTATATTAGTACCCGTATTACCCATACGCTTCTTAGAGTCATGGGGCATATAGTGTCCTGCGTATCGGTATTTTTTTTCTGCGATGATGTCGAGGTAGTGTTTGATGTCGTGTCCTGTGTTTTCATAGTAGTCTATTATCTCCGCTTTCCCGTGTTCAACATATGCAAACACTATTGCTGTCGGGTCATCCATACCTAGATCCCAAAATGTATATACAGGTCTGTCGTTTTTACTAACTTCACATACATTACCGTTATCATACAGCTTGGTCATTTCATATCCGTACACCGAGTTAGCCACATCGGCAACCGCTTCGTTCAAATACTCTTGTCTAGCCAACGAGTACGAAATCATTTTAGAGTCGATGCGGTCTTGAACATTCATGTATGTTAAACCAGTTAACGGGTCTATCTGCCCTTCTAGCTCTGGGTTTAGGTTCATCTCATCGCTAATCCAACAGTACCGCTTGCTGTCTTGCGGCGTTAGCCACTCGCAAAACCAGTTAGGATTATCTTTATTTGCTTGATACATCTGGTGCAGTTGGTTCTTTTTACCACGCATCGTGCCGTTCATAATGATAAACGAGTTGCCTTCGTCCAAGATAGGAGCTAGGAATCCTGTTACCTCTTCTTTGTGTAACGAGAACTCGCTCAAAGCGTAGCCATAACCACCCTGCCCTACGAAGTCTAGGTTATCTGTACCACCCATATTGACTGTAGAGCCATTGATTAACGTCAGCTTAAGGTCGGTATTGTTTTTTGCTAATACGATCTCAGGCGGAAATATTAGGTCAATAAGATGCCCACTCTTAGCACCAATAGTTACTATGTTGTTCCAAATTGCACGCTCTGCCCACTTCCGTGTGGGAAACAAGTAGTAGTAAGAACCCACCCTAGTCATCGCTTTCTTTGAAAGAATACTAGCAGTTGTAACATCTTTACCATGCCGCCTAGGATGACTTATCAATATATTCCTAGCACCGTTATCTAACGCCCGCCACGCCCCAAGTTGGTAATCTCTAGGCTTAAGCTGTGGTAATCTCAGTCTATTTCCCATGTGGCTTCCGCAAAGTTGACTGGCTCAATAATAATATCCCTAGACTCCGCATCTATGCCCAATATCCTAGAAAGCTCTTTAGCAGATGCCGCATTACCGTTGTCCATCTGACGCAACAACGCCTTAGAGATATATTTTTTAACAGCCGCTGTGTCATTAAAATCTAAATCCGAGTCGTTATCCTCTATGGCTTTCTCAGCTTTACGGCGAAACTCCGCTAACTCTTGAGCGTAAGCCCAAAGTTTTTTATTATCAGACTCTTTCATCTCCGCAAATATAGTTTGCGAACTCATCTCTTACTCCCTGTGCCTTTAGCACTCCAATCAATCTCATCATAGTTCGACCGATACTTTTCTTTGTCAAATTTAACCCAATTGTAGTTAGCCCCATCACGCCCTTCACGCTCGTTTTTTGCTTTCCAGTTACGCTCCGCTTGAGCATCTGGGCTATATTTGTGTGGTATATTACCCCCGCTCATCTATTTCCTCCACATAACACATCATGCATATTTTTTCTTCAACAAACCCCTCTTCATCTAAAACCTCAAAGATAGGGTTGTCTTCACTATCATCACAAAAACAATTATCACAAATCATCTGGTGTATCTACCTCCATCACATTATCAAAGTCTATCCCACAATATGGACAATACTTAGGGTCATTAATCCCCATAGGCATCTCGTGTACAAAAAAATAATTCTCACAATTATAACACTCAAAGTAAGATAACTCATCTATTAACATATTTGTAATAAACCCCCTGCCCAAAGAAAAGTCAAGTCAAAATTTTCAGGGTTGTGTGGGGGTCTATATTACAACGTAACGATGTTGGCACGACCCCGACCGTACCCCCCGCGAAACCCCCTGCCCTATACAAGATGTTGTGGTGTGTTAGTCTGACCCATACCATATGTTGTGGTATCGCCCAAAATGGCGATTTGACGGCGTTGTTTTTTTATGCCATGTTATTACTAAGGGTATACTTTTGTTTCATTTTTTAGGATTTCGGCGTTCATTTTTGCCGATTTGGCACAGGTGATGCCCGCGCGCGTATGCGTAGTGATGCGATATTTCCGCTTCAGAGTCAATACTCTTTTAGGTGTTTTTTGTTCTTTCCTTATATATAGGCTTAGTTTCATTTTTTGGGATTGGTGGTTCAAAAATAGGGATTTACAGGTTTTGACGGATATGTAATAGTATTTACAGAATCAAGCAACACCCGATCTTTGATAACTGAAACGGCGAACGACAGGGGACGAGCCCTCACATATGTGATGTGCCATGACTCCCGCAAGTGTGTGAGACCCACATGACGTAAGCCCGCGCCATTTATGACGGCGATAAAATCTTTACTTCTTCTTTTACTGTTTCGCGTGATGGGCGCGTAATCCCATCCTACTTTTATTAATAAACAACAAAAGGGAAAATCATGAAACTGAATAAAAACGGTAAACCCCGTAAGACATTCGCACTAGCAATCTCTATTGCCAAAGAGCAGAAAGAGAAATTGTACACCGATATTTTTTATTGGTCAGACAGCGAGCTAGAATTGAGAGCAGAAAAAGACAACCCCAAATACGCTGAGCATTACGAAAGCATCGTTACAAATCTTGAAGAAGCGTGGATAAAATGGCATGGGGCTACACGAGTAGTACGCGCATTGGAGGCAGTTGAAAATGACTAAAACATATATGCTGAAAGTTTATTATCATGGAACGGGCTCGCGCTCGTTTCCGTTTTTCTACAATACAAAAAAGAAAGCAACATCCGCACGAGACGAGTTTCGGCGGGTTCGAGATGTTCGCAAAGTCGAATTAATCTCATCTTAGCGTATTGAGCGGGTCGCTCCCGCTCCCACTTTTTGGCAATAATGCCACTAAACAACAAAAGAAAAGGAGTAACTCATGCAAATCGCAACTAATAACAAAGGCGAAAACGCGACACTACAAAACAGCGATCTAGATTGGACGGTTGAAAAACGTCCCGTCTATTTCCCGAATGCTAACGGCGACATGGTACAATCGGCGCGGAATCAAGTAATCTTCCGTAATGATACAGATCAACCGTTGGCGGTTGTTGGGTGTGGTTATGAAGCAATCCAAAATTCTCAAATGTGGGAGGCGTTGGGTAATGCGCTCTACGATGTAGATCATACAATCGTTAATGCGGGTCATCTAGACGATGGCGGGCGCGTATTTATGCAGGCGCGAGTCGAGGATGAGCAATTCAAAATCAATGGCAATGATGCATTTCGCGGATTGGTCACGTTTTGGAGTTCACACGATGGATCAACATCCACTCAATTGGCGGATACATTTGAGCGCGTCTGGTGTAGTAATACATTCAATAGTTCAATGCGTGGAAAGCATAACTTCAAGCTATCTGTTAAGCATACAAAAAATGCGAGCGTTCGGTTTGATGGTATGTTGCAGGCGTTAGATGACATTTTTGATCATCGGCGAATCTTATTCAAAGAGATTGAGCGGTTGACTGAAATGCCTATCACACCTACAGAGGCAAAGCGTTTCGCGATTGGCATGGTGAACAGCGACAAAACGCGCGGTTTAAACATTGCAGAAGATATAGTGCGCAAGTTCCGTAAGGGTATCGGTAACAGCGGGAAAACCCGTTATGATCTGTTTAACGGATTCACCGAATACTATACTCACGGGACGCGGGCGAATCCTACGCAAAAGCAACGCAACAACCTCATCAAATCAAGTGAGTTGGGTGCGGGTGCGCGTGCAAAAGTCAACGTGTTTAATCGTTTGTTGGATGAAAATAAATTCAACGATACGGTTTCCAATGGCTCGCGCTTACTAACCAAAAGCATGGCTTAATCAAAACTCTAGCAGTTGCGTTGGAGTATAAACTAAAATGCTAACCTCGGCGGTGTATAGGTGAACCGCCCCACTTTTTAAAACAGGAAGGAGTCATATGAATAGCAGAGTACCATATGCAATAGAAGTTCTAGAAAAGCGATGTAGTGATCTTCAAGCAACCATTAGTTCTTTTGAAGGTAGTTATGCGAAATATCCAAATCAGCGTCTAAAGTATGACATTGATCGCATGAAAGGGCTACAGGAGCAGTTATTACTCGCTATGCATTGCTTGGCAATGTACGTTCTAGAATTATAAATAGCTTATTGAGCGGGTCGCTCCCGCTCCTAATTTTTAAATTTATTAAGGCGATCAAAGTGGAGGATTATAAAGGATAGACGGGGACTCGGAGTGTCGACAGCTTCGCAGTATTAAAAAACCGTTACCGCCTTTTTACCTTGCGGTGTATAGGTTAACCGCTCTTTTTTTAAACAGGAGAATAGTAAAATGAAAGTAGAGTTCACACAAGGGAACAAAAAACTTCCCAAGACAACCTACATTTTGAATGTGGGGACGGCATCCAATTGTCCTAGTGAGAAGCTAGGGCTTTGCGATGTGCCGAAAGAGTGCTATGCCAAAAAAGCAGAACGGATATACCCACAGGTAGAGCCATTCCGCAAACGGCAACGCGCTGTTTTTGATGATATAGATGCGCAAACTATCGCGCAAGTTATATTGGACAAAAGCAATCGCTCGCGCTCAGGCAAGTGCCGATCTTTTCGGTTCAGTGAAGCGGGTGATTTTGCTACGCAAGCTGACGTTGACAAGATGGCTGAAGTTTGCAGTACTCTTGTATCAAATGGAATCAAGTGTTATGGCTACACCTGCCGTACCGATCTCGATCTGTATAGGCTTATGAGTGTGGCGCAAGTAAACTTGTCCAATGATTACGAGAGAAGCAACGAATACCTAGAAGCGGGCGCGAATCGTTTCAAGGTAGTAGAGAAGTTTTCGGGTAGCCCGAGAGCTGTTCCGTGCCGTGCAGATTGTCGCGTATGCTCATTCTGTTCGGATATGAAAGGCAAACTAATAGAAGTGGAGAAGCATTAAGATGAGTTATAATGTGAAACTTGTTATCTATGAAGAAGTTAAGGAAACTCACAAGGTCACTCTATCAGAGAAAGACTATAATGAGTTTGTTAAGAATGGTCGTGATCCATATCAAATTATCAGTGCAGATTCTGAAGTTGATAGAAGTTACGGCAACACAGACTATCAGATTATTAGCGAATACAAAGACGGAGATAAAAAACAATGGAAATGATTGAACCACCTATCGACCCCCCCTATTCTTATTGGGTGTATGAGGAAGACGAAGAAGATTACGGATTAGAATTATCTAAAATAGAAAAAGAAAAGGAGTAACTATGGACAAGATAGATGAAATGATAGAAGAGTTAGTATACTCTATCGAATGGCACAACAAAGAGTTGGCGACAAAAAAAATACAGCTAGAAGCATTAATAGAGATGAAAGAGAGTAGACAATGAAGATAGAAGAAAAAGTAGAGAAGCTGTATGAGATAGTCGTACAGCTACAAGAAGCAATCCAACTATTATTCCAAATGGTGAAAGGAAATGAAGATGACTGAAAGAGTATGGGTAGAAGATGAAGACTTGATGCTGACTAGCCACAAAAGAGTGCTGAAGCGTGGTGCTCCGCGATACCTTGTTTATGCGACTGGTATGGGACACTCGTATGAAGAAGATCAGTACAAAGAAAAGCGTTACTACAAGTATTCAAGGCTGAAGTGGGGCTACAAAAAAGCTAAAGCACAAAGGTACAAAACAGAAAATGGTGCGCTAAAATATATTGATTCGATCGAGGATTTGATCAGATCGAACGATCAAGATGTGCATATAAAATTAAAATTGGAGGTAGTCTATGAAGTTTGATGTGTTCTTTGCAATCATCATGGCGATTGAAACGGGGGGTCATCCGACCCCTCGGTACGCCATAGGTAAAGCAGGTGAAGTTGGATGTGTTCAGATCAGCAAGATATGTGTGCGTGATGTGAACCGTATTATTGGACACGAAGAATATCGATATGAAGATAGAAAGTGTCCGATCAAATCTAAGTACATGATGCGTGTATATCTAGATCATTGGGGTTCAAGATATGAACGCCTGTCAGGCAAGCCATGCACCCCAGAGGTGTGGGCTAGGATATGGAACGGAGGGCATAATGGTTGGAAACTTCATGCAACTATACCATACCTAGAAAAATTCAGGAAAGAAAGAGATAGACAGATGAGTGCCAGTGTGGTACATTAATTGAACAATAAAACAAGGGGTAATAACATGAATTATCATAAGGAGGACAAAGATGCTTGAATTAGAAAGAGTTGACGGTAAGTTCAACATATCAGGCAATCTGTATACAGACGATGAGGCTATGCAAATAGCCGACTTCGTCTATAATATCAGACAGGCAGAAGTTATCGCTGAAATGGGTGAAGATGAGTACAGAGCAAAGTACAACATATGACCACCATTACAATCAGACGCGATGATGTTAAGATAGAGGGAGTCACACAAGATGATGACTTCCATAGCGCAGTCGAGTTGTTCGTTGAGTTAAGCTCAAAGCTATTCGATGTAGAATGCAGTGCAATATTACATGAACATGAAAGGGAAGATGATGATAGAGATACCAGTAGCAGGAATTAGTTTCTTTGCTTCAAGGTTCGATGAAGTGGCAATGGCTCGTCCAGTAGGGCGAGTTACTTTTGTCCCTGTCGAAGATAACGAGTATGACTCTAATGCAGTTGCCATTCTTTGGAATGGTAAGCAGTTGGGTTGGGTTCCAAAAGGAGACAAGCAACCTATCGCTCTACAAACAGGCGAGGGTGTTATATTAGACTACAAGTATTACCATCCAGAATGGAAGAAATTGGGTATTGATAAGTGGAACGATCAACATATCGGCTCATTGAAATCTGTTAGCATAGGCATTGGTAAGGAAGATGAGTATGGTGATTCGGTTGGTGGCAAGTATATGCGCGTTTCTAGTTTCATTAAATACTTCGACCATTACGGAGGAGGCGATGGACTTATCAAGTGGGCATTCAATCAAGGCAGTACATACGAAGAGTATGAAGAGGCATTGAATGAGTGCGCTGAGAATGGTACATTGATGCACGATGCGATAGAGAAGTTCTTCACCGATGGCACGAAGTCTGACTTGTTGCCAGATGGATTCGATAACTTCTTAAATAAATATGAGCCAGAGTTTTTGTGGGGCGAGGAACGCTTCCGAGATAATGAGCTGATGATAACAGGACAACCAGACTTTGTTGGTTATATTACACACAAAGGCAAGCGTGTCCTAGCGTGTGTGGACTGGAAGTCTAGCTCTCAAGTGAGACCAAGCCACCGCACACAGATTAGTATTTATACTAAAAATATTAAAGTGCCTGCTGAACCAGAGGTAGCTATGGTTGTAGCATGGGGTGCTGACACCAAGCAGGGCTTTAGTGCTAGTGTACTAGAGCGTAACGAGATCGAGAATAAATACCTAGCCTGCAGGTACATACGAAAAGTAATGGACTTGATGAACGTATGGGTAGATGAAAGTAAATTCCTATGATGTATACAGAAGGAGAGTTCGGGATATTTCCCGCGAAGAGTGTTAAAGGTTTGTCACCCAACAAGCAGGTAGTGTTGGCGTGGCTTATCTTTCATACAAATAATAGCACAGGTGTATCATTCCCTAGTATTAAAACCTTATGCACTGAGTGCGGTATCAATAGCCGTACTACAATGATCAAGGTATTGACAGAGCTAGAGGAAGATGGATACATTAAGAAGAAGCACCGCCGTAGAGAAGGTGGTGGCTACACTAGCAATGAATACGAGGTGTTCATAAAGCGTACTAGCCCTAGTGCAAAATCTGTATCAGGGGTGGTTCAACAAGTGGACACTAACCATAAGAAGAAGAACCAAAAGAAATTAGAACACTGGTCACCTAGTTTTCAGAAGTGCTTCGACTCATGGGGTAAGCATGGTAACTACAAGCAATCGCTGAAGTATTGGGGAGAGCTTGACGCAGAAGACAGATCGTTAATCGAGAAGAACATACCTATCTTCTTAAAGAATCTGAAGGATGATAAGTTCAAACCCTTCTTTCAGAATTGGATTAACCCTGAGTACTGCAAGTTTAGAGATGTTAAAATAGAAAGGATTAAATTATGAATATGCCATACTCGCCAGAGGATGAACTCGGTGTGTTGGGTTCATGTCTAATTGATTGTGCGTTGATTCCAAAGATTGACCTACAACCTAAAGACTTTTACGACCCACGCCATGAGAAACTATGGAACGCACTACAACAGCAGTACAACGAGGGCAAGGCTATGGATGCGTTGACCATCGGTGCTTGGCTGAAGGATAAGAACCTACTTGATCAAGTCGGTGGCTATGACCACTTGGTTCGGTTGCAGTCTGATGTACTTGTATCGGCTCACTCTCAGCACTACGCAGAGGGTGTCCGAAAGACCTCGCGGTTGCGTCAAGAGATTGCTGTACTACAAGAAGGATTGAGTATGGCATACAATGGCAACACTGCATCAGAGAAAGTGATTAGTGATCTAAACTTAACAGCAATACAACGAGATAAGGATGCGCCACTTCATGAGTTAGGCGATGAGTTTATTGACAATTGTATAGAAGGAACGGTAGGTCACTTCGACTGGTGGTGTGATGATTGGACTAAACATCTAGGTAAAATGTCTAGTGAGCTTATGATTCTACACGCACCACGATCAACAGGTAAGACTGCTCTGATGTTGCAGTGGATAGTAAGTTCACACCGCAACGAGAATCGCACACCGCTCGCATCAATAGAGATGTTGAAGCCAGAGTTGATGCCTCGATTACTTGCTCATTGCGGACAGGTTAATACTTATACAATGAGAACCAGAGGCTTCGCTACGGACAACGAAGTTCATAGAGCAAGACAAGCAAACAAGGAAGTAAGAGTGCTTGAGTTGTGCGTTCGTGATAAGGGTATGAGCATCGATGACATCCGAGGTTGGGCTATCGCTGAGGCTAGGAATGGTGCAGATGCTATCTTTATCGATAACCTTCTATCGATTAACGATGGTGGTAAGAAGTACGACAGCAAGACTCTTATGTACGATGACTTCATTCGCAAGTTGCGTGACCTGCGTGATGAGTTGGAAGTACCTATCATCATCCTTGCACACCCTAACCAGAACAACGAGGTTGCGTGGAGTAAAGATGTAGAGAACTTTGCCGATGTGATTCTGTTCCTGATGAATGTACCATCTGAGGGAATTGAGATAGGTAATGATCTTGTGCATTACGAGGGTGATGGTCATGTCATTGCTAGGTTTCAGAAGAACCGACAAGGTATCAGCCCTGCCGCATCTCTTATGTTTCATAAAGAGTATCAAACCTTTGAGCATAAATCGTGGCACTAAGATATGTATACAGAGAAGATGGAGTCCGAAAGGTCAAAGAATTTCCATATAAATATAAGGGAAAAGGTATTGACTACAAGCAACTCGATCCGTACTATGAATACAGTAATAAGAACAGACACACCGAGTGGTTGGGTTTGTATATAACTAGAGACTAACTAATAGGAGTAACACAATGGGACTAACTAACAGAGAAACAAGCAACAGCAAGATAGTAACAATCGTCAAAGGTAAATTCACTATCCGTTTACCAGACGACAGCGACAACCCCAAAGCAGTAGAGCGTGAGCTTACTATGGGTGTCAACGCAGGTAAGATCGTAAAA
>Ga0181391_1000608_pt1 | contig 10867 bp, 16 predicted proteins | sample 14SPOviralmetaG_FD_130080 | JGI IMG/M metagenome (GOLD analysis project Ga0181391, IMG submission 130080) | Marine viral communities from the oligotrophic San Pedro Time Series (SPOT) site, San Pedro Channel, CA, USA - 14 SPOT_SRF_2010-08-11 | ecosystem: Environmental > Aquatic > Marine > Strait...
TCGCCCCCTTTTTTTAATTCACTTCCTAAATCGTCTAAAATTATTAGAGTGCGTCCTTCCATGCCCTCCTCGTTGATTATTCTATCAAATATTTCATCTAAATCTTTAACTGATGTATAAAATCTATCAGATGGTAGTTTAGGTCGATTTGCTTGTGATCCAACAGAAGGACTGACAATAAATACATTACTGAATTTTTTATTATAAATACGTTTCTTCCCTGTTGATTGTGTTAATGCTTGGATTAAATTAGATTTACCACTTCCAGACCGCCCGATACAGGCCATTCTAAATATACTATCAGGAAGCGGATAGGGTATGTTTTCTATTTTATCATCGCACTTATACTGGAATACTTGGGGTTCAACAGCATTTTTAATTTCTACTTCTTCAAGTTCTTTAAAATTTTCCATTGATATATATTTATATATGATATAATTATTACTTATATAATTACTAAAATAAAAAAAAAATTTAATTAAAACTATTTACCAACTTTTTTTTGAGCGGCTTTATGAGCTTCACTAAAACAACCTTTACCACTTCTAATAAATCTTTTCATAAAGTCAATGTGTTTTTTTGAATGGTGTTTTGAATGTGTTTTAAATAAATCTATTTCTTCTTTTTTTAATTGACGTGGTTTCATATATTTAATTATAATATTTTTTTTTATTTAAGAATTGGCAGCAATAACACCATTCATACCATCGAGAACATACATGACGTCATGTAAAACATAACAATCAACAAGAACAGCACCAGTTCCAGTAATTCCTTTGGTAGAACCAATTTGAGTATGTAAAACTAATGGAAGCCCCTGTGAAGCAAGATTTTTACCAGCATAGGCAGCATTATAACTTTCTAAATCAATACTGAAAGCACATTTAGAACTATCTTTGGAAGTTTGTTCGTCGTCAATTAAATAAGTATTGGTAGGATTTGCGTTATGGTGTTCATCACGGAAACAACCACCACGAAGGTTAGAGTTGAAATAGCCTAAGGCACTTTGGGTATTAGCAAGTAATTCACCAGCATCACGACCAGCAGTTGCTGTTTGAACTTTAATACGCTGGGAAGGAATACGGATACCGCCAACGGACCAGTTATATTCAGTTGTATCAAGGTTCATAAATCCAGTAATGGAATTAGCAAGAGCAGAAGTAATAGCACCATTAAGACGATTAACAGCAATTAATGATTTAACAGAACGTTTGCGAGTGGAGAATGTAATAGTCTGTTCTCCTGTTGAACCACTGGAAATATTCTGTTGGGTATTCTGTGCTGAAACAGAATGAACCTGAATTGGAACACCTGAGCTCATAGCAGCACGGAACATTTGTGCGAATTCAGGACCAGGACGGAGAATAGGAATATGTAATTCAAATTCACTTACTTCATAATCTAAACCAGCAGTATCACCTAAATTGGTTAGGACGGCAGTTTCTTTGGCCGCCATAGTCAAAGAGACATAGCTGGTTCCCTGAGTAAATCCTAATGGCATATATCTATCAGCATTGAAAAATCCACTTGCTGGACGATGGGTAATAACCTGTGAAGCATTTTGAGCTATGGCTACTTGACCTCTTGCTGCTAAATTTGCTTCCCCAGTAGCAACTTTAAGTTTGATTGAAGGACGCATTGAGGCGCCTTCTTCATTGTGCGATATAGTAGAAACAACATCTTCATTACGGTTGGCCTGATTTATACCAAACCAAGGACCATAGTGGATGACTTCCTCTAATAAGGCACCAGTTCCGCCAACTACACGCCAGTTGTCAATGACAGCAGCACCACCAACAAGGGGGTCTAAAAATATAGGTGTAGCGTTAGACTGTTTATTAGTAATTTTATATTTAAGATAAGCACGTTTTAAATCGCAGAAGCATTCATTAGGAACATTTAAAGGCAGTCTTACTTCCTGGTGTTCTTTAAAGGTTCCACCATTGGAAGGAATACAGACTACATAGTCTAATGTCATATCAGGCTGCGGGGCCTGGGGGACTTGACTTAATCTCATTTCGTATGGGGTTTGGGATGCGTCTTCCATTTTCTTTATACATTATAGAAATAAAAAAAAAAATTTAAATTAAATTAATTAATACTTTAATTAAAATTTAATTAATTTAATTTAATTTAAATTTTTATTTTTTTACCAAATGTATTTTATCTATTTTATATGCTTTTGATTTAGGATTGACTGCTGCTAAAACACGTGCTCTACCCCATTGCTCCGCAGATTTTACTTGTGGCCTTACAGATTTAGGATTAGAATAAAAAGCTCCTTTACCTTTTGAGTAAATAGTTTTTAATCCACCAATTTTATATCCAGTTAAATTACTAATTTCTTTTAATGAATGTGATTTATCTTTTTCAAATCCATACTTTTTATTAAAGATTTGTTTATGGGTTAAAGCCATTATAATTTATTATAATATTTTTTATTGAAAATTTTGAATATGTGCTAAATTTACAGAATTAATTGGTTGTGCGTCCCCACGAGGATAATATATTTGAATTAACATATTCCAGTTGTCTCCTGCTTCATTTAAAGCACCAGTAATAGGGGTTGCGTCTTGATCTGTTAATGTAATTGTAGTTTCTCCTCGTAAAGGATTAGCACAACTAACCCAAGAATTATCGTAATATTGATTAGAATATGTATAAGTAGTATTACCAACAGGCACAACACCAATAATATTACTGGTTATAATAGACCGACTACCTTGAATTTCTAATGGGTAAGTTTCAATATTATTAGGATAAGCATTTGTTAATCTTATTTGAACTGTTGAAGTTCCTTGTGCCGTCCAACCATGCGTAGCAGTTCCTGCTATTTGTGAAATAGTAAAATATAATACTTTAATCATACAAACTGTTTCTTTTGAAAAATCTTGGGCTGACGGTGCCTGGTCTAAAACAGATTGTAAATTAAAACTACATACAGTCCCATTACCAGTTTTTCTTAAAGCGTCCGCTGAATTTAAATATACTTGAAATAAATTTTCAGGATTATCGTAAGCCATTATATATTAAAGTATTATTATATTTTTAAATTTATAATTTATTCTACTTTTAAATTTTTCATTTTATCATCTAAATATTTTTTTATTTCTTCTTCTCGTTGTTTAATTTCTATTCTATTAGAATTAAATTGGTCTATTCTATTATACATTTCTTGTTGTAATGAATGTGAAAATTGACGGGCTTTTTTTTCCGTTTTAGAAATTCTATAAAAAGAAATTAATAAATTACATTCCCAATCAGCACGTTCAAAATTTACTGGGTTAGTTTCTTCTTGATAAGTAATATTAATATCAATACTATTAATTTGTTTTTGGACTAATTCACATACAAATTTAGTTGGTGGATCATATGTAAAAAATAAATTTCTTGATAATTCAACTGGAACTTGTGCTACAACATTACTATATTTACCTGAATTACTTTCTATTACTTTTGAATTAGATAAATTTGGTAATCTAATATAAATACTATTACGAGTATCAGTAATATCAACTGCCCTATCACTAATAATACCATTAGAATTATTAATAATTTGAATAGAATTAGTAAATCCTAAAAATCTTCTACATGTAGTAGAAGTAGTAAAATCAAATGTAGCATCATTACCTGAATTAGTTATAGTTAATAAATTAGAAATTTCATCATAAACAAAAGTATATGTATATGAATTTCCAAATATTATAGATTGTGCTTCCAATAAAGTTTTTAATTTTGAAGTTAATTCTAAAATATCATAACTACCACTTGGGATTGTTAATGTAGTATAAGCATTTGCCCCTTCTTTAAAAGTAATTGTATTATTAGAATTATTATTTGATAAATTATAAAAACTATTTGGTATAGTCGCGGATACTAATTCTACACCCAAAATTTCATCATCTTCGGCTATAATATCTTCAAATAAATTAAATCTGCCTGAATTATTATTGTCCCCAATAGCAGTTGATAATAAATCTCTACTTCTTATACTAATAAACACATCACCACGAGTTTTTAACATATATATTATTATGATATATTTTCTAAATCTTTTTTTTCTTTTTTTCTTTTTCTGTATTCTTTCATATATAATCTTCTATGTTGTTTAAAATCTTCTTTTGAAATAAAACATTTAATTTGATTAATATTTCCTTTCAATTCTTTTCGTGCTTGTTCTTCTATAAATCGTAATTGTTTTTTAGAATAATAAATTACTTTTTTGTATTGAATTAATTTCAATTCAATATTTCGTTCTATTAAAGTTTTATATAATTTCCTATTAGGACATGATTTCATTTTACTTTTATGTTTACTCTCTCTCCTTGATAATTTTTCGGTTGTAGAACCAACATAACAATCATTATTTCCACAGTCAATGTAATAAATTATTCCTTCCATTTTATATATATATATATCCCCATTATTTTAAATAGTAGAATTTTGATATACTAAAAAAAAACTTTTATAAAAGTATTTTTTACATATTATAACAATATTTAATACAATTTATACTAAGAGTAATTCTTTTTATTTTAATTTCTTTTTCGGTATCTGTTAATTTTACTTTTGCTTTAATTTCTGCTATACGGTCAGTAAGAAATCCAACTAATAATTCTGCTTCATTATACTCGTCTTGATTAAAGTAATTGTAAATATTTTTACTTATCATTATAATATTAATAAATAAAAAAAATATTTTCAAAATTGATTTTTATTTTGAAAATATTAAAAATGAAATTAAAAAAAGTATTATATAAAAAAGTAGATTATGAATGGTATGATTATCATAATTGTTATGTAAGTAAGAAATATAAAGATTACTTCTTTGAATATTACGAAAACCAAAATTATTCTGTTAATGGAGAACTTATTGCTGTTAGAAAAAGGTGTAATGACAACGGACCGGATTATTGGGGAGGAATAAATCAAGAAGGACAAGACTATCGTGTAGAATGGATAGATTAATCTTCTTCTTCTTCTAATAATAATAATTCTTTATCTATATTATCTAATTTAATTTTCCACATTTCTAATAATTTAGGTATATTAAATAAGCAAACTACATCACCATTTTTTTTTAATTTACTAAATCCACCATATTCAAGATTACCTAATTCTAAACTAAATTTTCTTTTAGTATATGAAATTTTCTCATTATTTGAAATCAACCAATTAGAAAAATCTTTATATAATTTTGTAAATGAATATTCAATTGATACACCAGTATAATTTTGATTATGATAAAAATAACATACTTTTTTTTTCAAAAAACTTTCAACAGGACTTTCATAATATTTCTGTAATTCTTCTTGATAAGCAGTTAATGGTATTGGTCGTGATATAAAATCTTCTACATTTCTATCCATACAGTATTCATAAAAGCTTTTCATTGTGGCCTTATCCTCACAACAATAATGTAATTGGTTCATATATTCACTATCACCTTTTTTTTCATTAGAACATTTAATCATACATTTTCTTCTATCGCCTTCTTTGGTTGGTATATTAATATTTACATTATTTGTATTCCCACATACTCTATGAAATGAATTAGCCATATAGCCTTTTGTGCCTTTTGGATTAATATAAATTTCACTGTTAGTAATTAAAGCTTTGAATGTTCCTTCACATCCTTTGGTATTTAAGAAATCCATTTCTTCAAATACAATTAAATAAGCATTTACCAAAGCTTCATTAAACTCTCCTAAAATATTATTTTGTGGATTAGTCGTAGCAAAAAATTTACTTATACCAATCATTGATTTTAATAATTTAGAAAATATAGTAGATTTACCAATACCTTCTTGGGAAACAAATAATAAAAATGTAGATTTTTCATAAGGTCTTTGAAACATATGACTAATCCAATCTATAACATATTCAGTAATTTCTTTATCATTATCACATAAAATTAATAAATGATTTAAAATAAATTTTAAACCTTCTTCATTTCGTTCTTTTATTATTTCTCTCTCAATTTGAAAAGGCAACCATAAATTAAAATGATTATTAGGACATAATTTAATATTAGGATAAATATTCATATCTTGATATACCCTACTTGATTTTGATTTCATATATTTTTGAATAAAATTATTTTCAGTTGGGTTGCCGTCCTTATCAACAGAGTTATATATTAAATGAGAATAAGAAGTTTCAAAATTTGTTTTTTTAAAACAAAGTAATTCAAAATTATCATAACTACAATAAGTAGAATGTTTAATTACTTTAAAATGTGTTTTATTAAAATCATCTTCCATTTCTAAATAATTATCTTCTGTTTCATTTTTATATTGTATTAAAGATTTTTGTTTATTTATTTTTTCTAATTTTTTATTTAATTCTTTTTCTTCTTGTTCTAATTGTTTTTTTAAATCTTTTTCTTTTTTAATTCTTTCTTTTTCTTTTCTTTCATTTTCTTTAATTTTTTCTTTTTCTATTTTTTCATTTTCTTTTTTTTTTAATTTTAATTCTTTAATTTGATTATCAATAGTCATTTCTTTTTTTAATATATTATCTTCTACAATATTTTCTTTACTTTTTTTATTTAGTTTATTTAAAGTATTATTATAAGATAATTCATATTCGTCTTTTTTAATATAATTTACTTCTTGATTTTCATTTACTTCTATGTAGGTATCCAGTGGGTCTATATTAGAAACTATTGATTGTATCCAATTTGAATTATTTAGTTCTGGGGGCATATACATTAATATATATTTTTATTTTTAAATACTTTAAATTGTATTTAGTATTTTCATTTTTAGATAGTAATTAAAGTATTTAGAAATATAATATTATATATAAGTATAGGTATGAGAAAATACATTTACAATTACAGCAGTAATTTAGTAAATTTAAAAAATAGTAATTTAATTGAACTAATAAATAATATTAATGTTATTGAAAAATTGGACGAGAAAAAAAAATTAAATATTTATAAAGTCGGTAATTATTTTCAAAAAAAAATTAAACATCCAACAGAACTCTTATTAAGATTAAGTAGAATTCAAATCTAATAATTCTTTAATTTCGTCATATTTTTTTTCTGCTAATTTTGTAAAATGAACCCCAGTATAAATATGTCTATTGAAACTATCACTAAATACTTTTCTACCACATTCACATAATACTTTATGTTGTTTTTCTTTTATTAATATTGGTTCAGTTTGTCTTTCTATTATAAGTTTAATTTTCAATATTAATTCTTTATCAGTCATATATTATATAGTAGAATTTAGTTTTTAAATCTTTATTTTTTTTTTAAATTATTTATTTGTGTAAATATTTCACAACATAATTCTTCTGGTATTTGATAAACTTTATCTTTAAGACTATTACCCCCACCACAATATTTTTTATATGGAGTGTGGATATGATTTTTACAACATCGTTTTAATTTTAAATCAAAATTATTCAAAAAAACAGTAGGTTTTTTTATAGGATAGTTATACATACAATAATCACAAATTTCATAAGGATAATTTAAAATATTTCTATTTATAATATTATTAAATTTAGTATGATATGGATTTTCAATAGTAAATGATATATCATTAAAATAATCTATTATTTCTTTAACTTTATATAATAATAAATCACTTTCTTTTAATTTTTCTTTATGTATTTCTGGTGTAAATAAATATTTATTGTTTCCTCTTCCTTTATATCTATTATACCAAGTCTGTTGATTTTGGGACATAAAAATACATGGAGGACTAAAATGAATATGTTGAAAATGTGTTTTATCAAATTTTTTATAATCAAAATCTAATATATCCACACATTCAGTAGGTTCAAATCTTTCTTCTAGATCCACACTATAAACCTCCCAACCATTTTTTTCAAATACTTTTCCTATTGATTTAGTCCCACAAAATATTTCTAATAATTTCATATATTATATAGTAGAATTTAGTTTTTAAATCTTTATTTTTTTTTATTTTAACCATAAATCCTGATTTGGGATATTCATTTTGTATGTTAAATAACAACAATAAAAGGCAGGATCTGTCTTACATTTTTCTAAACATTCTTTTTCTTCATTATATTTTTCAAATTTTATTTTACCTCTTGGGATAATAGTTTGTAAATATTTAATATTATCACCGAAAATATCTCTAAAATATTTAGTATAAATATTCATACAATTTAGAATAATAATAAATGGTTTATCTATTTCAACTAATTTTTTTAAAATCTTTTGTTTTATTTTTGTTTCAAATGGAGGATTTGTAATAATCATATCATATTCAATAGGTTTAAATGATAAACAATCCCAAGTATCATTACCAATAATATTATACCCCATGTCTTGCCAATATTCTAAACTTTTACTTTTAGAATTTAATAAACACATTTCATAAATTTTTTTATCTTTTGGGACTAAATGTTTTATGTTTTCCCACATTTGTTTAGTAGTATAATAATCATTTTCATTTGGGTCAAATTTGGGACAATCATTTAGTTTAGCCATAATACTTTTTATAGATATATTTTTAGATGATTAAATATCAATTTTAAAAAAAGTAAAATTAATTTATTTTTATTTTAGGATATAAATTTCTATAAAAGTAAAATCTCGCCAACTTAATCCTCTATGTCCTTTTATGTCCTATCAGTATTTATAGTCTTTTTATCTTATTATAGTAGTAAATATGATAAAGGATATGACAAGTAAAAAATATAAAAAAGTAAAAAAAAATAATTTAAAAAAAAAATAATTTATAAAAAAAAATAAAAAAAAATATTTCTATAAAATCTATAAAAAGTCATTTTTTATGCTCTTGTCCTAAACCCTTACAGAAACCGAAGTAATTGCTACTATCACCGATAGGACAGAGAAATTTGTTTAATCCTAAGGATTATAAATTAACTTTACTTTTAATTTATTTTTATTTATTTTTATTTTATACTCTAATTAAATCTTCTAATTTACTATTTTTTAATAATTCATTATCACTCTCCCAATTATCATATAATTCTAATTGAACTTTAAATATACAATCATAATCCCCTCTATTATATTCTTTATAAAATTTAAATTTTCCAAATTCGTCTAATCCGTCCTCAAAACATTCATATAGTTCTTCAATTGTAGCATTAAGTAATACTTCTGTAATTTGTTTAATAATATTTTTTTTACAATCTACCCAACTACAATCTTGATATTCTAATAACCAATCAATATTACCTCCAATATTATTCTCAATTAAATAGGATAAATAATAGTCATTATTAATTTCTATTTTATAATAAAATGTTCCATTATTTCCTGGCTTTTTAATTTTTATAGAATTTAATGAATTTTTAATTTCCTCTACCATATTTTTAATCATAAGGTTTTTATTTACTGTTAATAGAGTTTTAATTCTAATCATAGTGTTAGATTTAATATCAGCAACATTTTTTTTTAAATTATTAATTGTTCGTCTAACATTATGTAAATAGTTTTCCTCAACACAACACGCAAGAATAGCATAACCCATTTTAGATTTGGTTAAAGTCTTTTTTGATATTTTGAAATAATATAAAAATCAATTTTGAAAAAAGTATTTTTATTTTTATTTTTGATAAAATTATTTTTTTATTCGGTAATAGGATAAAATTTAAAATATTTTTTTTTTTATTTTTTAAATAGATAATCCACTTACTAATTCACATAAATCAGGACTTAATGTTGTAGTATTTAATAATTTAATTATAGTTTTTTTTTTATTTAAAGTATTAATATATTTTGTAAATAAATTATAAAGTGGTTCTATCTCTATTCTATAATCTTCTTGTTTTTCCATATTCATAATAAATTTTTTTAATTTATTATTTGTTTCTAATACCTCTTCTTCTACCCATTGCTTATTATTGTTAATTAATACTTCTTCTGTAATATACATACTATACATATCAAACATGAATTGTTTATTATATGTTGGTGGAATTTCATAATCTGCTGAATATTCTTGAATTCGTCTTAATATATATAATATATCGTCAATTTTCAAATCATTATTATCTTCGTCATAATAACAATTAGTATCAATAACACTTTTAAGACCGTCATAATTTTCATTAAATAATGGTTCCATTTCTAAATATCTAAAATAACCGTTATAATCTGGTGTATGTTTGTAAATATAATTTTGTAAATCATTATTATCTCCATTAAAACAATCTATAATATCGTTAATTAAATAATTATTTATAAAATGAACGATTACTGTATTAAGTGTATGGACTTCGTTAGAGGGTGTATCCATATTTTCTTTTGTTTTTTGAAATAATATAAATATCAATTTTAAAAAAACATTTTTTTATTATTTTGATAAAATTATTTTTTATTCGGTAATGGGGATAAATCTAAAATATTTTTTTTTTTTAATTTTTTAATTTTTCAATATTTTTTAAATTTAGTTTTTGTATTTTTTCACTAATTATTTCGTCCATTAACCAATAGAACGCAGTAAAATATTTATCTTGTCGCATAATCAAATCAAATTCTACATAATCATTACAAGGTTCTCCTTCATTCATTTCAGCAGTATTGTCTAGTAAGTTTTCAAAACATTTATTTAATTCTTCAATAACTAAATTAAAATTATTTTGAGTAGTAGTTTTAATATTGTGGCTTTTGAAATTAAAAATTTTTCTACGCATATCAACAGAGTTAAGGACTGTTTGAATAGAACTCATTTTATTTCCTGGTTTGATATTTTGAAATAATAGAAAAATCAATTTTGAAAAAAGTTTATTTTGATAAAATTATTTTTTATTCGGTAATGGGGATAAATGTAAAAAAATATATACCCCCCCACATAAAAAATAAAAAAAAAAATATTTCTATTAATTTTTATTTAGTGTAGATAAA
>Ga0181391_1000616_pt1 | contig 10834 bp, 7 predicted proteins | sample 14SPOviralmetaG_FD_130080 | JGI IMG/M metagenome (GOLD analysis project Ga0181391, IMG submission 130080) | Marine viral communities from the oligotrophic San Pedro Time Series (SPOT) site, San Pedro Channel, CA, USA - 14 SPOT_SRF_2010-08-11 | ecosystem: Environmental > Aquatic > Marine > Strait...
ACAGGTTCTCATTATATGTATCTACAGTGGACTAAGATTGATGTTGGACTACCAGACTTTAGGGAGGCCAATAGGGTGTTCTATATATACTGGGAGGCTTGCAAGGCAGACAAGAGAAGCTTTGGTATATGCTACCTAAAGATTAGGAGGTCAGGGTTTTCTTACATGGGTTCTGAGGAGTGTGTAAACATGGCTACGCTTGCTAGGGATGCTCGTGTAGGTATACTGTCAAAGACAGGGTCTGATGCAAAGAAGATGTTTACAGACAAGGTTGTTCCCATATCAAACAACTACCCATTCTTCTTTAAGCCTATACAGGACGGTATGGATAAGCCTAAGACAGAGCTTGCTTACAGAGTCCCTGCGTCTAAGATTACAAAAAAGAATATGTTCCTCATAGACGAAGAGGAAAAGCTTGAGGGGCTTGACACCACTATTGACTGGAAGAACACCTCAGACAACAGCTATGATGGTGAGAAGCTAAAGCTACTTATACATGACGAGAGTGGAAAGTGGGACAAGCCAGACAATATACTAAACAACTGGCGTGTTACTAAAACATGTCTTAGGTTAGGTAGCAAGGTTGTGGGTAAATGTATGATGGGTTCTACGTCTAATGCCTTGGACAAGGGTGGTAGAAACTTTAAGCATCTATACTACGACTCTGACGTATCTAAGAGGAACTCAAACGGACAGACTAAGAGTGGACTGTATAACCTATTCATTCCTATGGAGTGGAACATGGAGGGGTTTATAGATGTGTATGGCATGCCTGTGTTAAAGACACCAAGCAAGCCAGTCATGGGTATTGACGAAGAGCTTATTAGTCAGGGTGCTATTGACTACTGGGACAACGAGGTTAGTTCTCTAACATCAGACCCCGATGCACTTAATGAGTTCTACAGGCAGTTTCCTCGTAGCGAGTCTCATGCTTTTAGGGATGAGAGTAAGCAGTCTATATTTAACCTAACCAAGATATACCAACAGATAGATTACAACGACTCCCTTATAAGGGAACACTTTGTAACTCAGGGTTCGTTTAGTTGGAAGGATGGCATCAAGGACAGCAAGGTAGTTTGGACTCCAAATAAAAGAGGCAGATTTTTTGTAACTTACATGCCTAAACCTGCGTTACAGAATAATGTAATAAGGAGGAATGGTAGATTTTTTCCAGGCAACGAACACCTTGGAACTTTTGGATGCGATTCCTACGATATATCTGGAGTAGTTGTGGGCAAGGGGTCTAACGGATCTTTGCATGGTTTGACTAAGTTTTCTATGGAGGAGATACCAAGTAATCATTTCTTCTTGGAGTACATAGCCAGGCCTCAGACTGCTGAGATATTCTTTGAGGAGGTGTTGATGGCGTGTGTGTTCTTTGGTATGCCTATCCTATGTGAGAACAATAAACCTCGTTTACTGTATCACTTCAAGAACAGGGGGTATAGAGGGTTCTCTTTAAACCGACCAGACAAGGCTTACTCAAAGCTGTCTAAGACAGAGAAGGAGTTGGGTGGTATACCTAACACATCCCAGGATGTAAAGCAGTCACACGCATCTGCTATTGAGTCTTATATAGAAAAATATGTAGGACTAGATGAGACTGGTATATATAGAACTGAGGGAGACATGGGGGACGTATACTTTGAAAGAACCTTAGAGGACTGGGCAAAGTTTGATATCAACAACAGGACAAAGTTTGATGCGTCTATAAGTTCAGGTCTGGCTATAATGGCTAACCAAAAACACCTATATACACCGTTAAAAGAAAATAAAAAAATAAGCATTAAATTTGCAACATATAACAACACTGATTCCCGCAGTAGAATAATAAATAGATGAAAGAGGTAAAAATAGAAATCAATCAAGCCGCTTTTCCTGATCAGTTTGTTACTGACGCACAGAAAGATACGATGGAGTATGGCCTACAGATAGGGCAGGCGATACAGTACGAGTGGTTCAGGAAGGACAATAGTTCATGTAGGTTCTTCAACCAGTGGGGGGAGTTCAATAGGCTAAGGCTGTATGCCCGTGGTGAGCAGTCTGTGGCTAAGTACAAGAACGAGATTGCGGTAGACGGAGACCTAAGTTACCTTAACCTAGACTGGACACCTGTTCCAGTTATACCTAAGTTTGTAGACATAGTAGTAAACGGATTAAACGATAGGCTGTTTAAGGTGAAGGCCTTTGCAGAGGATGCTATGTCAGCGGAGAAGAGGGATGAGTTTCAGAAAATGATAGAGGGAGAGATGATTGCACGTCCGTTGTTTCAACAGATAGAGCAAGACTTTGACCTAAACCTTTTTCAGACGGAAGAGTCTGAGCTACCTGAGAGTGATGAGGAACTTCAGTTATATATGCAGCTTAAATATAAGCCAGCTATAGAGATTGCTGCGGAGGAGGCTATAGACACCATACTAAACCAGAACCAATATAACGAGATAAGAAAGAGATGCGACTACGACCTTATGACGCTTGGCGTTAGTATGGCAAAGCATCAGTTCCTACCAGGACAGGGGGTACAGCTAGACTATGTTGACCCTGCAAACGTTGTGTACAGCTATACAGAAGATCCATACTTTAAGGACTGTTACTACTGGGGTGAGGTAAAGACTATACCTATGGCAGAACTTGTTAAGATAGACCCAGACATATCAAACGAGGATATGGATAAGATATCTAAATACAGTCAGTCCTGGTATAACTACTACAACAACGCCCAGTACTACGAGAACTCTATGTTCCAGCGTGACACAGTCACCCTGCTGTACTTTAACTACAAGACCACACACTCTTTTGTTTACAAGAAGAAGGAGATGGCAGACGGTAGTTACAAGGTTGTGGCTAAGGACGACCAGTTTAACCCACCCATTGAGATGCAGCAGGAGGGTAAGTTTGAGAGGGTAGAAAAGAATATAGAGGTATGGTACGATGGTATCATCGTGATGGGTACAAACATTTTATTGAAGTGGGAGTTAGCTGAAAATATGGTAAGACCAAAGTCAGCTTCTCAGCATGCACTGCCTAACTATGTTGCGTGTGCGCCAAGGATGTACAAGGGTGTATACGAATCTTTAGTGAGGCGTATGATTCCTTTTGCAGACCTTATACAGATGACACACTTAAAGATACAGCAGGTAGTTTCTCGTGTTGTACCAGACGGTGTGTTCATAGACGCTGATGGATTAAACGAGGTAGACTTGGGTACAGGTAACGCTTACAACCCTGAGGATGCACTGAGGCTATACTTCCAGACAGGTTCTGTTGTTGGTAGGTCTTACACCCAAGACGGTGAGTTTAATAACGCAAGGCAGCCGATACAGCAGCTTACATCAAGCAGTGGGTCAGGTAAGCTACAGATGCTGATAGGTAACTATAATCACTACATGGACATGATTAGGACGGTTACTGGATTGAACGAGGCAAGGGATGCTTCAAGCCCTAACCCACAGGCGTTGGTTGGTGTACAGAAGCTCGCTGCACTAAGCTCTAACACGGCAACTAGACACATACTTAACAGCAGCTTATATATAACAAAGCGTTTGGCTGAGGGTATTGTTATAAGGACATCAGATATATTGGAGTACTCAAACTTTAAGAATCAGTTTGCTATGCAGATTGGTAAGTACAACCTAAGGCTGTTAGAAGACCTAAGGGACTTCTACTTGTATGACTTTGGTATATTCCTAGAGATGTCTCCAGACGAGGAGCAGAAGGCTATGCTTGAGCAGAACATACAGATGGCATTATCCAAGCAGGATATAAACCTTGAGGACGCTATTGACATTAGGGAGATACATAACCTAAAGATGGCTAACCAGCTATTGAAGGTTAAGAGAAAAAGAAAGCAGGAGGCAGAGCAGCAGGCAGTACAGCAGCAGCAACAAGCAGCGGCACAGATGCAACAGCAGCAAGTAATGGCACAGTCTCAAGCCGAACAGATGAGGATACAGACAGAGACACAGGCTAAGATGCAGATAAAGCAAGCAGAGGTTGCTATGGATATTGAGAAGCTAAAGAACGAGGCGCAGCTAAAGGCTCAGTTGATGGAGATTGAGTTCGGCTACCAGATGCAGATGAGGGGCTTAGAACAGCAGCAGATAGATATGAGGGAGCAGTCAAGGGAGAAGGCTAAGTCTGACAGGATTACTCAGGCTAACACGCAGCAGTCTAAGATGATTGAGCAGAGGAAGAGAAACCTGCCACCAATAAACTTTGAGTCTAACGAGGACAGTTTAGATGGCTTTGATCTAGCTGAGTTTAACCCAAGGTAGGCTAAAATATTATTATATAATATGTATTAACTTTGTACAAAATTAAATCAAATGAATTTACAAGTAAAAGAAGTTGGTGGAAACCAAGAAAAATCAAAGGCTGAGATAGAGGAGCAGTTACTTAAGAAACATGAAGAGTCTTTTGCTGACGCAGAGACTGTATCTAGTGAGCCAGAGGTTATAACTAAAGAGCCAGAGGTTACACCTGAGCCATTAACTATAGATGACGACAGTGTTCTGTCGTATATAAAGGAAAGGTATAACAAGGACATTGATTCAGTTGATCAGTTGTTCGAGACGAGAGAGTCAAACGAGCAGTTGCCTGATGATGTGTTAAAGTATTTTGAGTATAAGAAAGAGACTGGGCGTGGTATTGAGGACTTTTATAAACTACAAAAGGACTACGATAGCATGGACGAGAACTCTATACTAGCTGACTACATGGCTATTCATGAGGAGGGTTTAGATGCGATAGACATCGAGGACTTGATGGATGATAAGTTTGGTTATGATGAGCTTGATGACGACAAGGATATCAAGAAGAGACAGCTGGCTAAGAAAAGAGAACTTGCGAAAGCACGTAAGTTTTTTAATGAACAGAAAGATAAATATAAAATTCCTCTTGAGTCAAGTGGGGGTGGGTTATCTGAAGATCAGAAAGAAAACTTAAGTGCATATCATAAGTATATAAACGAATCTAATTCTGTTGCTGAACAAAATCAGAAGCGATATGATTACTTCTTAAACCGCACTAAGGAAGTGTTTAACAACGAGTTCAAAGGTTTTGAATTTGAGGTCGGTGAAAAGAAGATTAATTACAAACCAGGTACAGCAGAAGAGCTGTATAACAAACAGTCTGACGTAAACAACTTTATAAACAAGTTTGTAGACAAGGAGGGTTTACTGAGCGAGACAAAGGATTACCACAGGGCCTTATCGGTTGCTATGAATCCAGAGAAGTTTGCTCAGTTCTTTTATGAACAAGGTGTTGCAGCAGCGGTTGATGACGTTACACGTAAGTCCAAGAACATAAACATGGATGTACGTAAGTCACCTCAGCTCTCATCAAAAGATGGTTTGAAAATTCGTTCTGTTGGAGACACAAGCAGCGGGAAGGGACTCAAAATTAGAAGTTTAAAAAAATAATTAACAAAAAAAAGTAAAAAATTATGGCAGTAAATGCAACGCCAGGTTTCGACCTGCAGCCATCAGCACAGCAAGTGCCGTTGGAAAGTAACTATATCACAAACTTTGATTTCTTGAATCAGTATCTACCCGATACTTACGAGAAAGAGTTTGAGAGATATGGAAATAGAAGTGTATCATCTTTCCTAAGACTAGTGGGAGCAGAGATGCCTTCTAACTCTGACCTTATCAAGTGGGCAGAGCAGGGAAGACTACACATAAAGTACCAAAACTGTACATCACCTGCTGCAGCTGGTGCAGCAACGACAGTTGCAACTTGGACTATACCTAGCCCAGGCCCTAACTTTAACCCTGCCCTAGCTAACGGTAGTTCAGCGGCATTGAGGGTTGGACAGACGGTAATGATATCAGACAGGACACCTGGGTCTACCCTAACTAACAAGGGTGTGATCACGGCAACTCCTACAGCAAACACAGTAACAATAGCCTACTACGAGGCAGGTGGACAAGCAATGGCAGCGAATGTAGCTTGTGATATATTTATCTACGGGTCTGAGTTCAACAAGGGAACTGAGGGGATGGTAGGATCTAACGAGTCTGACGACCTAATCTTTGACAACAAGCCAATAATTATCAAGGACAAGTATGCTGTCTCTGGTTCTGACATGGCTCAGATTGGATGGATAGAGGTATCAGGCGAGGACGGAGTAAGCGGATACCTTTGGTATCTAAAGTCTGAGCATGACACGAGACTACGTTTCGAGGACTACATGGAGACTGCAATGATTGAGGCCGTGCCTGCAGAGGCTGGTTCTGGGGCAGGAGACTTCTTCCAAGGGACTCAAGGAGCGCCTGGAACTTCACAAGCTAACCTTAACGGTTCAGAGGGTGTGTTCTACGTAGTGGGTCAGAGAGGTAACGTGTTTGGTGGAGGTAATCCAACAACGCTTGCTGAGTTTGATTCTATTATACAGAGGCTAGACAAGCAGGGAGCAATCGAGGAGAACGTTCTCTTCGTGAACAGAAACTTCTCGTTTGATATGGACGACATGTTAGCTGCTCAGAACTCTTACGGGGCTGGTGGTACTTCATATGGACTGTTTGACAATGATGAGGAGATGGCTTTAAATCTTGGGTTCTCAGGATTCAGGAGAGGCTATGACTTCTATAAGTCTGACTGGAAGTATCTTAACGACCCAACAATGAGAGGCGGTCTTGTAGGCGGTGCGATCAACGGAATGTTAGTTCCTGCTGGTTCGACTACAGTATACGACCAGGTACTAGGAAAGAATGCAAAGCGTCCTTTCTTACACGTTCGTTACAGAGCTTCTGAGACTGAAGACAGACGTTATAAAACTTGGATCACTGGTTCAGCTGGTGGAGCAAGGACATCTTCTTTGGATGCTATGGAGGTAAACTTCTTGACAGAGAGAGCAGTTTGTGTATTAGGCGCAAACAACTTCTTCTTATTCCAAGATGCATAATAAGTAGTAATGTTAGGGGAGATGTAAGAGTCTCCCCTTTTTTAATTCTAAATTAAATTATATCAAATGAAAAAAACACAAAAGTTTGTAGACAAAACTTACAGGCTAAAACAAGACCGTGCGCCACTCAGCTATATGCTGTCATCAAGGCACTCTAGGAGATCACCTTTGCTACACTTCGATGAGGGCAAGGGACTTAATAGGCCACTGAGGTATGCGAGAAACCAAAAGAGTCCGTTCGAGGATGAGCAGGATGGTAACGCTATACTAGAGCCTATCGTATTCGAGGATGGCATGCTATTCGTACCTAAACAAAACCAAGTACTACAGCAGTTCTTACACTACCACCCGTCTAATGGAAGGGTGTATGAGGTTGTAGATAAGTCAAGGGATGCGTCCAAAGAGTTAGAGATGGTAGAGAAGGCTGTTGATGCAATGATTGTTGCAAAGGAATTAAAGGGCGATAAGTTATTGGCTGTGGCAAGGGTATTGATCGGGGTTTCGGTTGACAAGATGTCTACCGCTGAGATCAAGAGGGATGTACTTGTATATGCAAGAAACAGTCCACATGACTTTATGGAGACCATAAACGATCCTATGCTAGACCTGACCAATGATGTTGTTCAGTTCTTTAATAACTCTTACCTGTCGTTTAGGAACTCAGGTAAAGACGTTTACTTTAACTTACCAAAGAATAAAACTAAGTTACTAACCGTTCCGTTTGGTGAAGACCCGTACTACATTGTGGCTTCATTGTTCCAGACAGATGATGGCATTGAGACTTACAAGCTCCTAAAGAAACGCTTAAGTAGCAATAGTTAATAACAGTTATATTTGTGACTATTATTAACCCATTAAATTTTTATCATGGTAAAGTTTTTAAAGATTACAAATGCTACTGCAGTTCAAGGACAGCTTATAGGGCTTACAGGAATTAAGACTATAACTACTCCTGCATTGACTGATCCAACGGTTCTTGTTAAATACACGGACGGTACTACTACTACTGTTACTACAGCAGATCAAGAAGCTAGTGACGTTTGTTTAGCAATTATCAAGGCAACTGAGGTAGCCCTTGCAACTTCTTGGCAGAAGCCGTACTTCGAGATGGTTCTACCAAAGGCAGTGACGAGTATTGTTAATGCATAGTAGCGTTAACTAAACAGAAAGAGAGAGAGGCTTAAAAAATTAGGCCTCTTTTTTTTTGTTATCTTTGTAAAAAAGAATATCGATGATAAATTCTGTGAGAAATACAGTGTTAGCTGTACTCAATAAAAACAATTACGGATATCTATCTCCCCAAGACTTTAACTTATACTGCCTACAAGCCCAAATGGACTTGTTTGAGGACTACTTTTATCAGTACAACAACTGGATCAACAGAGAAAATAACAGGTCTTCAGGGACTGGTTACGCAGATATAGTAAAGGGACTAGAGGAGGTTATAGACACGTTTACGGTACTAGCACCCCTACAAAATCAGAGTACGGCTACATTAAATAAAAGCTCGTACCTTCTCCCTACCGCAACACTAAACGGAAGTGACTACTACCTACTTAACAAGATGTTAGTCTACCAAACGATTAGGGCCACGGGTACTACAACCAGCTTTGCGGTTGGTCAGAACGAGATACTAGACACAAACGCTACCTTTGTAACAAGCGGAGTACTTCCAGGAGATGTTGTTGGGTATAGTATTGGGGGTGTACCAACAAACACATTAGTGGAGAGCGTGGTGTCAGAGACACAGCTTCAGGTGGAAAGTACAAATATTATTTCGTCTCCTATAGACTACGCAGTATATAATCCTAATAACTTAAAGGAAGCAGAGAAGGTAACACAGGCTAAGATAACCTTACTAGATAACTCTATACTAACCAAGCCAACGTTGACATACCCTGCGTATGTTCAGAACGCATTAAGCTCTAAGATATACCCATCTAGTGTATACGAACAGGGGCAGGTATTGGCTCAGTATATTAGGTATCCGTTTGTACCTAGCTGGACTTACTTAGAGACCTCTGGTAACGACCCTATATTTAATATATCTGATGGACTGTATCAAGACTTTGAGCTACCGCTTTCAGATGAACCTAACTTAGTTAATAAGATTTTACAGTATGCGGGAGTAGAGATAAGGGAGGCAGATGTTGTACAGTTTGCACAGGGACAGGAAGCATTAGATACACAAGAAACAAGTTAAGATGGCATATATAAATCAGTACCAGTACTACACAAACAACGAGGGAAACCCTAACGATGCGAATTGGGGTTCGTACCAGTATGTAACACTAGAGGATATAGTTAATAACTTCATGCTTATATACCAAGGAAACCACGAGTTGGTTAACAACCTGAACAGGTTTCAGGTACTGTTCCATGCAAAGCGTGGTATACAGGAGTTAAACTACGATGCACTCAAGGAGATAAAGATACTGCAGCTAGACTTAGACAGCAGCTATAGGTTTGTTTTGCCATCCGATTTTGTGAACTGGGTTAGGATATCTGAGTGGAGGAATGGTGTACTGCGTCCATTGACTGAAAACATACAGACAAGCTACGCCAAGGCATACCTACAAGACAACGATGCTAACCTATTATTCGACCAAGACGGCAATGTACTAAGCCCTCAGGACAGTGAAATAGATCTAGCCCGTATAAGGGGTGGGTCAAGGAGTATATACCTAAACTCAAACAGTGTCTATGACGGGCAGGAGGGATGGAATGTAGATGGGTGTTGGTACTTTGACTACCAGGTTGGCGCAAGGTTTGGTCTGAATACAGAGACAGCAAACTCAAACCCCACGTTTAATGTAGACAAGAAGGCGGGGGTAATAAACTTTAGCTCTGGGAGTAGCATGAGGTCAGTGGTATTAGAGTATGTCTCTGACGGAATGGAGAACGGAGACGATGCATCTGTTAGTTTAAATAAGTTATTTGAGGAGTACATATATGCGTACATACGTTACTCTATTTTAAACGGCAGGCTTGGTGTGCAGGAGTATGTAGTGAACAGGGCAAGGAAAGACAAGTCATCACTACTAAGGAACGCAAAATTAAGACTAAGTAACATACACCCTGGCAGGCTTCTGATGAACATGAGGGGCAAGGATAAATGGATAAAATAATAATATGCCAATAATAAATACAAACTTTATTGCAGGTAGGATGAATAAGTCTGTGGACGAGAGACTCCTTCCACCAGGTGAATATGTAGATGCTATAAACGTGCGTCTGGGTTCTACTGAAAACACTGAGATAGGTGCTGTAGAGAACTCAAAGGGTAACAACTCCTTGACTACATTAGAGTATGGTGGGCAGTCACTGTCAAGCTCGGCAACATGCTTAGGTGCGTATGACGATGGGCAGCTGGAGACTATGTACTGGTTTGTTCATGACCCCGCTAATACAGTGGCTACCGATGGTGTAGTTGATATGGTGGTGTCGTTTAACACGCAGAACAATCAGCTCAGATACCATGTGATAACACTTGACGTATTAAAGTTTGACCCAGAGTATTTAATAACTGGCGTAGATAAGATCGAGGACTTACTGTTCTTTACGGACGGAAAGAATCCACCAAGGAGAATAAATGTAAACGACACATACGAATTTCCTACGGGGGATGTGGATGGTATAGAGGAGGAGGATATATCTGTGATACTAAAGCCACCTGGTTTTGAAGACCAGACAGCAACTGGCGAAGTTCCACTGACAGCACCTACGTTTGAGTTAATCAATGTGGTGGGTGGAGAAAATTATTTGGAGGACAGGTTTATAAGCTTTGCCTACAGGTACAGGTACATAAACAACGAGTACAGTGCGACTTCTTTATTCAGTCTGCCTGCATTCCAGCCATCAAACTTTAGGTTCGATACCCGAAGCTATGACAACGCTGGTATGTCTAATGCATTCAACGGTGCTAAGGTA
>Ga0181391_1000620_pt1 | contig 10828 bp, 16 predicted proteins | sample 14SPOviralmetaG_FD_130080 | JGI IMG/M metagenome (GOLD analysis project Ga0181391, IMG submission 130080) | Marine viral communities from the oligotrophic San Pedro Time Series (SPOT) site, San Pedro Channel, CA, USA - 14 SPOT_SRF_2010-08-11 | ecosystem: Environmental > Aquatic > Marine > Strait...
CATGTGGTCTTACTATTGATGCCACATCTGGAACTAGTTGTAGTATTCACTTTGCAGATGGTACTTCAGGTTATGAGTCTTATAGAGGATATTTTGTCTATGCCAATTCCGATGATTCGTTACGAATTGGTACCGCTGCTGCCGAGCGGGTGCGAATCGACAACTCGGGGAATATGTTTGTAGGAAAAACTGCTTCAAACTTTGCAAACCAAGGAGTTGAGATTAGGGGTAGTGGAGAAATTACACTTACGCGCCAAGGTGATCTTTTAACAACTCGGAGAATAAGTACAGAAGGTACTCACATGAGTATTAGATCTGTAGGAGGTGCTGTTATTGGCTCTATTTCCACCAATGGTACTAATACAGGATTTAACGACCTTTCTGACTATCGATTCAAAGAAAATATTATTACACTGTCAAACGGCATTGAAAGAGTAAAACTACTTAAGCCTTCAAGATATAACTTTATTTCTAATCCAAGTTCTACTATTGATGGCTTTTTAGCTCATGAAGTGCAGTCCGTTGTACCCGAAGCGGTGACTGGTGAAAAAGATGCAATAGATAACAACGGTGAACCTGCATCCCAAATGCTAGATAGATCAAAATTAATACCATTACTTACTGCAGCATTGCAAGAAGCAATTACAGAAATTGAAACTCTCAAACAGCGTCTATCTGATGCTGGTATCGCCTAGCGGTATCCCGCCCCGTGGCAACGCGGGGTATTAACATTTAATCATCGACAATTGTTAGAATTAATAATATCGTCAATAAACAAATGGCCGACACTTACAGCTGGAAAGTAGCATCATTAGATCGCGAGATTTCTAATGGCACTGTATATACAGTTCACTATACGGTTTCAGCTTCTCGCACTAACCCTGCAGAAGGTGAGAACGATTACACAGCAGGTTCATACGGCACTGTAGGTGTCACTGCAGATCCTACTTCCAAGAGCTTTATTGCTTATGAAGATCTCACGGAAGACAATTGTATCGATTGGGTCAAAGCAGATCTTGGTAGTGAATCAGTAGATGCTATTGAAGCTTCTATCTCAACTAATTTAGACAATCAAGTTAATCCTGTTGATGCATCTGGTGTGCCTTGGGCTACGGAAACTACTACTGATTAATCTCACAAAATAATAGTAAATAGCTAGAATAAAACCTGAGTCTAATACTTAATATGGCCTGTAAAAAATCAGAGTTGGTAGGAGCTATCAACTCGTTTGCAACTGCACGTGCTAGTGGTGACAATGCATTGCAGCAAATGTCTGCACAATTACTGCAAAACACAATCGAGACACTTGAGTTTGAGCCCGAAGAAGTTGCCGAAGACACTACTGAAGCAGTAGAAGAAACTTCTAATTAGTAACCGTTAAAATAGGACTATTACAAGTCTCTGAATAATGGCTAAGTTAGATTTTCCTGATGCTTCTTACTCTCCTTGGGTTGCTCCAAATAATGTAATCTATACATACATTGGAACATCACCAAATGGGTATTGGGAAGCTAACACTGCCAATGCTGCGACAAACTTAACAGCTGTCTTTGTCGAACGCACAGGCAGCACAATGACTGGTCCGTTGATATCCACTTCTCGTGTGGATGTGGGAGGACTCACTGTAGATTCAAACCTAACTCCTACTACAGGAACGAGTGTAGAACACTTTTACGGTAGCACCGGAGGAGTAATTCAAGCATTCGATCGTGATAATGGTAATTTAGAACCACTCCAAGTAAGAGGAAGCACTTGGGCTCTTGCATTAGATGGAGCCGCCACATTTGCTGGTGACGTAAATATCGGTAATTCGTCTAAAAATGCGCAGTTGGCGGTTGGTGGTGTATATAACCAAGTTGGCTTAGCGGTTAGTGCTGGTGGAGCCGGTTACTCAAATTGCGCTGAATTTTATAATTCAAGTAATGTCCTTGCGGCATCCATAGGAGGGGATGGAACCGCCACATTTGCGGGATCGATTGATTTAACCGACAGTACAGTAGATCTTTACTCACAAACTACCAACACAAATTCAAAAACTTTCCAACTGTTTTCTGATGTAGGCGGAACAAAAGTTGAAAAAGCGTTCATCACAGCCGCAGGAGCCGCCACATTTGCAGCAGGTTCTTTTGCTATTGAAAGTGATGGTGACATCTCTACAAATATTAGAGGTCACGGTCATATAGAGCTTGACTCTAGTGGATCTTTTAGTAGTCCTAAGATAAAATTATTTTCTACTACAGGAGACGCCACATTTGCGGGCAGTGGTACTTTTGGCGCGTATTGCATTGCCGCAGATTTTGATTCAAATCATCCGAATGATGGCAGGTTTGGACGATTAAATTGGGCAGGTTTACGCTTTACAGATACATCAGGCAACAACGTAATTCGGCTTGATGCTGACGGAGGAGGAACCGCCACATTTGCTGGTGTTGGAACTTTTAGTGGTGACTTAAGAGTACAAGATGGTGGGAACTTCAGAGTACGTACTGCTGGGAATGCAGGTCAAGATGCCATCCTTTTGCAAAACACAGGAGCTGCCACATTTACGGGAAATGTTAAGATTGGATTATCTAGTCCGGTTGCGTTATTAGACGTTTTAGGGCAGGGTGGTGCTTATTCTGGGACCGCAGCAAAAAAATATTTATATTCAACTGATGGAAGCATAAGAATTATTGGCGCAGAGTCTAGTGTAGATGTAATTTCTACAGATCTTGGTAATCATGCAAGTTCATTACTTTTACGGGGCGGAGATAAAGGTTTTGGATTTGTCAACAATACCGATAATGACTGTCTAGATTTAAAATCTTTTACTGCTAATGCCGATGCTTTTTATATTCATGGATCAACAGGAGTTAACCTTTCAGCGCATACTTCAATTGCAAGTTTCACAAAAGCAGGAAATATTGGGATTGGCACGTCAAGTCCTAATGCCAAAATTGATGTTCTTACTCCAGGTTCAATCAGAGTAACACATACAGGAACCACTAGATACGCTCAGATGGCCTATGACGGCATATATTCCAAGGGGCAAAACATGTATGTTTGGAATCAAACTAACCATAGTATGTTATTTGCAACCAATAACTCCGAGCGGATGCGAATCGACAGCTCGGGCAGGATGATGATTGGTTGTACTTCGGGTCGTAATAATTCTGTCACTAGTGCCCATTTCCAAATAGAAGGGACCAGTGCTAACGCTGGAAGCATGTCTCTCATTCGTAATGGTTCAGGGAACCCTGCATACATGATAATTGGATCATCAGGCGGAAGTAGCATTGGGTCACTTACAGCAACCTTAGGGGATCAATACCTTGGTCAAATTGTTTTTGCTGGAAGCAACGGAAGTACTATGCGTCCTGGTGCTTACATTAGCGCTAGAAATGATCAAGGTGTAGCATGGACTACTAACGATTGTCCAACAAGACTTGAATTTAGTACTACTGGCGATGGTGCGTCATCACCAACCGAGAAGATGAGGCTTGAGCAATCCGGAACATTGCGTACTTACATGACGGGTTCTGGAGGAAGATTTCACCTTGCAAGTGATCAATCGGCTGGAAATACCATTCTTTTGAATTGTGTTCATAGTAGGAGTAACATTACAACTGGAGGTACTGCATCTTGCAGGATTTATACAGATGGCGATATTCAAAATACTAATAATTCTTACGCGGCCCTTTCTGATATTACTCTGAAAGAAAACATTTTTGATGCAAATTCGCAATGGGAAGATATCAAAAGACTGAGGATCCGTAAATTTAATTTCAAGGCAGAAACAGGTAATTCAACGCACACGCAAATTGGTGTTATCGCACAAGAAGTTGAACTTGTATCACCAGGATTGGTCAAAGTCAGACCTGCTCTTACCGAAGAAGGTGAGGATTCAGGAGAAACGATTAAGACTGTTAGTTCCTCTGTGCTTTATATGAAGGCCGTCAAGGCACTTCAGGAAGCGTTGGAGCGTATTGAAACTCTTGAAACCAAAGTCGCAGCACTTGAAGCTGGTTGACAGTAACCTGCCCCGTGGCAACGCGGGGCTTCGCAGTTAAACCATATATTGCTTACTGATTTTGTACTTCGCAAGTCTATCTTCATAGCCGTTCCAACCACCATTGATTCGGTAGCAGCAGGCATCAAAACCCTCTGTCAAACATATATTCAATAAATCGTTCTCTTCAATCCAGATGCGTGCTGATGTAAATGGATAAGTGGTAGACACGTAGTCAACACCTTCCATAACCCTTGGATCGTTTATACCTTCGGCTAGACGAGAGTAGTTGTATTTGCCAGTCAGTTGAAGTACGCCCGCACCTTTCCAAATTTCTCCCTCGTTTGGACCGTGGCCTAAGTCAGTCCTACCACGCAAGTACATACCGTCTGAAATCTCTTTCATATAAACAAAGTTGCACGTCTCATGCATCATGTTTGCCATGAGCATCTGTGCTGCATCAATATGTTCTGCAAACCCTGTATCAGCATACAAGCGATTGCAATCATCAATAAAGACTTTATCAAAAGCAGATGAGGGGTATCCAGTCAACTGCTCCATCATCAGCGATGTCACCAGTTTTTTAAACTTCTTGATATCAGCCGTTTTTCTATATGTCTTAACCCAGTTCGCATCTTCGTTGAGCTGATCACAGTTGCATTCCTGTAAGCCTTTATATAGCTCTTCTACAGCCGCTTGTTGATGAGACTCCCCTCCGTAATACTTAAAAAAGTTCTTGAACGATTCTATTGTTAACGTACTCATAAAAACTTATATTCATCACTGTTAATTCTAACTAGTAAAATATAATTAGTCTCATTATTATATGTATGACAATTAAAGAACGTGCAGCTTTTTGGGAGGCTATCGAAAGTGGTAATAGTCCTCTGTTATCTGTAATGCATACACTCGTAGAGAAGTGGGGATTGCCTGCAATCATCATGTGTCTTGGTGATATCGGAAACGTATTGTCAGAAGACGCAGAAACTGCAGCAGATCTCTCGCCAAACCAGCGCGGTTTAATTCTTGGTGCGTGTGCACAAGTATGCAATTTGAGTGATCAGATGCATGCAGAAATGGATCACCTCGCAGCTACTGAAAATGGATAAGCAAGAAAAAGAGAACTGGAAAAAAATTAAAGAGGCTTTAGAAGAAGCCGATAAAACTGACTGCTACTTCTACAAAAGGGCAGTGGCCATCTGTGATGGTAAATCAGATCCGTTAAAATAGTTAATGTATCCGCTTATATAGCATGGCTAATAGAGCTGGAGCAAAGTGCAAAGCATGTGCTCATTCAAAGAGTAAAAAGAAAGGCGCTATGAAAGGCATGACCGTCAAAGGCGGACACAAACTTTCAGTCAAGCGTGGTGCCGGTTTAACCGCTAAAGGCCGAGCATCTATTAACAAAAGAACTGGTAGCAATTTAAAAGCACCCGCACCTAATGGTAAACCTGGTACTAAAGCAGGCGCTAGAAAGAAATCATTCTGTGCTCGTTCACGTGGCTGGACTGGTGAACGCGGTAAAGCCGCACGTCGTCGTTGGAAGTGCTGATGGATAACGATTTCCCTACACGTATGGCAGGTCAAGCGCTACAGCCTTATGTCAATACAGGCGAAGGTTGCGCAAAAATGCCAGCAAAATATCCTGCTAAACCACGTGGTGGTATGAGTCACGGACCAGCATTATTAGGACAGAGAAATGGCTAAAGGTATTGCAACAAAAAAAGATCCCAAGAAATGGGCAGCTGCTAAGGCAAAAGCCAAAGCACGTATGGGTGGTAAGCACAGTGCACGGGCAATGCAGCTAGCGACCAAATACTATAAATCTGCTGGTGGTAAGTACGAAGGAAAGAAACCCTCAGCTAAAAATAATAAGATGAAAAAGTGGACTAAAGAAGATTGGGGTACACGCTCAGGTAAAAATAGTACAGAGGGTAGTAAAGCTACAGGAGAACGTTATTTGCCTAAAAAGAAACGAGATGCGATGTCAGCTCAAGCCTATAAAAAAACTAGTGATAAGAAACGCAGTGATACAGCCAAAGGAAAACAATATAGTCAGCAACCTAAGTAGCTACACTATTAGTAATTACAGTAATAACTATGGACAGACGTAAAAAAGGCAAGCGGATTACTCTCAACAATAATGTACCTGGACTGCCTGGTAATACACCGTTTATTCCTACGAATGGCGGTGGGCCTGGACGACTTGATCCACGGTCAGCTGGGCATGATGGTCAAGCCTATATAGATCGCAATCGTTATAACCAGAACAGTCATTAGTGAAAACCTTATATCTATATAGAAGTGGTGATAACACCTGTGTGTCCCATGACAGTTATATACAAATGGGTGCGATGTCCCATTCGATTGAACATCACATCAAACTAAACCCAACGATCAATTGGATAGAAACCTACTGGTTGCCTGATGTTTTCATGCATCGGTATAAACGTGCAACATTTCAAGCACACGAACGAGTGTCTGGTGGCAAGGACAGCATTGAAGCCCGGCCACGTGATTTTCCCGACGAAGGAGCATCAAGGGGCTTACTGAGTGGCAAGCCTGTGGGAGAGTAACATAGGTCGTAGTTTTCGTTAGTTAAAATAGTTATATTGCCGAGGATAAAGTAAATGCTTAACAATGAAAATAAAAGGCTAGGGTACACCGAAGTTTATTACAACTATAAAGCTGACAAATTTTTTACAGAAGACTTTGGCAATCAATTCAAAGGATTAGATATTACGTTATCCAATGGCGGTGGTGGAGGAAGTGGTATTCAGGCTGGAGATAATATTAGTCAACTTACAAACGATGCAAACTATGTTGTTTCAGGAGCAAATATTAGTCAACTCACAAACGATGCAAACTATGTTGTTTCGGGAGCGAATATTAGTACTTTAGTAAATAATGTAGGATTTTTGACGTCCTACAGCATTCCATCTGCAGCCAGCCTACCAACTGCAAATTTAAGCTTTGGTAATCTTGCTGCGTTATCTACAGATAACAATCCATATTTTTATGATGGTACAGCTTGGAGAAGAATCTTCTTAGCAGATGTTCCACCTCAAGCAGGAGATCCTGATACTGATTGGGACAAAGTTATTCTTCGAGTACCATTCAATACAAATACCAATGACGTTAAAATTCCTCTCGCAGCTAGTAGTAGTGGTTCTCAAGCAGTTATTACTGGTAGTCCAAGAAAATATGGAGCTGGTGCACTTAAAGTCCAAGGCGCAAGCTTTATTTACTACAGTGGTAATAGCGTTGGCACATTTTTAGATAACGATTTTACGATAGAATTTTGGCTCTATATAGATTCATTTAGTCCCCAAAATCAAGATACAGGTATATTACGTAAAGGAAATACTTATTTTTATTTTGATTACGTTGGATTTGATCAGATGATCTTTAAAATAAAACTATCAAATACCAATGACCCAGATCTTAGCTTTAACACCACACAAAACATGGCAACTGGCGGTTGGCATCACATTGCTTATTGCAGAAATGCTACGTCTGGTTTGTGTCAATTGTTTGTTGATGGCGCTTCAGAGGGAACCGTTAATCTCAACAACATGGTCGATTCATTAAGCTACGATTTAGACATTGGCGATCTAATAAATCTTCAAGCGGATATGTTTATGGATGATTTAAGAATATCTAACTTTGAACGATATACGTCTAATTTCACAGCACCAACTGCAGAGCTGCCTACAAGTGGCAGTTAAAGCAAATATGTCTTCCGGGTTAGAATCAGATATTGAAAAATCCTTGTCAGTGACAGGGTTTTGACCCTGTGGAAAACTTTGGCCTCGATTGATAAGCAGAGCTGATTGGTTTTAGCCATATTTCGTGGGTATATTTCAGCCAACACCAAATACCGATGGAGCGAATCCCTCGCTCTCCGTCACCTAACACTTAACCTCCCATCTGGGGGGTTATTTTGCTAGATATGTATTGGTGTTGCTTATAACCCAGAAAGATCACATGAATTACAAACAACTGATGGAATCAGTCCGCGAAACGCAGGACATTCGAGACAGTACATACAAATGTTGGTGGCAGGCTATTCGGCCTATCGCTGATGTTCCAGTGTCAGCGACGGACAAAATGTTTGTCACTCGATACTGGAAGTCGCAGCTACAGCCAATTGGCAACTGCTCTCCCGAGACACTGCGTCGTCGGTTGAGCCTGCTGTCAGGCATCTGGGCCATGGCAAATGAGGAGGAGATTCTTGAGGAGCAAACCAACTATTGGTATCACTCCAGTAAGAAAATCAAGGTCAACCGTGATCTAAATGCAGAGCGTATGGGGATGGAGTACCCGGTACGACCTTTTGAGTTTTACAAGCCGTACCACCAGGACCCGATCTTCCTTGCAATCTGGTATCACGGGTTTCGGATTGGAGAGATCGCAGGGCTACTTAACCGAGAAATCGTTTTTAAAAATGCTATTCCGTTCTTTCAGATCAAAGATAATGACAACAGGCTCATAAAGCGCCTAGCCACAAGGCAAGTGCCTATTCATCCAGAGTTCTATCCATGGGTAGGAATGCTGACGACTGACTTCACTCGCTACCCAGGCAAGAACTGGTCAGAGAAATTTCATGAAGACATGAAGTTGCCACCTAAAGAAGCGGCACACAGCCTTCGTCATAACTGGAGCACCCGAGCAAGAGATGCTGGATTACAAGATTCGATGATTTCTAAAATCATGGGACATAAGGTTTCCGGCATGACCGCTCGCTATGGCTCATGGACCCTTGAAAACAAATTCGAGGCAATTAAAAAGGTCCGTCGTTAGCTACAGAAGCTACGTTAACTACCGTAGTTTTCTATATACCTGCTTTTTAATCCCCTGTGGCCTCTGCGCTATAGGGGTATTTTTTTATCAGTATATAGATAGCAGCGTAGTTAGCGTAGCTTCAGTGTTAAATAGTTAGAATATATTTAGTTAAGTAAAATCGGACAACTATGGCTATCTTAGAATCGGCTATCTTCTGGATCGTGCTTGCTGCTGCAAGTGAAATTATTGCGTTGACTCCACTTAAGTCGAACAGCATGATTCAGCTTGCGTTGTCGGCGCTGAATTCGTTAAAGCCAAAAAAAAATTAAGCAATATTCCCGGTGATGGGAAATGGCTCTGGCAATTTGACACTCGTTCCGACTTCGAACGAGCTCAACGCTACATTCAAAAAAAGAAGTTCAACGCCACCCTTACTAATAAGCTTGACCAGGCTGAGGAAGAGTGGAATCAAACGCAGCCAACTGAGGAACCTACGTGGGAGATCTCAGAAAAAGGGACGTTTGGCACAGACGGATGGTCCATTTCAACCCGTTATAAACATCTACAAGCAGATGATTGAAACCGCCATTCCTGTTGTTATTGCTATTGTTACTGGCACAGCTGTGCTCTTCAACAAAGTTGGTAATCGAGTCACAGTATTAGATACAAGGGTAGACCGATTGGAGTTAAAACTAGCTGAGTCTTATACATCAAAGCAAGAATTTACAGCCGCCATGGGACGGATGGAAGATCATTTGATTCGCATCGAAGACAAGATGGATATGCTGGTTACCATTAATCGCACTACATAATTACAGAAGAGACAAGTCTTAAGTAAAGTAAAGGCAGTTGCGAAGAACAACTACATGGGAATTGCTGAAGACTGGAAGGACTTAATGTTCGACCTCACTTGCTTATCTAAGCAGAGTGCCAAGCGCAGATTTAAAAAGTCAATTAAGTATGGATGGGGTGGCCTCTGCGGATATTGCAGATGCAATCGAGCAACCACACTGGACCACATAAAGCCAAAATCCAAAGGCGGAGATAGCCGAAGAGGGAATCTTCTACCCTGCTGCCTTGAGTGTAATCACTCCAAAGGAAGTGAACCTTGGTTAGTATGGTTTCAAAGGCAGTCTTTTTATAATGAAACTGCAAAAGAACTAATTGAAGAATGGATCTCAAACAAACGTTTTATAGAGGAAGAGTTAGCTGATGGAAGCACTAACAGTCGAACAACGGTTTGCCTTAACAAGAGCTCGTTACGAGGTATCTCGGATGAGCCGTCCAGCCTTAGAAAAGACTGCTTTGCGTCTGCTTAAGTCCCGCATGGAACTCAAGAACGGAACACAAAACACACTACTAAAAGCTGGGATCATGTTCAAAATTGATGAGCATCAGGCAGGTTTGCCTGAGATCATTAGTGAAGAAACCTTTATGGAGCTATTACTAAGGGCAGACGATGATTTGCCAACAAGTATCGACGATCAGGAATATGAGAATGACGATCTAGATGATGATGGTCTTATGATTGGTTAAAGTTAGCTAGACTTCGACTAGTTAATATTTACTTATGGAATATATTTTAGGGCCAGTATTAGCTGTGGCTTTGAGTATTAAATTTACTGCTGAGAAAAGCAAGCTTATGGAAAAGCGTATCGCTGCCTTGGAAGCGAATATAGAGCTTATGGAAAGTTCTTCTACAACGATGCAATCAGAAATGCCAAAACGCATGCTTGCAACAATCGTTCCTCTTGCACAGGCAGTAAAGAAATTAAATGAGCAAGTTGGTATATGAACGTAGGGCAAGCTAAGAAGGTTGCATTTGGAAGCCAGCCATCGAATAACTTGCAAGAATATTTTGATGCATGGCAGTGGCTATATGACAACAAGATCGAGCTAAAAGAACCAGACATTCGGTACTTAGATAAACTAATCTGTGATGGCTCAGTGATCCCTAGAGAAGGATACTTCGATATACTAGACAAGTAGTCGTAAAGATACTGTGAAAAGTGCTGGCTTAAGAAATAAACCGCTTGATCGGCGCTACTTACGTGA
>Ga0181391_1000634_pt1 | contig 10738 bp, 9 predicted proteins | sample 14SPOviralmetaG_FD_130080 | JGI IMG/M metagenome (GOLD analysis project Ga0181391, IMG submission 130080) | Marine viral communities from the oligotrophic San Pedro Time Series (SPOT) site, San Pedro Channel, CA, USA - 14 SPOT_SRF_2010-08-11 | ecosystem: Environmental > Aquatic > Marine > Strait...
CCGAACTGGGTTCGCAGGTCGAAACAGCGAACGCCAACCGCACAGCAGCTATGCGACAGTTCAATGCTGGTGAGATGAACGCAATGACGCAGTTCGACAACCAGATGAAGGACTCCCGTGACAAGTTCAATGCGAACATGAAGTTTGCGGTAGACCAGTCCAATGCAGTCTGGAGACGCGAAGTCAACACTGCAGGAACAGCCATCCAGAACGAAACAAATCGTATCAACACACAGAACCTGTACAATGCAAGTCAGAATGCCCTGAACGGTCTCTGGCAGCAGTATCGTGACAACGCCTCTTGGAACTTCCAGAAGAGTGAGAATGCCCTAGAGAGGCAACACACAACCGCTACGAACGCAATGCAAATTGCCGCTGCTGAATCTGCCTACAATCAGCAACAGAAGGATGAGATGGCGGGTACCCTTGCAAAATGGTTAATAGGGATGTTTTAGTAATGAGTTTTAGTTTATATGATGTCTTGCCCGGTTGGGTAGGAACTGCGGCAGAATTTCTTTTAGGAGACGACCGTAGTATTGGTGGAAAAGGTGCTGAAAATAGAGGACTGCTTGGTAGCGGAGCCGACTCTTTTCTACGAAATATAAAAACAACAGAAGGAACCGCTGCAAGCCGTAGTGCAGCAGAACAGCGTCGCATCACTATGGATGTGCCTAGGTTAACAGGAACTGCTCCGGGGGGCAGGGCTAGAGTTCAGGGGGTAGCTCAAGACCGACTTTTTGCAGGGAGTAGTATTCCCGCAGTTCAGACTGCAATTAGGCGGGCTATGAGTGGGGGACTTTCGCAGGGACAATACTCTAACCTATGGAGAATGTACGCTTCCCAACGTAATTTAGCGCAGGGACGAGGAACGCCTCGTACTGCAGTTGGGTCTTCTGCATTAAAGGGAGTAACACCTACAGCAGCAGCCAGCCCTGTTAAACGAACAGATATAAAGGCGGTATAAGCAGCATGGCAGAACGTAATCCCCTTGCAGGAACTATAGGAAATATTGACCCGTTCGCGGCACCGCCACCGGGACATTCCTTGACACAAGACAATTCTAGGTGGTCTTGGGGGCAGGCTCCAAAGAACGCTGACCCAGAAGCGGCCTTAGAAGAAGTCGTTGAGAAACTAACCAAGCCTAAAATTAAACAGGAAACTTTAAAGCTTCTGTTGGTAGGTATATCCGTAGAAGTTATTGTAGAAGGCATTATTATTCAAGGGTTTCAAGAGGGGGCGTTTAGTTTAGATACAGGACTTCTTATGAAACCTGCTCTAGGTGTTCTCATTGCTGACATGGCAGAGGAAGAAGAAATACCCTATCGACTGTTCGAAAAGGATGACCCGGAATCCGAAGGCACAATGGACGATGAAACCTTCTTTAGAATGATGAAAGATAATAACCCCCAAATGTTCTCCTACATTCAAGAGGCAGTAAACGCGGGTATTCGGGCAGGAGTCACTCCACAAGAACCAGAAGAGCGAGGGTTTCTAGCACCCCAAGAGGAGACTGAATAATGGCTATGGGAGTTGCATTTGTAACGGGTTTATTGCAGGGAAGCATAGACAAGCGGCAGGCTGCTATTCAAGCAGTACAAGACCAAAAAGATGCTGAAGCCGCTGCCGCTGCAAAAACAGCGGAGTTTACAGTTGACCTCGTAAAGTCTGGAAAAGTTGATACCAATAGCGAAGGTTTTAAAAACTTCCAAAAAACTGGAGATGTAAAATACTTAGTCAACGTGTCTAACACTATGGACAAGGTAAGCAAAACGACTGCTGTTGGAGGTATAACCTTTGGCTTTAGAAACGATGGGGATTCTCCTATGGTTGCGGCTGGTAAAAACATGGTGGGTATGAATACTCAACTGGTAAATCCCTCATTTTATGCTGATGCTATTAATAAAGCGAAGGCAAGCCCCACCACCCTAAAAGCTACTCTAGATTTTATAGCCTCTCAAAAAGCTTTGTACCAACAAAAATTTTGGTTAGACAATAGTGGTAAGGATGCGGCTACAGGTAAGGTTACTGTTCCTAGATTTGCAGACTTTTCAGGCGGGGGGTTCAACGCGCTACTTCGGTTTGAAACAGAGTTGCAAGATATTTCAGGAACAGGTCAGGGTGCTACTGAAGCACTGGCGATTGCTGAGTTAGATACCAAAGTAAACATAGCTACAAGTGGCAAAGGATTGAAGAGTGACGAGTTTTACGTAGAAATTCCTGATATTGTTAAAGAGGAAGATACTACGCAACAGCCTGACGTTTCGGCAGGAGCCGCTCCTAAACCTATGGTTGGTGGTATATTTAAGTTTGAGAGTGAACAGCAGGCAATGCACGTTACAGTTCTTGCTGACAAGCTTGGGTTTGCGAACGTAAACATGATGTTTAAAAACTTGGCCTCTATCAGTAAGTTTGGAAAAGAAGATTTCTACAGAAATAAAGAAGCTCTCCTGAATGCAGCCCAATTAAATGCTGCGGGTGTTTTAAACTTTGATAGTGTGGGTGGAACTAGCGATGCAGAAAACATTGCTGTAACGCAGACACTAGCAGACATAGGGGGTCCTACAGATAATCTATCCAATCAGATAGCCGCTGTGTACCCCTTAATGGCGGTAATGTACCGCAACAACCCTGCTACTCCTGCAGGTATTGGCACAGGAAATATAAGCGGGGCGCAGTACCTAGCCAATCAAAAGATAAAAGCAGGAGAGGTTCGCGAAGTATATGAAGCAGCAGACCTGTCTGTGGGTATGCTAGAAGAACTCATCAAGTTAGAAGGGGACTTAGGTACCACAGGAGTCGTAAGAGAATTTCAAAAGATTGGCGCAGGTCTGTTTGGAGAAGGTGGTACAATTGACCAGATGTTCGGTAGTGGAAAGGTTCGCTACAGAGAGGACGACGCTAGTTCATTAGTTTTAGCGGATACTGCTAGAAAAGTTTTAGCAGAACAAGGATTCACGGATGTTAGTGGACCGCTGGGTAGGATTGAGTCTTTGAAAATTGCCCTAGCTGCAAAGATGGCCCGTGCTGTTGACCCGGCTGGTCGATTGTCAAACCAAGACTTTGAGATGCAGCTTAGACGACTAGGAGATGCAGGCTTCTTTAGTTCTACAGAATTTAAAAAGGCTTCCCTGCAACAGGTTCTCGAAGAGTTTACAGAAAAGCGTAACTCTGTAGAGAGGGTGTATAGGATTTCTGGGATGGACTCCTTGGAAGAAAAAGATTTCATAGAAATAAAAGCCTACAAGGTAGTTGATAATGCACGTAGGATGCGTAAGAAATACAACATAAATCAGCCTGTTGTTTCTGAAGACTCTGGGGGTATGCCTAAACCTGAAGGACCAGCGTACATAACGGATACTGATACTCTTAACGCCTTAAATAAATCAACGCCAGACCCAAGTCTAGCTACTCAAGATGGAAGCCCTATCTATGAAACCGGGGGAAAATTCTATTCCAAAGATGACAAGGGATATTTAGAAGTACCTCAAGCAGACGTTCAAATATTACAAATAGAGAACTAAATGGCATTAGCACCTAACACAGTAGAAGAAGAAACACCGCCTGTAGTCAACCCGGCTCCTGCGAACGACCCTGTAGTTGTGGACAACGCGGCTATAGCGTCTGCTCCTGTTTCTCAAGAAGCCCCGGAACCTGTTGCTAAACCGGAACCCCCTAAACCTGTATCTAACTTTAGAGAAGCCGTAGTAGAGAAAAAAGCTGAGATTTTGACGCGACCTTCTATCAAGGAACTAGAACAGAAGGACATTGAAAAGCAACGAAACGGTAAGAGTGCAGACGATGTTTTAGATGAAATAGTTGCCAGTAACAAAGCCCGAAGGTACGGGGACACAATAATAACCCCGACTATGATAACCAACGCCCGACCAGAACGTGGTCGAGTAGAGGACAAGAATGCCTACCTAAGATTTCGTTCTATTCTAGGCAAGTTCGAGGGACCCAAAGAAGGGGTCGTCATGCCGGGAGTTCGTGAGGAAGAGATTGTAGGTGTAGCTGATATAAACGAACTATACCACGGCTACATGCCTAAGTGGAAGAGAACAGCTAAGACACGATTATCCGTAGACGAGATGATGAAGAATGCTGGTCTTCCTGACGATGTGCGACAAATTGCTGTGGAAGAGTTTACCTATGGCAACCTGTTCGAAGAATACTACAGACGACTCAGAGAAGCCGGTAGGGGATTAACGGTAGCCCTTCCAAATATAATCAAGGACAATACCACCGCCGCTGTTAAATCTATGTGGGCAGCGGGAACAACAAATATATTTAGTCCCGCTTTTAAGTCAGAGTATGCCTCTAGGGAAGCAGAAATACGGGAAGGTCACGAGGCTTGGAAAAGCAAACTTAGAACAGGATTTGGACTTATAGGATGGAACATTGAGGCTGCCGCTAATTTCAATGAGATTATCCACGAGACTTTAGAAGACAAATTCAAGGAGTCAGACCCTGATAAGTACGAAAGCCTAGCGTTTGAAAAAGACGAAAAGGGAACTTTCCTTCTCGACCCGGATGGTAATAAAATACAGCGTAAGTTCGTAGCCCCCGACCAAGCAAACTATATACTAGACGCAGGTTTTGAAACACTATCCTACCCTGAAAGAGCAGCCGCAATCGTAGGCGAAGAAGCCACCATGATGGTCTTGACGGGGGGTGGGTACACCGCTGCTAGAGGTTCGAGACTTTTAAATAAGGCACTAAAATTAAAACAAAATCCCAAGTTTGCTCCTATGCTAGAAGGTATAGATGACCCAGAAGATATTGTAAAGGCTGCGTCACACATACTAAAGTTTGATGAAACCAACAAATTCTTTAAGGCAGGACTTCTGCAGTATAGAACAAATGAATCTCGTGAGCTTTTAAACAGCCAGATAGATGTGGCTCAAAAAAGAATGGCTGCTCTGAAAGCCAAACGAAACAAGACTACGGTTGAAGAGAAGGAGTTGGCATCCCTTCCCAACGTTATAAAACAATACAAGAACACTCGTAGTAACGCTAGGGTTCGCGGGAGATACTACCCGTATATCAAGGACTCTATAGAAAACGCTGCCGTAATTGGTGGTGGTGCATTCCTGTTTCGCGAACATGGATTCTTCTTTGAGGATGAGAATACTCGCGAGTTCGCAGGCTTAATGGCTATGAGTCTTGGGGGCTATAGGATTGCTGGGGGTCTTGGTATGGTTGTAGGAGCCACAGCCAAAACCGGAGCAAAGAGTGTTGCTTCATCAACTGTTCCCGGCATATTCCAAATGACTTCTGAAATGATTGGCATGATTCCCGTGGTCGGTCCCGTGGTGGTAGACCAGACTGTAAAGAATATACAGGCGGTCATGGGTCGGAGCTTGGGTCCCGGAGAATTGCGAAACCTAGAAGTAATTGTAGGAACATTCGCAAGACTAGACCCTAGAATGAGACGGGAAGCAATGGAGTCAATGGGACAGACCCGTAAGCTCTATGACAGAATTGTAAATGCTTTCCCTGAAGGTGCGGAACGTGAAGCGGCTCGTGAAGCATTCCTAACCAGTTATGCTAACTCCACGGGTCTTTTGACCTTGGCTGCATCTGATGCCCTAAACAAATCCGAAGTCAATATGGCAGGGATTATGGGCGTTCAAATATCGGACATGGAAAACAACTTACGGGAATCTACGAACTTAATCAGGGCAACTGACATGTCTCTCGACAGGTTCATGGAGATGACCCAGAATATTAAGAATGCTGACTCGCGTAAAATGGTAGAGGAGTGGGTTCAGGCTCGTAAGGCAGGGCTTGGTAATTTATCAAAAGCCTTGAGAGACAAGAACGCTACAGAACTAAAATCCCTAGACGCAGTAGAAGATTACGTAATCTCAACAGGGCAACTCCGTCCGGGTGACCTTTCAATGCGGCAGAATTTTGTCTCGTTGAGAAAGGAGTACCTTGAGTCTCTAGGACAAACAGTAAATGAAGCTGAAGTTATAAAAGCCTTAGACGAAAAGATTAACAAAAGTATCGACGAAGCTATCGACGCGGCTAAAGCTGCACGAGGTACGGGGACCCACAAAGCCTCGAACAACAAAGTTTTGGAGATGTTCCTAGATGAAACAACTGCACTAGCATACAGGGACGGACAAAAGCCTTACAAAGAGTTGGATGTCTTTGCAGAGGGACGTAACATAGACACTTCCCCCGTGTTCGAAGACCTGATGGCACAGGATGATTTCAAGGGAATTATTAGGTATTTTGGTCCTGAGTCAGAGATATTTGATTCGAAGGTAGGTAGACTAGCCTTGAAATCCTTTGAAGATATGATGTACAGGACAATACCTAAAGACAGGATGCAGGAGATGCGTTCTGAGTTTACCAAACGACACTTGGAATCTAAGGGTGCTGAAGGTATAGATGCCACTAACATGACAGACCACGAACTGTTCCTAGAGGTCCTAAAAACAGATAGAGCAAATGCTTTAGAGACAGGTCGAGAAGTTACCTTCAAACCCTTCACTGTAGGCAACGCCTACGAACTAGAGCTTATGAACCGTGCGTTTAAAAAGGCAGGTGATAATTACGAAGATGCGGGGGACTCCAACCTAGCCCGTATATTCAGGGGGTTTGCCAGCCGCATGGACAACACACTCGAAAGACAAGACCCACAATACTTTGAAAAGCTAGAGGATGCACGGCAGGCTTGGCGACGAAGTGTCGGAGAAGCTATGGAAGACGGGATGCCTCTAGGAGACTTTGCGAAGTCTAGGCAGCGTATGTTATCTATAGCAGAACGCGGCACAAAGATGGGAGTCTTTGGAACAGCAGCATTGTACAAGAAGGGACAGGAGCCTGTTGAACTTATATCCGACTTATCAAAGGGTATATCTGACTTCATGTCACCGGGAAGCAAGAAAGATATTGTTCTCTTGCAGACAACTATGGAGAGACTAACCTCATCACTTGGTAGAGTTATGCCCAATGGTTCGCGGGGTTTTGATTTGACGAACCCAACAGAAGCTCGTAGGTTCAAACAGCTTAAAGCTATTGTTCAAGAAATTGTAATGGAACAGACCGGCGACAGGGTATTAGGCGTAGCTAAAAAGAAGAAAGCCATTACAGGAGCGAGACTAACAAGCTTGGATGGTTTTGATGGCGGCACAATTGGAGAGATGGACCAGATTACGAGCAATCTCCTGATACCTGTGATAAGAACTGAGGGCGGTCCTGTAGAATACGAAGCTCTCATAGATGTTGCAGATATGTATGGTGCTACAACCGATTTACAAAAAGCAGTCACTGATTCTAAAGCAAACAGAGAAGCTTTTATAAATCTTAGAAAAGACTTTAAAGCAGCTAAAGCGGATGCTAAGTCAGATATAAACAAAGCATTAGAAGATGAAGAAGACAAGCTAAAACTCTGGGAAGAAAACGTTAGTCAGCTTAGTTCAAAGGACTTCTTTGAAAACTTCATACTGTCAGGAGAGGGTGGCGGCTTAGAAATCTTAAAGCGAAATGCTATTAAAGTATATAAAGCTGCAGGGTATAGTGACGAAGCCGCAGAAGCAGCTTTTAAAAATGTAGCTATGAAATATACTATCACAGGTATGTTCGAGGCTGCAGGTGTAGGCCCCGTTAAGGGTAAAGTACCCGGAGCAGAAGCAGGACGAGAAGCTCCTGTTAGAGATACAGCAAGCCCAGAACAGTTGCTAGAATTAATGACAAGTGATGGGGTTCGCGAACAATTAGAAAAAATACTAGAGCCTGAACACCTAGACTTCATAGAGGACATAGTTCGTTATACAAACGAAAGTACAATGACTGTTAAAGTTCAGCAACCAAGTGGAGTATTTAGCGGCTTAACTATGAGCAGTAAAATTAGCCGCTTGTGGAGTCTTGCTAGGGGCGTGGTAAGTCCTGCGTACATAGCAACAGACTACGCTTTTAACGCTGCTAAAGCTGGTCAGATTGATATATTTAAACTGGCTCTTCAGGATAAGAATGCTGCAGAGGTCATGGTATCATTCTTTCAACCGATGGAACTAATAACTCCTGCAAAAATAAAGCGGTTCAATAACGCTGTAAAAACATTTGCATTTACAGAGTTAGCTCGTCAGGGCGAAGACCTATCCCTAATATACATAGACGAAGAAGATACTAAAGAAGATGTCAGGTTAAAGGACGATGTTATGTCTATGCAGACCGACAAAACAATATACGACAATCCAACTGTTTTTGATGAGGAACAAGACAATGATGAAACCAATACCCAAGGGCAATAAGGGACTTGCCATGCTGTCCAAGCCTGTACGTAACAACATGGGCTTCATGGCTCGTGGCGGTAAGGCCAAGGGCTACGCCTATGGCTCAACGGTTCGCAGCCCCATGAACCCAGATACTAGCATGAGTCCCCAGATGAATCCAATGATGCCTCGCGCACAGGGAACTAAGCCTGCAGCTATGCAAGCACCAACACCCATGACGAACAAGATGGAAGGCATGATGTACGGCGGTAAAACAAAGAAGAAGATGTAGGCTAGATATACCTGCTCGACTTGTTCAAGACCTCATCTCCTACAGACTTTAAGTACCTAAGAAGACTTGCTACCTTGAAGGTTCCTTCATAAGCTGGCAGGTCTTTTTCCATTAAGCGAACAAACTGGTCGGCATTCACGCAATCCATGTCTAGTTCGACGCTGCCCTTGTCGTTCAGTTTTGCTGTCAAGGTGAACAGGTCAGCCTTGGGGTGCTTGTTGCTCATCTTTATACGCCTTAATTACATCAGAAGAAAACAACTTCTGCAAGTTCAAGAGATACATCCGTGAAGCGTTGTTGTCACCGCCACTCACGGATTTTTTGTAGTCGAGGTTGTCAATAATTCTTTTTAGGGATGGTACGTCGAACACAAGGGTTGCAAAAGTATCGTCCCCTATACACAGGTTGTGGAACCAGTAGTCGGCTTCTGTGGCGTTGATACCACTAGGCTTTCCATAGGATTCATACTCAATCGCTATGTTGCCTGTCTTCACCCACATGCCTCGCTCAGACTTTACTTCTATCTTCTTGTCTGTGAGCATGTCAGCGACCCGCTGTTCGCGAACCTTACCATAGGACAGGTCTATGTCGAACTTCTTACGGTCACTCACTGCGGGTTCCATACCATCCATCAGGCTGCTTCTTTCTTTAACGCTTCTACAAGGGTCTTCATAAACGTCGTCTGTGATGCCTGTAGCTGGCCCAGTCTAAGATTTAATTTACTTATCTGGTCGCGTACATCCCTAATCTGCATGACAAGATACTGTTCTGTATAATCCATCTTGTCAACATCATATTCTACATCGTCCACTGTGACGGTGTTTTTTTGTTTGTCACTCATCTTCTTCATCCTCTGGCAAATACACCATTACAAATGCGTTGCAAGTTGGGCAACTCAGGTTGGTTTCCATGACAAACCCATCTAGGTCTGAGTCATGGTCCCCGCCCCAAGTTAACTCACTCTTACAATGCCAGCACTTCATGCTGCTGTCAAGTCCACGATTTCACACACACCTGCTGAACAGGCAAGCTCCTGCGAACCACTGGTGTTATCTTCCTTTTCAAACTCTGCTAGGTTCTCCCAGTCAATGTGAACCACATTCATACGCTCCTGCCACTCCGTATACTCATCAGGCTCTATGTCTTGGTAGGGTGCCTGCTGATATGTGTGGTCACTGTGAGGCAGGAACGACACGCCAGAAGCTACATCAAAGTTCTCGTAGACCCACGCACCTACGTCCATCCATTCATGTTCCTTAACTGTAACAGTGATGCTAGGCTTGTGTTCGCACCAGTGTATGGCGTAGGTCTTCCACAGTTCCAACTGTTCAATAGCCGACATCTGTGTCCTTGTAACGGCACCCGACGGTGACTTCATAGGAAAACTAAACACAGTAACACTGTCAGGCTTACCCATGTCTCTCTCTGACGGTACACCACTATTGATTAGGAACTGTGTCAACGGGTCTTTGTTATCGCCGCGAACTGTTCTGATAAAGTGGTCGTTGTGTCTTGCATGTATCCCGCTTGCTGCGTCCACCAGTTGAGACACAGTACCCGACGGCTTTACACAGGTGATTGCACTGCTCACCGGGATTCCAAGCATGTTCGCAAACTCCCGGTTCGTATCCACTGCGACTTCTCGCATCTCTTCGAGCCAACGCTTGCTGTCTACATTTTTGGATAAAACGGGATGGTCCATGATACCAGTCAAGGACACACCTAATAAACGCTCTTCCTCTGTGTTGTCTTTCCATACCTTCCTCAAGTATTTAAAATCAGTCAGGGTAGACTGTATAGTTCCAAGAATGGTAGCTAGTCTAACCTTTTGTTTCAACGTTTCAAGACTGTCGCTCTCCCGAACCACTACCTCTGACAGGTTGCAAAACTGGTACGGGCGTAAGATTATCTCACTGCAGGGGTTCGTACCCCACATATGTCCTGTCTCTCGTCTGCCATTACGAGCCACCTGCTTGTCAGCGGCCTCACGATTGAACATGCCACGCTCACCAGACTTGCTGTCGTACAGGGCAAGCCACTCACGCATGAACGTACCCATCTCCGGCTTGCTCTTGTAGGCAACAGAGTTGTTCGCCAAGGCTCGTTGTCCATTACGATAGATTTGTTTGTCGGGTTCATCCCACCACTCACCAGCTTTGGCGTGGCGCATCTGGTCATCGTTAAGATTAGATAAGCTAATCAGGGCTGACCTGCGAACACC
>Ga0181391_1000636_pt1 | contig 10720 bp, 7 predicted proteins | sample 14SPOviralmetaG_FD_130080 | JGI IMG/M metagenome (GOLD analysis project Ga0181391, IMG submission 130080) | Marine viral communities from the oligotrophic San Pedro Time Series (SPOT) site, San Pedro Channel, CA, USA - 14 SPOT_SRF_2010-08-11 | ecosystem: Environmental > Aquatic > Marine > Strait...
CAGATTCGCAAGTCCAGCGAAAGACTCTCTATGAGAGAATTGGATACGATGAAGAACCCGCTCAATAAATAAGTAGGTTCACTAGTTAGAAATTTGATATTTAGTTAGAAGATATTTTTTATCAAAATACAAAGAAGTATTCTTAAAGATGCTTGTCAAGCGACACATCAACCTCCTCTCTTGGCTCCAAGAACGCGATCATGACGTATGGTTGTATCTTTACAACAATTATATCGTACACGTTATGAATCAAAAAAAGACGCTTCCTCAAATCCATCGACCTCTCCAGTTCAAAAAGATGTTTAAAAACCTATGGAAAATGGAGGCAGGAAGAAACGTGATCGAATCAATGTGTTATGCTCGATATGTCGGCGGGAAATACAGCATTTGTCTGCCCTACCGACGCAAAGAGTGGGATCACGAACGGACTAACTATTGGGTCGCAGGATTGAAACTTAAAGCAAGAGATTTAGATACGTGGGAAAATCGGGGGTCGCCTCCTGCGATGATAATGAATGAGGTGTCGAAAGATGATCTCATTGAGAAGTGTAAAGAATGTGAGATAGATTATAAGAAGTCGTGGAACAAAGGTAAAATAATGAAAGCGATATTGAATCATCCAGATAACTAATCCTCGTCATCGCTAAATACAAAACTCCAGAAACCATCCTCATCGATTTGAACTTTATAATCTTCTTCTTCTATTTTTTTATGCGAGGGAGGATTACCTTCTTCAATCTCTTCGTCGCTCGATGATGCATCGCCTTCAAAATCGCTATCCTCTTGTTCTTCGAGGAAGGGTTTTATTGTTTCAACTAATCCTTGTAAAAACTCTGATAAATCTTTTCGATCGACAGAATCACATAAATCAATAATTTCACACAATCGTTCCATTTATTATTCTTTATAAAATATTAGGGGATTATTTAATTTATCGATACCCCCTAATCCCCTTTTTTTTCTAATTCTAACTGTGGGTTAGTTTTTAAACTGTGAGTGTATTTACTTTTTTTGCTGTTGTTCTGCCATAATTGTTTCGGCAAAGTTAAGATCTGTATTTATTTTTTTATCGATTCTGTAAATCACTCCAGAATAACTATCCACCTGAGCTTCTGATCCATCTGGATCTAATATCGCGGTTTTAACATCTGATAAGACTGTAGGTTTCGTAACAGTAAACACAGGACCTCCTCCAGAATAATTGACAAAATCTCCCTCAGCATTATATTTATCGACTACAGCGAGGACTTGCATCGGGTTTGCTTCACGATAATAATTAGCATCTGATAAGATATTCGAACTTAGCAAATAATATCCTCTTAATTGTTTTCGAGGCAACTGAGACGCACTTATCGCCGTAGAATTAGCATTCACAGTAATCGAATTGAGATTGAAAAAGTTTGCCGCGGTTCCCGCTATCATCCAACCAGCAGTATCACCATAATCTTGCGCTAAAGGTGCCTGAGTGGAATAAACATTCGCACCAAACGGATTGACACGATATTCTTGTGAATCAATCGAACTAATATAAGCATTTGTTGTCGCACCAGATACATTGGTATTTACATTATTCATCCTTGTATTTATATTTCCAAGGACTGAAGCATTGGGATAAAATTGACGATAACTAAATCCTAATATTCCCCAGAGTGATTCATCCCATAAATCCTCTGTGATTCCCATATCGGTGATGGTAATCCCACATTGACTATCAATGACAACCTGCCTCTCAAGATTGGGATTCGGGCTGGGAAAGGTATGACTTATATTTTGCTTCTTTATGACATCGATATCTGGATAAGGCATCATGCTCGGAGACCACGTGACATAATTCGAAACTTTATTTATTTTATAGCAATCCACATCCGCTTGACCAGAAGGGGGAGGAGAAATCTCATTTGGTGCTGGGTCTGGATCTCCAGCATTATAGAAATTACCAGTTTTTTCAGCAGTATGGAGATTCTTCCATTCAAATCGATTATCCACTGAACTAAAATTTAATAAAGGATTATTTGCTCCTAACATTGCTCGTCTACATCCTGAAGAATTGACATATTGTTGATGACCATAAAATCCTGCGAAATTATATCCTGTATTTAACATTATCGCCGCATTACCATAACCATTGAAATGAAAATCATAACCTATTCTACGACCATTTCCATTCCCATCTGTTCCCTCAATCGACGACCCTTGGATATGTGGATATCCAGCCGCGGGACTCGTACCTGAACCACCTGCGAATGCAGTCCTCGTTCCATCAGAATAAAACATCTTTGGAATACCTCCGATATTTTCTGTCGTAAAAGCAATTGTTCCCTTGTCGGTCTTTCGAGCAAATCCATAAACTAAATTACTGTATGAATTACCTTCAGATTCTGAACCATTCACATTTGCCGAAGATGAATTATAATAAACATAAATCGGCAAACTTGATAAATCTTTAGCGAGAGCATTATACTTCGCAGGATCCGTAGTTGAAAATGTTTGGAGAACACCTGAACCTGACCACGTTAATGGATTTGCTGGCATATGACTCATATCGTTCCCTACGACAAATTCAGCCATCTTATAATTTATCTCTGTTATATACGAAAATTGAGAAGCATTAAAAGCAAAGTGATTCAAAATTGTCCAAAATCTATAAGGATTGATATGGAGAAATCTCGCTTGATCTTCGAACGATGCATTCAGCGACCCACTTGTTGTTTGAAACTTCGCTTGAAGGAACTCATCTGTATAATTACTATTTGAGAGTCGATTCCCTGAAATTAATTCTGGATATAATTTCCTCTGAACATCAAAGAAATCTCTAATCTTTGTAAGATTATCATCAGTCCAAGAAACACTTGTTTCTATCACTGCGGTTCCGGAACCAGCAATCGGCATAGTTTTTATTATCATCGCTCCAGCAGCAGCAGATGTGAATGATGTTGAAGATGATGACAATTGTTCGAATGCCTTACGTCCCTTGACAACAAACTCAGGTCTTTTGAAACCAATATAAGCATAATTATTGAGATAATCGAATGCATTATCTGATGTGTCTTCAGGTGGAGATACCCCAACGATAGGATTAAACTGTGAACCTTCCTGATAAGCATCCCATTTATCTTTTCCGTAAGTTGTGTAATTCGCAGCAGGGAAACTCCTGTAAAGAGTTGAATTAATTATATTTGAATACACTGATGGATTTGCTGGTGCGGGATAAGTTGGTTGAGGTCTTCTGTGATCCCAAGACTGAGGTATAGGATCATCTGTTTGAATTAATTGATCTGTGATAGTATTCGCAACATTCGAAGGAGTATCATATCCAGCATCAACGGATAATTTAACTTTTTGTGAAAAAGGAATATAGTCCATCAATGCTGGATCTCGAAAATGGACTTTACTTTCTCCTGAACGATCCGAGAAGGGTTCTTTAATTATCGCTTCTAAATAATCAGTCGCCGCCTTCGAAGCATTCGCAAATCCTGTTGTATCGAGAAAAGAACCATTCCAGATAATTTTATCTTTGACAAATATTGTAAATCGAGAATTATCTTGTTTTATTTTCCTTATGACTGCAGAACCATTATTCCCAGCAGTTGGAAGACCTGTAGTCGTATCAAATTGAGGATGCGCGACGTGAGCATTATGCTTAGTCCCAATATACATTAATGAATCCATTGAAGCATTAATATTCCAATCTGGAGCATAGATATGCGATGAGTTTTGACTAAAAGTATTTAATCCAGTATCTTGATTATCTGCTAAAACCCAATATCCTGAGGCATTCACTGGGTTGTTTTTTGTAGAAGAAGCAGAACCAAATCTTCTCGGCAAAGTAATATTCATATCTCCATTTGTATTTTTATAATACTGTACGACAATTGATACTTCATTATCTCTTAGAGGGATTTCTTCCTCGACTTCTGTGAAAGTTTGTCGACCATATCCTTCTGGGAGTGGATAGTTGTAAGGTAATCCCCCCTCATCAAATCCAACGAAACAAACATTTGAAGCACTGACATAATTAATTGTTGTATTATCACCTAATTCTTTGCCCTTAAACTCGATCACTGAAGACCCAGCACCTCTCTCGGAAATATAAGCTGAGTTAACTGAGACTTGATCACCAACATTAAGTTCTAAACCGTCTGCGACTTTATTTGTAAATAAAGATTTATCAGAATCGCTAAGTTTCGAGGCACTATATTCCACGGAAGATAAGCGATTACAATCTAAAAGAAGAGTCTGTGTATATCCTGACATTTATAAAAGAGGAAGTTATTTTTTTTTTTTTTATTAAATCTGTTTTTTAAGCGAGTTCAGTGAAAATGTATCCACCATTCAACTGAGTAATCTTAACAAGTTCTAACCACGAACGCTGAGTATATGCCGCCTCATTATCTAATGCATCGTATTTGAAAAAACTCTCAATACCTCTGCTATTAATTCTTTCATTACGATTAAGTCTGTTGCTCAACCAACTGAAACGACCAGTAAGTCCTCGACCAGTGTTTGCCCCCGCCCTCGTGCCTTCGATCTGTTTGTATCCCATAAACTCATCACCCGTTAAAGCGACGCCCTCAGCACTATACTCCTCACGAGTTACGAATGCCGGAACACCCTCCGCCTGTGCGACATTATGGAAATGTCTTGCCGAATTAGAAACATCAATGGGATACAGGAATCGATCATTGTATTTGATATTGGTCGTAATCGTCCCATTACTTCCAGCAGTTTGACCAAGAGTATAATCGACCTCAGGAGCCATCGAGTGGAACTTATTAAGAATAGACTGATCATCTGCCGCATTACTCTGGACACCCTGAATCACCTTCGTGACTATACGACCAGCACCACCAAGATTTCTTATCTGAGTATTCTGGGCAGTCGTCGAAGAAACTGAAAACTTAGAATGACGATAATCAAAATGATTGATAGTTATCTGCTGATTTGCCTCGGCATAGGAATCCATCATATTTTGAGGATAGTAAATGTAATCAGCAATAAACTTCACCTGAGTCTGATCAATGGCATATACTCCCTGAGCAACACCAGAAGCGGAACAAGCACGCTCTTCATCACTAGCAAAAGTTAATTCAATCGAAACTTGTTCCTTCATCATATAGAGAGGCAGCTGAGTCTGTTTTAACATAGGGAAAAGGTCGCTCAAGGCAATCTGAAAGACTGGTTCATTCTTGATATTGGCAAAATCAGGAAGTCGTACATCCGGAACCTGACCCGCGAGTTGATCATTATATTCCTTACCAGTCGAAAGACCATAAGTGGGAGCACGAGTATCATTCTCAGCACCTCCAGCAAGAGTTGCTTTACTGTCCGAATAGCGGAACTCGTGGGCAATGCATCGTCCACTCTGGGGAAGTTCACGCTCTAACTGATGCTCGTTGTTAATAAACATCGACTTATATGCCGTGAGGAAATTGTATCCATCAATCTCCTGAAGAGTTTTCGTTCCAACCTTGAGAGACGCTCGCTCAATCAAAGCAGCAATCCCGACATTAGGAGGGAAGAAACGATCTAAACCATCGGGAGCAGTCACCGCTAAGGTTATTTTGCTGTGAGAGTGTAGAATACCTTTGTTTAACAGAACAAATCGACAGAAAGTATCAGAAATAACCACAGGATCAGTAATCGAAGTTTCAACATCTGTCGCAGTTGTGGTGTCCATTGGCGACACCTGTAGTAAATCTGGAACCATTGCTTCATTTGGAACCGGAGCTCTTTCAATCATATTCGCATCTTCAACACTATCCATTGTTTTATAAATGAACAAAATAAAAAAAAACAAATTAAATAAAATTATTTTACTTAAGACATTACCTGAAGACCACCCTGACCAAATACAAGAGTATTCTTCGCGTGAGCAAAGACATAGAATGCCTGAGGAGAATCATCCGTTAATCCAAGACTCATATTGATACCAAAATTAACTCTGGAGAAATCGACACCCTGATCGGAAATACGATCAAAAGCAACTCCCACACCAAAACCACAACCACCATCAGCGAAATCTTTATCAAATCGAGGATCATCCGATAGACGAGTGTTGACCTGATTGATAGAAGTTCTCTTAATATCAGCAAACTTTTGAATAGCATCCATATAGTAATAGACTAACTGAGGATCAATTGTCGTATCGTCAGGATCACTATCCTGAATTGTATTAACATTGAAATCCAGAGGGAACTTCGTGCCGTTCCTCGTGAAAAATAACTCTGTAATAGGGGCAGAAGATCCATTGGTGTTTGTGGGATAGAGAGTCGCAAGACCATCATAGAGTAAGTTATTGATATGAGCTGCCGGAACAATGTTCGCAAATACTCCTAAAACTCTCGATAAACCTAACTGGAAATTGATAATACCATTCGCAGAATTAATCGTCTGATAATAAGCATTGATAGAATTGTATTCAAAAGTCGAAGAGGTCTGCGACTTGAGCTTCGCCATCGTAGCACCATCGGGTTCCATTGTCTCGCAAACAATAGAGATATCGGAATACTCATAGAAAGAATCCGTGAGAGATGCCGATGAATCCGTCTGCGAATGGAACACCTGAGAGTCCGGAGCAAGATGCAGTTCAACCAAAAGACCACCAATCGCCTCCCTCATCAGAGGAATTGGATTGCGACCATTGAAAAGACCACACGGCAAAGCACAGCAGAAATGATTGGCACCATTCGTCGCAGATGCTGAAGGAATATTTACCACTGATTCTTGCTGGGCGGCATAGTTAGGGAGAATTAATGCTGAATTGTAAAGATGTCCCATATTATCTTGCTGGGAGGAAGTCACTGGGAGATAGGAACTAAGGAAGCGATTGTAATGACGAATGGTCTCAATCGTCTGCCCAGTTTTCTGAGATTTGATCGTGAGAGTATCAATCGTCGAATAAATACCTAATTTCTCACTCATAGCAAGAGGAGAAGCAACAAATGCCGATGAAGCAGAACCATTCGACAAAAAGGTTCTGAAATCACCAGTAAATCTTAGAGTATTTCCAAGGAGCATAGCATCCTGCTCACCGATAATAAATTGAATGACTGGATTACCATTCCTGTACGAGATCTTAGAGTTCGACGTCACATTACTTGGGACGATTTCGAGATTGTGCTGAGTTGCCATATTTTATGATATGAGACTTAAAAAAATAAAAATTATTTAATTTAAAATTATGGGAGTTCTATCTTTAGACCTGAACATCCAGACCACCCTGCTTGATTACAAGGCGACGGATGTGAGAAACATAATTCATCCAAAGGTGATTCTTAGACGGACCCGAGGATCCCGTGTATTCGACTTGTAAATTAAAGTCTTTTCCACGAGCATCATAAACAGCATTGCGACCCAGAGCAAGGGCACGACCAATGAAGAAGTTCTCGCGGAATGCCCTGAAGGATAGGGGTTCGATGTCTGCCATCGCAAGAGCCTTCTCCGCCTCGATACACCATTGCTGAGAAATAGAATATCCTCCCGAAATCTTAGCAGTTTCAACCTTACGAGAAGGATTGATCTTACCATCATATATCAACTGATAGTTTTGAAGTTGATCAGCAATTCCTACAAGACCAGATCGAGAAGAGAAGTTAGTTTCATCATCAGCATCGAAATCAATTCTGTAAGTTCCATCAGCAGCGAGGGAAGAAGCTGAGGTATAGATCGTTGCATCCGTGGGAACACAGAGGATTGAAGTCGCACGACTTTCAATGAGGGGCAGACGAATGTTAGCAACTAAATCATCTTTCACTTGAGAATATCGATAGTTAGTAAATGTTCGATAATCATAGTTCATCGTACCACCTTCTCGCATCATCGCCATCATCGAGGACTCATAACCATCTGGAACACTTATCTGTGCGACAACCATATGAACATCACTTACAGTATAGATCGGTTGATACTCTAAAAGAGCATTACCAAAATCTTCAACCGATTGAGATACTATCTGGATATCACGGTCATTGGGGTAAGTTTCTCCCATAGTATTTGAAACATTCGCATCCAGAGTGACTTTGATTTTCGAAGTTCCTACTGCCGTTCCCGCTCCACCAGTGACATATTCTATATCTTTAATCGCTGCTGTAGAAGCATTAAGACTCGCATTATCCAGAGTTACGAAAGATATCTCCTGACCAACAACAAAAGGGAATACTGGAATAGAAGTCTGATTCTGATCACGAGCAACGAAGAAAGAACTGATAGCAGAACCATTCTGCCAAGAACCATTCGTGATACTACCATTATCCGAACCATTGACAGAATGGAAGACTGGATTGAGACCAAGACGTCTGTTTCTCATCGTGCTGTCTAACTGACGGAAAACCTTCTTCTGATCTTGAAGCAAAATCTCTATGAATAAACCATCCGTGAGTAGAGCAGGGAAGACTGCCTCATTGCGGAACAGTCCAGTGTTTAATTCTAATTCACCAGAGACTTGCTGTAAACCATAAGATTCATCACTGGTAAAACTCGTAGACAGTTTGGTATTACCCTCAACACGAGTACAGTAAGGATTTGATAGACAATTTCCTTGAAGAGTTTTTGATGTCCCTAATGTTCCACGACAGGCAGGATCATATCCAGTAGCACCATCCGTGAGAACTCTTTTGTTTACCAGATTTTGATTGGTCTCATAATCGAAGCGAAGAGCAGTCAATACATCATAACCTTCAATCTCTTCTAAGAGAGCAGTCTTGCGACCCGTAAATACTCTTACAGATCGAATCAAAGAATGTAATCCAGTCTGAGCATCTAACTGGAGTCTCGCAGCCAACGATGCACTCGCAGCACCAGTCGGCAAAGCAATCGAAACATTAAACTTTAATTTCGTTTGACTTAAATCAATAAACTTAGAAGTCGGTGGAATATATAAATCTATTCGACCTCCTGCTCTGTAATCAAGTCCATTTTCAGATGGAACCGATACAAAAGTTTGTCCTGTTTTTACTTTATCAGAAGATACGAAGAATTGTGACATTTTATAAATTAGCAAACATAATAATTAAAAATCTTATTTTTCAAATATTTTAAAAAGCACCCGAAGAACCCGTGATTGACATTTTCGCAGAAACTGGTGCCGATGCTACAAGTCCCAACGACTGGTATGCTGGACTGATTTTTGTATCTACAATGCCCGCCTTCGCTGGATCTTTGTTAGGATCGATAAGGGGAGCAGCATCAGATTGTTTCTTTTTCTCATCTTTGCCAAGACTATCGATACCATCTAATAGACCTCCTATTAGACCAGTAGCACCTCCTAAAAGTTCCAGAGGAGGGAATGCCGTTCCAACAACATCCATCGCTGCTCCTGCCATTTGAAAAGAATCACCCCACTTCTCAGTAGCATCATCGTTTCCAAAGAAGTTTTTATTCTCAGCAAGATTCGCAAATCCTTCAACTGCGTCTGTAATTCCACCAAAATCTCCTGCCGCTTTACCTCCTATCTCTGAAACCGTCGAAAGACCAGCTTCCGATAAAACTTTACCAGCACCTCCTTTCTTTAAAATACCCTTGATAATAGCAGAACCAACCCCAGAAGATCCAATCTCTTCAGAAGCAGCACCAGCACCACCTGCCGCTGTTTTCGCCGCCGCCGCAGCATCTTCAGCACCAGTCGCCGCACCTATTCCCGTCGAACCTAATTTAACAGGAGGCGATGCAACTGCTTGCTCTCCTTGAGTTAACTTACTGAAAGTTGAAGAAATCTGTGCTTGTCTCTCAGCAGTCTGTTTGGCGAGACCAGCACCAACACCACCAGCAGAAGCCATATCTTGTCCTAAACTAAAAGCACCAATCCCAGTGCTTAAAAGACCTTTTCCATCTTCAGTCCCTTGAATCGCAGCATCCTCTTCGAACGTTGTGCTATCATCTGCTTCATCTCTTGTCTGCTGCTTTTTAGCATTCTGATAATCACCCAAGACTTTATTATTATGTTCCGTAATTAAATCATTCGCCTGTAGAGTTCGAGCATTGAATGCGGAACCTTCACTTAAAGTTTGAGAAAATCCATATACTGACGCCATTTTATGAAAGAACAATTATTTTATTTTAATCCTCCTGAATATTTTTTTTCACAGATCCACTAAATAATAATCTATCACCTTCTGCTAATTGCTCCTCGAAATTACGGAAGGCACGTGCTGGATTTGACTGAAGATCTAAATACATAAAATCATATCTCTCTGCTGTTGCCTTGTGATATATCTTTTTAAAATTATCATCTCCACCAAACATTCCGGAATATTCGGCACTAATCTTCTCTAATTCCGACATATTCTGTAAATTAAGACAAATAAAAGCATTCGTATTATTTCGAATTACTGGTCCCAATGCCTTGAATGACTGCACGGATATCGCCAAAAGACCTATACCAAAATGTCTTGACCTTGTGACTAAAGAGTTCAAATAACTATTACGTTTCACTGATCCTAAAATATCATCAAAAATCATTCCAATGAATGGTCGATCATCATCAGAAAAAGATTTCTGTTGGGTTATTAGACCTCCTAAGACTTCATCAGAGTATCCAGTATAACAATCACACGCTTGCTTAAGAAATCTCCCAGTGACGTCCTGCTCGATCGTATTCGACATAATAGTGACGTTATCGTGTATGTCTTTATAAAAATCATCTCTAAGAATGAGATTCGTGAGCAAATTGGTCTTACCAGATTTTGTAGGGGCAATTATCGTCATTATACACGGGAGCTGGGGA
>Ga0181391_1000638_pt1 | contig 10710 bp, 13 predicted proteins | sample 14SPOviralmetaG_FD_130080 | JGI IMG/M metagenome (GOLD analysis project Ga0181391, IMG submission 130080) | Marine viral communities from the oligotrophic San Pedro Time Series (SPOT) site, San Pedro Channel, CA, USA - 14 SPOT_SRF_2010-08-11 | ecosystem: Environmental > Aquatic > Marine > Strait...
AAATAAAACAAAAAAAAATAATCAAACACCACTAAGAAATAATGATATAATTTTTAGATTAGAACCATCTAATAATGATTTAAATTTTATTTTTTAAAAGTTATAATATTGTAAAAATAATATATAATATAATATATAATCCTTATGTCGAGGAGAACGTTATCAGGAAATTCATTCAGTAATAATGTATATGTAAATTCATTAAGTGGTGGAGAAGCATTAGCAATAACAACTGCTAATAATTCTACATCATCCACAATAGATTTAAAAATTTCTAAACAGGATACACAATCTACATTCGAAGATGATGATTTAATTGTTATTGAAAATGCATCAGGAAATATTAAAAAAGTTTTAGGAAGTGTTGTAAAAGATAGTGCTGATGGATTTTTTACAAAAATATCAAGTAATATTTATCCTGATGCTACAAGTGAAAATTTATTATTAGGCACAATAAGTAATAGTAATTCAAGAAAACTTTTAGTTGTAGGTGATAGTGAATTACAAGGAGATTTATATTTACAGTTAAATAAAAAAATAATTAGTAGTAATAATACAGACGATTATTTACAATTTGGAGATAGAACTTTTACAAATAATTATTTATCTAATGTATTTGTAAATAGTGTATCATTTGGAGCAAATGCGGATTTAAATTTAGCAACTGGAAAATCAATAACACGAGCAACAAACTCTACTGATAGAATAACTTTTAATTCAGGCAATACTACATTTGGAAATACTGGTATATTTAATAATTCAGTAATAGTAAAATCAACTATTTCAACTAATAGTGGGAGCGTTTCATTTTTTGAGGCAAGTGGTGATGGAACTAATAATAATAATATAGATTTACATAGTCCTGAAACTTTAACACACGATTATAATGTTTATTTACCACAAAATACAGATACTTCATTAACAAGTGTATATATATTATCAAATAAAAATGTATTAGGAGGAACTAATATAAATATAAGTAATTCTACAACTGATACAATCACAGTTAATATGGATACAACTATAAGTGGAACTATTACTTTTAGTAATACTATAAGTGGTTCTATTAGTGGAAACGCTGGAACAGCAACAAAAATAGCAAGTATAACAAATTCAAATATAGTTCAATTAACGGATAGTCAAACATTAACAAATAAAACTATAACTGGAACGTTTACAGGTAGTTTAACTGGTAATGCTGATACAAGCACAAAAATAGCAAGTATAACAAATTCAAATATAGTTCAATTATCAACAACACAAATTTTATCAAATAAAAGTTTTAGTGATATGCCTATATGTGAAGTAGGATTAGCAGTAAAACAAACAGACACTAATACGAGTGGAAATATAAGATTTTTTGATAAAGATAATTCTAATTACATAGATTTACATATTGAAGACAACGCTGTATCAAGTGATTTTAATATGTATTTACCTAATGATATTGATGAAACTGTGCTAGTAGGAACAAGAAACACGCAAACTGTAATAAATAAAACTTTATCAACTGGAACAATTTATAATGGAAATACAATAGCAGTAGGATACGGAGGAACAGGTCAAGCGAGTTATGTAGTGGGAGATTTATTATATGCGAGTGCGACAGCAACATTATCACGATTAGCAATTGGTAGTAATAATAGATTTTTAATGAGTAATGGGTCTGCTCCTTTATGGAGTTCTACATTAACATCTGTCGCATTAAGCAGTTGCACTGGTAATATATCACAATTCACTAATGATAGTTCTTATTTAACAAGTATAACAACTCCTTTGACAACAGCACAAAACTTCGGCACATCAGCTACAGGCAGTGTCGCTATTGGAAAAATAGATCAAGGATTAAATTTAATAGGAAATAAAATATATTTAGACTATACAAAACCTATTGCTATTAATATTATAAGTGCTATTGTATCAAGTGATTTAATATCCTATGACGGTTCAAGTGCTATGAATTTTGGTCAAAAAAATATTAATGCCTTTAATTCTAATCTACATTCAAATACAGTATTAAATTTATCATTAACAAATTCGGCATATGATATAACTATGAGTTCAACTGCTGGAGATATAACATATACAAGTCCTGAACACCATTTTAGTGGAATTATAAAAACTTTTGGATCTAGTATATTTGTTGGGGCAGATAATTCTGCTGGTAATTTAGAAGTAGCAATAAATCACAGCACAGCGTCATCGGTCGGTAGTTCTTTTGTTGTGTTCTATTATAATTCAAGTTCAAATCCACAGATAGGCGACATAGGGCAAGTAGGAACAAGTTCAGTCGCTTTTAATGAAACATCTGATTACAGATTAAAAACAGAAATAGAAGATTTTAATAATAATTTAGATATTATAAATAAATTAAAAGTAAGAAAATACAAATTCATAAGTGATGTAAATGCTGGAATAGATTTACCTTTTATTGGATTTATCGCACACGAATGTAATGAAGCAAGTGAATATTTTGATACAGTTGTTAGTGGTAAAAAAGATGAAACTGCGATGTGGTGTAAAAAATGTAATTCTTTTAGTTGTAAATGTGGAGATGACTGTGGAGAAATGATAATGAAAAATAAATATCAAGCAATAGATTATGGTAAATTTACTCCATATACAGTAGGAGCAATTCAAGAATTATATGCTATTATTCAAGAACAGCAAAAAGTAATAAATAATCTATTATCGGCAACATCTTTTAAAGATTTTAAATCAAAATAAAATATTTTAAAGTATAAATGAATCCTATTTTTTATTATCCGTGCAAAATATGTAAGACAAATCAAAAATATTTAATTTGTCTTGATTGTATTAAAAAAATAAAATTATAATATATATTATATGGGACCAGAAGTGATTTCTTTGGTTGCCGTAATCGGCACAACAGTCTCAGGAATATTAACCACGTTATTTGCGAGTAGATGTTCTAAAATAAAATGTTGTGGTATAGAATGTGATAGAGAAGTTATGCATACAAAAGAAGAATTAGAACTAGAAAAAGAAGAATTACAAAATCAAAAAGAAATAGAATCTAATAAAGATAATAATAAGATAATACAACAAAAATAAAATATTTTATATAATATAATGGAAAAATCAGATGTATTTAGATTATATTTAAACGGTGAAGATGCTGATTTATCAGATACAACAAACGGGAGTTTTACATTTAATGTGAAATTACAATCAAGAAATGTAAATTATACAAAATATATATTATATGTTGATGATTTTAATATATGCTTAAAAGCGTTAACTGACACAAATATACTGCTACAGGCTAATATAGGTCAATATAATTCATACAATAGTAAAACTAAGGGAAATAATCAAATAATAGCAACTATATTTAATCCACAAACAGCATCTGGAAGAACAGATGATTTAAGTTTAAATTATCAAGCTCCAACAACCCCTAATCATATTACCACTTTACCTAATCAGTTAATATTAAATATAACAAATGTAGATAATACTGCTGTTGACATGAGTAATGCTAATAATTTTTTCTGTGCTAATCTTAGAATTCAAGCGTTTTATGAATAAATTTTTATTATATTATTATATATATGAATGATTTATTAACAAGAGATTATCACGAAGCAATAGGCAATATTATTAAAATAGATATGAATAAAGAATTTAGATTAGGCAATATGTTATTAGATAAAATTCCTTATAATTATATAGGAGAACAAGAAGAATTATTTAAGAATAAATCAGAACAAAATCCATTAGCTATGAGTGAAATTCAACTCAAAGAGTTAATACCTAAATTAAATTTTAATTTACCTAATACAAAATTTAGGCTGATTGAAAAAAAATTTATCGAAGAAAAAAATTATTTTGAATTAATGGATTTATACAAAGATGAATATCCTTATAATTTAATGGATAATATGCACTTATATAGTTATTGTAGAGCATTGGTTGGAAAACCTATAAAATCCGATGAGTATTGCAAGATAAGAAGTGATTTGAAATCAATAAAAAAGAATATGAAAAAAATTCAAACAAAGCAGATGAAAAAGAGTGATGGCATCTATTCACTTGATTTTTAACCAAAAAAAATGTAAAAATAAATAAATAAATTAATGTTTATTTTATTATTATTTTTTCTTAAAAAAAATTATAATGATAAAAATTAGCAACACTCAGAAATGGAGAGAGATTAATAAGCAATATTACAATGAATATATGAAAAACTATATGTTTAATTATAGAAAGAAAGATAAAATCAAAATAAAGATGGGGTGTCCACGTGGTAAAAGAAGACTACATAATGATAAATGTGATTTTAAAATAATTAAAAAATCGGTAATAGTTGAGTTTTAAAATTTAATTGGTTTATAAATAGAATTTTTTTTATATACTATATAGTATAATGGAAAATATTGATAGTGTTTTAGATAATTATGATTTGGATAAAGATGAAAATGATTCAAATTTAAATAATGAAGAAGAAAAAGAAGTAAAAGAAACACAAGAAATCACAAGTAAAAATAAATCAAAAAAGAATTCAATTGAAAAACCAAAAAAAGAGAAATCAGAGGCACAAAAAAGAGCTTGGGAAATATGTTTAAAAAAAAGACAAGAAAATAGAGATAATAGGAAAGCAGAAAAAGACAAAAAAAAAGAAATTATTAAAAAACAAAAAAAGATTCAAAAAGCAAAGGAAGTATTAGCATCAGTTAAAGAAGAAGAAGATAATGAAGAAGAAGAAGAAGAAGAAGAAGAAGAAGAACAAGAAATTATTGAATCAAGTGAAGAAGAAATCATTGTTGTAAAAAAACCAAAAAAAAAAGTTGTTAAAAAAAAAATTGTAAAGAAACCAATTCAAAAAAAAAAGAAAGTTAAAGTTGTATATGAAGAAAGTGATGAAGATGATGAAGATGAAGAAGAAGATGAAGAAGAACAAATACCAATAAAAGTAAAAACAAAAAAAAATAATAATGATAATAATAAAAAGAAATCAAATGAAGCAGTAGATGAATATGAAGGTCTTGATTTTTTAACTAAGATGAGAATGCGGGGCTTTTAATATTATAGTATTTTATTTTATATCTGGGAATTTTTTTTTTAAAAAAATATTTTTTTTTTATGATTTATTTTTTTTATTATTTATATGTTGATTTATTGTTGTAAATTTCAAATATTAAATATCAAATAATAGTTTTTTTTTCCTGTAAATGATATAAAAATCTATATTTAAATAATAATAATTGATTTATTTTTTTTTTACTATTTATATGTTGAATTATTTTTTTAAATTTTAAATTCATTGTTTTATTTTTATAAGATTTATATTTATCTTTTGTTATTTCATAACATAATTCAGAGCATACATTTTTATCTTCGATATTATACCAACAAACTATAAATTGTTCTGCTAGTGTATAGGGAGCTGTTGGATTTTTTCTTCCTTCAACACCACAATTGAAACATTTATAAACATTTTGTGATTTATTTTCGGAAATATCAGACATTATACAACTTATATTGAGTTATTCTAAAATCAATTTTATATCTGGGAATTTTTTTTTTAAAAAAATATTTTTTTTTATGATTTATTTTTTTTATATGTTTTAATATTTAAATTATAGTATTTTATTTTATTCAAATTCTTTTAAATCACTATCACCATCAAGTAATATTTCATATTTATAGTTATAATTTTTTAATATTTTCTTTACAAGTTTAATATCAAATTTCTTATACCAATTACCCATCATATTAGCAGTAGAATATTTATCCAATTCATCACATAATATATCTTGTATATTTATACAATCTTTTTCTGTATAACAAAGTATAATAAATTTTAATTTTGGTTTATTATACGGCATGGAATATTTACTTGTATATTCATTTGGTTTATCTTTATTAAATTTACAAGTATCAATACAAATTAAATCAGTATCAAATTTAAAATCCTTCCATTCAGATAAAGCATAAATAATATGTGAGACTTTTTGTGTTTTATTCATATTGAAGTTTTAATATAAGAATATAAAATCAATTTTATATCTCAGAATTTTTTTTTTTTAGTGATTTATTATTTATTACTATATTTTTAATATAAATATTACTAGTTTATAATATAACTACATTTTACACTTTTTTGTACATTTACACTTACACAATCGTGTTTTTAACCTTTTTCATATATAAAAATAAAAAAAAAATAAAAAATAAAAAAAAAATAAATCTTGTCAAAAATCAGAATTCTGTGTGTAATGTGTAAATTCTAAAACAACTAATTTTATATAAACAAATATACTAATATATATATAATATATATACTAATAAATATATATATAGTTATATATTAATATAATATAATAGATAATACTAATAAATGATTTACACATTTGATTTTTCTTATTATGTAATTACACATTTAGAATGTGTATATTTAATCTGAATCAGAATCTGAATCAGAGCTTGAATCACATATTAATAGTTCTTCTTTATTAGTCTCTTTCGTTTCTTTTTTAATTTGTTTAAAAGAAAATCCTATAAACACTCCTCGTTTACCTTTTATCATCTTTAATCTATCATATTTAAATTTGCCAATAGCTTTCATCTTATCAATTAAATTTCTGTTTTTATCTAATTTTTCAAAGCCGTTTTCTATTGCATATTCATTAAATTTATTAAATAAATCAATAGAAGCACACATATTAGATTCATTTATATCTAAGTCTAAATCATTGAACCATGTTTTAAATTCGTTATTAGCACCTAGAACATCATTTTGGTCTGTTTCAAATTCTTTAGGAATTGGAGGTAAAGCTTCAATTTGAATATAATTATAAGCATATTCTATAATAATATCTATTAGTTCATATTTTTTATCAACTAATTTATTTAAAAAATTCTTATCTTTATAAAATTGTAAATTTTCTGGATCTTCTTTATCAATTTCATACGATTCGTTGAATCTGGTATTAAAACTCATATGTTTATATCTTCGAGCCATGCCCTCATCTTCTTTATCAAATTTTAAGGTGTAATTACTAATAATAAATGGTTTTCCTGTCATTTTTTTACAAACAGTTGTGCCAAATAACACTTCATTGTCCAGACTTAGCCCATCTGCTAATTCCTTAAACACTTTAGAATCAATCTTTTTTTTATCATCAAATTCATTACATATTATAATTCTATACGTATCATTAATAAATGCGGTTAGATATTTATGTTTTTTATTACAATCACTTTCAAATAATTTAGAATCAGATTTGCCTAAGTAAATATCAAATATATTCATTAATGCTTCTAATAAAATAGTTTTTCCATTACTTGCGCCTTGTCCCACCAAGCAGTATATTTCTTGTTGCTTTTCGGGCACTCCTAGTAGACAGAAACCTAATATACTTAAATAATACTCTAAATGTTTCTGATTCATATTACATATTTTCAGTAATTGTTCTAATATCCATTTTCTATTTTCTTTATTTATATTATTACTATAATCTATTTTCATTGTTTTACTAATATAATCATGTTTTTGAATTTCTCTAAAACTTTTAGTTTTAATATCATATATGCCATTTTTGAATACTAATTTATATGGTTGTTTATCTAATTTTTCGGTGAATGTATTATCTAATAGTAAAACTTCTAGATCTTTGATTAATGATGTCATATAAGATAATTTATCCAATTTAGTAAAACATTTAATATATTCTAGTTCTATACCAGCCCATTTATCACCACCGTTTTCTTCAGCTTCTATTAATTCTTTTTCTTCTAATTTAAATTTCCAATATAATTTTAATTGATTTATTACAAATGTCTTTATTAAAAAATTAGGACTTTTATAATATGTCCATAATTTATTTCTATAACCATACCAGAGATTATCACAATATACTAATTCATTTGATAATTCTTTATAAATCTTATTTGCTAAATCTAATGTTGTTATTAGATGAGAAGGTATAATAGTCATTCCGTTATATAATATTTGTTCTAGTTTATCTTCATCATAATTAGTTTCATTTATAGGTGTTTCAGCATATTTAATACTCCATGTGACATCATACTCCTTAGACAATTGATTTAAATCATCAATTTTAATATCTTCATCAGATAAGAATCCATCAAATTTCGGAATAATGCACTTATATCTAGTTATACATTCTTGTAATATTTGATTTTCATAATAAAAAACAATACTACAGCACATACTACTTAAAAAGTTATAACTGTTTTTTTTTTCGTCTTGATATTCTTTATTGATTTTATCATTTTCTAATACAAATAATTTTGATTTATTATTATTAACTTCTAATATTAATTTATCTAACCAATCTATATGTTGATTTTTATAATTATCTTGGTTCATAAATTTATTTATATCTTTTTTAGTAAATTTATATGTTGTTAATAAAGAATCTCTTTTATCACAATAATATTGTAGACTTTCATGTGGCAAATTATGTTTCTTATATAAATATAATAATATACTAGGCATACAATTTTTAATATCATATTCCCGACTGTTTGTTGGTAAAATAAAATGTAAAATATTATTTGAAAAATATTGGATGCCAAATCCTTTACAATAAATTCTATTACAACCCTTTTTTTGATATGTTCTTTTTATTTTATTAGTTTTATTTAAAATTAGATTTCTTAAAGCGTATCTTAAATTACTTAAATATTTTTTATTTTCTTCTACTGTATAATCAGAGTGATTAGTATATTTAAGTAAGGATATATCATCTAAACATAATAAAATTTTTACTTTAGTTGTATCAAATTCATCATAAAATATTTGTTCCATATTATTATCAATTATTTTTAATTTTTGATTTTTTGATTTATATCTCATATAAATATATTATACGAAAATAATTCTAAATAGATTAAATTAATATATATGTATAAATAAAAAAAAAAAATTCTTAATATGATATTATAACATTATACTATTTTTCTTCTTGATTATTAGAATTAGATTCAATTTTTTTTAATGTTATAAGATAATCTTTAATTGTTAAACCTAATTTAATAGCATTATAATTTTTAACATAATAGTCTAAATCTTCTTTTAGTATAGTCTTCTTTTTATCGTTGTAGTTTATAATAAAATCATGTAAGTTATAAATTTTTTTGATTATATGAACGTGTTTATTAAATTCTTCATAATCAGATTTTTTTAAATCATATCCATATTTCTTTTTCCAATATCTAATTTTCTGTCCTAAATTATCACGTTTTTTCCTTTCTAATTTTTGCTCTTCTTCATTTTCAAAATATGTCTCAGTTCTACAGTTATATAATTTGGAAGGCATCCTATATATATATATATATAGAAAATATTTTTTTAAATAGTTTAATTAATTATAGAAATATTTATTTTTAAAATATTTGAGATGGATTATAAGGTAATATAGTAAATCTACCTGTATCAAGATTTTCCTTGGGAGGCATGATCAGATCTACTGGTTTTTGCTTCTCAACATGCTCCTTTTGAATTGGTTTTTTTTTATAAATCTTCTTTTTCTTTTTTTTCATTATAATTTATTATAATATTTTATTTTAGTTTAACAGGGACTCTAGAAAATTTATTAATAATTCCTCTAGGAAGTGGGTCTAAGCCACCAGTAGCATTATATCTAGGGTCTCCTTTAGGATATAAGCCTGAAAATAATAAATCTGGCTTTATTGTTTTGAATTTATTTTTTAATTCATCATCTTGCTCAATAAAATCACTAAATATAGACATTATATTATTATGATTTATTTTTATTATGATTTATTTATTTTTTATTTCATTTATACATATTTCAATCATATAGTCTGGTATTTCTTTACCAAATTCAAATCGACAATGAGGGCATTTTATTATACCTTTATTAATTCTAAAAATATTTATATAACAGTCACGACACCAATTATTTCCACATTTGTTACAAGATACATTATTTTTTATTTCATTAAAACATATCGAACAATCTTCAATAATATAATTTAATTTTTTATTTATATGTCTTTGTATTTGTTTCCATGAATCATCAGGTAATAATGTTATTATATTATTATTATTTATAATAATTTCAATAAAATATGTTTCTAAATTTCTTTTAAATATAAATTCATCATTTTTATATTTTTGTAAAATTAAATTTTTAATAATATTACAACGATTATCATATTTTTCAAAATTTTCATTACTCATGTTTCTAATGGTATTAATATCCATATTATATATATAAATAAATAAATCAATTTTAAATATTTTATATTTTTTCTATATATAAAGAAATTATTATATATACATTATATATTATAAATTATTTATTTTATTATGATTTAATTTATTTATGATTTAATTTATTTATGATTTAATTTATTTATGATTTAATTTATTTATGATTTAATTTATTTATGATTTATTTATTTTTTTTTTGTTTTACTTTTTTTCTTTAATCTTTTTCTAATCATTTCTGATTGTTTAGCCGGAATTACTATCTCCCCCTTGTGAAGCTTGTACAATCCAGTTTTTTTTACATTCTTGCTACCCTTAGCTAATTGTTCGGGTTTTATTATGCCGCTGCCCAAACCCGCACCTATAAATCCGCCGACTGTTCTTTGTGGAATACTTTTAAAAGTGCTACTTATATCATCAAAAAAGCCCATTATATAATATAAATAATATTTTTTTTTAAAAATGTTTTTTTTTGATTTTCT
>Ga0181391_1000639_pt1 | contig 10707 bp, 15 predicted proteins | sample 14SPOviralmetaG_FD_130080 | JGI IMG/M metagenome (GOLD analysis project Ga0181391, IMG submission 130080) | Marine viral communities from the oligotrophic San Pedro Time Series (SPOT) site, San Pedro Channel, CA, USA - 14 SPOT_SRF_2010-08-11 | ecosystem: Environmental > Aquatic > Marine > Strait...
CAGTTTGCCGAACGTGGTGCTCAAAACTTTGCTAAGAAAGCAACACCTAAGTCTATCGTTGACATCTCTGCTATTACATCTATCTTTCGCCCTGGACCTTTGTCCGCCGGTGTACACAACGATTATGTCGCCGCTCTCCGAGATCCTTTGAGCATTCGTTATGAGAACGAGATTATTGAGGAGTACACAAAAGAAACTCACGGGTTCCTTATTTTCCAGGAGCAGATTGCTCTCTTGGCTCACCATCTAGGAAGAGATCTTAGTCTTGACGATGCTAACCTGCTTCGTAAGCTTTTGACCAAGAAAGGTCTTGACCCTGCAAAGGAAGCAAAGAAAGAAGAGATTTACAATAAGTTTGTGGCAGGTTGTGTTGACAACGGTATGACCGAAGACATGGCTGATGAACTGTGGCAGAAGTTTGAGTACTTCTCTGGCTACGGCTTCAATAAGTCTCACGCTGTATCTTACTCTATCGTATCTTATCAGTGTGCTTGGCTTGCAACTTATTACAATGCAGAGTGGTGCTGTGCGTTCTTGGACAAAGAGCCGGAGACAAGAAAAGAAAAAGCCATCAACATCGTAAAGGCACAAGGCTATAGCGTGAAGCCGTTGAACATTAATACCTCAGGTCGTAATTGGACGGTTCTTGACGGGACAACTCTTGTTGCTCCTCTCACGACAATCAAGGGTCTTGGTGATGCAGCCATAGATGAGATCTTAGAGAAGCGCCCTTTCCATTCACCAGAGGACTTATTGTTCGACAAGGGTGTAGTGGCTCGGAGATTAAACAAGAAGTCTCTGGATGCTTTATGCCGCTCTAATGCAATGACTGATTTGATTGATGAAAGGTTTAGTGGCTCTAAGCACTTCTGGTCTGCCGTTGTGGTTGATAAGCCGAAGACAAAAAAGAAGCTGAATGCAAACATTGAAAAGTATTTACCTGAAGGAGACTTCACAAAGAATGAGTTCATTGAACACGTCCAGAACCTTACAGGTATTTATCCAATGAACTTGGTGGTCCCTGAAGACCTACTCAGGCGATTTGAAAAGAAAGGTTTGCCACCAATCAGCGAATACATCGAAAGTGGCGAGGAGTTTTGCTGGTGTATACCAATCAACGTTAACTCAAAGAAGACTAAAAACAAAAAGTGGTATCATGTTATAACGGTAATTGACTCCAACTCAGTAACGACACAGATTCGCTGCTGGAACATTGGCAGGGACTATAAAGACCAGCCGGACATTAACGTTCCTTACTTCTTAAAACCAAAATTTGATGAAGATTGGGGATTCTCAACTAACGGGCCGATAGATGCTGCGTGGGCAAGATTGGCATAAAAGTAACAAAGCACCCTTGACAAAATGTTGAGGGTGTGTTACATTATAAGTATGGAGGTTATGATGATCAACATCAACACAAGACAACTTATTGAAGAAGGACTAGTTCAGGGCCAAAATGATCTTTGGGCAAATTCTTTACATGAAGACTGGAATAACCTTCCAACTCCTCAAGTAAAAGGAACTATTGGATCAAAGATTTACAAGCAGTTCCTTGAACAGTCTGGCTTTGAAACAGAAATCATTAGTGATGAGGGTGACATTAGGTATCGAAAAGATTCTTCTTCACCTTGGATCAAGGATGAAGTGAAAGCCGCTAAGGCCACACTTAAAGAAACTCATGGTGGAAAGAAGGTAAGTGAACTTGTCTGGTTCAACCAGATTCGCCCTGGACAGTCTACCTGGGACAACATTGTATTGGTAGGCATTTATCCAAACCACATTAGAATTTGGAGAAAAGATCGAAACACTTGGGACAACACCTACAAAACTTTGAATTCTGTATCGTATGGCCTCAAACATACTGGACAGGCCGGAGAGGGCCAACTAGAACAAGTAACGCTTCGTAAAAACACTAAGCGTAATAACTTCTCAGAATGGAACTGTATCTTTACAAATCAAATAGGGAGTAAACTATGAGCAACAATGTTAAGGGTGGGCATAAAGAAAAACAATCTTATGCAAACACTAGAACCACCGGCAAAGAGCAGTACTATACTCAAACTAATGTTGTTGATCTGTGCCTAGAAAAGATACAGGAACACATCGACCTTCAGGGAAAGATGATTCTTGAGCCTTGTGGTGGCACCGGGGAGTTTGTTGAGGGTTTTATGAGGATTGGAATACCTAGTGATAAGATTGTCTCTTATGACATTGAACCTAAGCATCACATGGTAAAGCTTGGAAACTATTTGGAAACCCAGTTTGAGGAAACAAATTATGTTTCTATAACCAATCCTCCGTTCGGGAGAGCATCATCCTTGGCCAAGAAGTTTTTCAACCACGCAGCGGGTCATTCAGACTACATCTGTTATTTGATCCCGAGGTCTTGGAGGAAATGGACAACCCACAACTCTTTGGACTCACACTTTCATCTCATAGCCGACATTGAAATGCCTCAAGATTGTTTTTATCTACCAGGAGATGATGATACAAAAGAGGGCGTTTTGAATACTGTTTTTCAAATTTGGGAGAAAAGAGAGGTAAAAAGAAAAAAGATAAAAATTCCTGACCACGGGCTTATCAAAAAGATACAGCCAGTCAAAAAAGAAGTCAAAGACAGAAATGGAAAGTTAGTTAAAAGACCAGATTATGTTACTGGTGCAAATTTTGAGATTATTGTATTTGGCCACAGTTGTGGTAAGTGTAAGGAACTTGATCCTACTCAACAACATGATGCTAAGACGACAACAATGTATCTAAATGTCGAGCGACAAGATGTTAAAGATTTTTTGAAGCTTCATGATTACTCGACATACTATAATAATGTTGCATACGTATCGGCCCTATCAATACAAGAGATAAACTACGAATTAAATAAACATTTTAACATGCCAAATTTTATTTTTAATTAGGAGAACAATTGGAACACTTAATGAACTGCCACGGCGAATGGAATGCCCTCATCGCCTTGGTATCATCACTGCCGATTATCGGCGTTTGGGCAAAGTCAAAACTCGGAGGTAATAATGACTAGATTTGAACGAGGACTACAGAACGTAGTTGCAATGCATCAACAAGTAGAAGAACAGAAAAGTAAAGAGCAGCACATGGCTGACTACATTGCATCAATAAAAGCACTTGAAGAGGCTATGGAGCCTTACAAAGAGCAGAAGCGAGAACTAAAAGGTAACTACATTGAAAATGGTTGGCTAACAAAAGAAGACATTAGCCTCACAGTAAAGGCTTATCGTCTACTGAAAACAGAAGTAGACCTTGATCAACTGATTGACATCTACGAATCACTTAGAAAAAAGGAAGGAAAATGAGATTTATTATGATAGAAAACGAAAATTCTACACCGATTGCAATCAACACTGATAACATCACATCAATTAAAATTTTTAGTGGCCAAGTGTGTATTTGTTTAGGGGGTGACACGCCAGTAAGCACAAAATTCACAACAATCGAAGCCGCCGTTGACTACATTCAACGGGCAGCATCAGTTAGCATGGGGGCTTCATAATGGAAGTAACTAATGAAAATGCGGAAGATACACTCCGCCTGACAAAGGCAGACCTTGCTGTTGCAGCATTTGCCTTGTCTGAGACATTCAATGCTTATCTTGTAGACTACCAGGCAGAAGAGTTTGGTGAGATGTCTAAAGAACAATACGAAACATCACTTAATCATCTGCGAACAGCATTTGTTAAGTTTGATTCTTTGCTTAAATCAATGCCATCGGAGGAAACAAATGATTCTGAGGTATGAACAAACGAGGATGGGTGTGAAAGCACCCGTTCGCTCTAATCCATCTGATGCAGGATTGGACATTTTTTGGTGTCCAAAGAAACATGAATCATCAGCAATAATACACCCTGGTGAAACAGTCGTGCTGGAGACAGGATTAAAATTTGAAGTTCCGCATGGTTTTATGCTGGAGGTGAAGAACAGATCCTCAATGGCATCAAAGAAACAACTCCTTGTTGGGGCTTGTGTAATCGATCCCGGCTACAGCGGAGAAGTTTTCATAAATCTTCATAACGTAAGTATGAAGCCGCAAATGATCAGTGAGGGAGATAAGATAGCGCAATTAGTTTTGATACCAGTTTATCACTTTGATTGCCAAGAAGTAACACCAGGTACTATTTACAATCGACCAGTCTGTATCTCTGCTAGAGGCGAAGGCGGATTTGGTTCTACCGGTTCATAATGTCTGAATACAAAAAGAAGTTCACATTCTATGGCAAGGAAGAGTACCATGCTCAGTTTAAATTGAGAATGGAGTATCACTCTATGTCTCAATCTGAGTTCTTCCGAGCCTGTGTGGAAGCAGTGATAGAAAAAGAAGACCTCATTGAAGATTTCATTGAGGATTACAAAGACAAAAAAGGCACCGCTAAGCAAAAGAAAGCAAGATCAAGAATTCGTTCTGAGAGAAGTCAAGGCGAAGATTTGGTAAGCAAACTTGGCTTAGGTGATGATGAAATTGATAACATCTTCGACATTATAGCAAAAGAACACCCAGAACTATGAAAATAGGTCTTTTTTATTTTTTAAGATCTAATTAACATGTTAAACACATAATATAAGGAGAATTACTGTTATGTCTAAGAAATTATTAAATGAAGCACAGATTCGTCGCTTTCAATCACTCGCTAACCTTCCTGTAGTAAGCGAAATGGCTTATGCCAAGAGAGATGAAGACCTTGAAGAAGATGCTCATAAAATGGAAGGAGAAGGGCACAAGATGGAAGAAGCTGCTCATGAAAAAGAAGAAGGCATGCATAAAGAAGAGATGCATGAAGAGATGCATGAAGACGAAGCTGAAAAAGAAATGGGTCCAGAACCAATGGAACCAGAAATGGACATGGATGCACCTAGTGGCGACCTTGACCTCTCAGAAGAAGAAGCAAGAGCAATCATTGACCTTGGTAAGAAACTTGAGGCAATTATGGCTGCTGATGAGCCTGAAATGGATGACATGGAAGCCGATGCTGCTGAAATGGGCGCTGAGGATGAAATGGATATTCCTGGTGACATGCTCGAAGGTGTTTCTGTAGAGCCAAGCCGAAAAGAAGTTGTTGAGGAAGTTGCTCGTCGTGTTGCACGTCGTCTTAACGAAGCAAAGAGAGCACAAAGAAGACTTAACCGCGCTCTTGGAAACAAGTGATTAACACTTGACACCCTTAAATTATGTGTTATAATAGGGAGAGGAGCAATCCTCTCCTTTTTTATTTTGTTAAATTGTCAGACACGGGAGTTATAATGACAAAAGTTACTAAGAAGACCAGAAAGACTAAAAAAGAAAAAGAAGCAGCCTCTCCAGTTGAGGAAGCCCCAGAAGTAAGTGAAGAGCAGGAAGCTGCCGCAGATTTGTTGACATTGTTGGCTGGAGCAGCAGAGGAAAATCCTGAGGCTCGATCAATCTATTTCAGTGGAGACTTGAACGAAGAAAGAGGTGCAGAAATTATCACAGCCCTGCTCGTTCTATCAAAGCAAAAGAACTCAGAGGGAGAGATTGACCCTATCAAACTTTATGTTTCAACTTATGGTGGAGCAGCAGATGAGATGTTTGCAATTTATGATGTAATAAACCACATTAAAGCTGAGGGTGTGGTCATTGAGACTATTGGTCTTGGAAAAGTAATGTCAGCAGGAACGCTTATGTTGGCTTGTGGAACAAAAGGTCACCGAAGAGTTGGGGCGCACACAAGAATTATGATTCACTCTGTTGCTGGCGGTTCTATGGGAGAGTTGCATTCAATCAAGAACGAATTAGAGCAGATGAACATCCTTCAGGAATCTTACATCCAAGCGATGGCAGATGAGACTGAAATGAGCAAAAAGCAGATCCAAAGCCTAATTAACAGAAAGGTTAACGTTTATCTAAGCGCTGAAGAAGCCATTGAGAAAGGCTTGGCTGACGAGGTTTACTGATGGATAAGGTTTTTTACAACGAAGGCTCTGCTGCAAAACTTGGATGGACTCCTGACTGGTTCGGATGTGATGAATTTGATGAGGATCTCATCAATGCTATCATGAAGTTCCAAAAAGAGCATAATCTAACGGCAGATGGTCTTATGGGTCCAACCACCTATCGACGTGTTTACAACGATAGAGTGGCCAACCTCGAAGACTATCAGCCAAAGTCAATGAAGCAGAACAGAGAGTCTTTCATTGTTTACAACTCAGATTATCTACCGATTGAATGGCCAAACGTTCGTCTTTTCTTTGAGGGTGATGGTTACAAGTTGACCAAAGGCTTCAGAAAGATGACACAGAAGAGAGACCCAAAGTTTTTCGTGTGCCATTGGGACGTTTGCCTTTCTTCCGAGACTTGCTTTAAAGTCTTGAAGAAGAGAGGTATCTCTGTTCACTTCGCCATTGACAACGATGGAACCATCTATCAATTCATGGATATGAACGATGTTGCTTACCATGCTGGTTCTCGCAAGTGGAACAATGCCTCAGTTGGTGTTGAGATTGCTAACGCTTTCTACCCAAAGTATCAAGATTGGTACAAGAGAAAAGGTTTTGGAGAAAGACCAGTGGTTAGAGATGCTATGGTTCATGGCAAAAGTCTTGAAACTCACCTTGGCTTCTACCCGGTTCAACTTCAAGCACTGCAAGCACTAATGAAAGCCGTCCACATGGCTACGGGAATGCCCTTGAAGGCCCCTCTTGATAGAAAGGGTAACACTAGTACCAAAGTAAGTAAGCCGGTTGCTGATGGAAGATTTGAAGGCTTTGTAAGCCACTACCATTTGACCAATCGAAAGATAGATTGTGCTGGTTTGGACATTAAAAAGTTATTGGAGGACATTAAATGAGAAGCATTCTGGATGAATTAGTTGATAAATTACTCGAACAAAAGCAGGAACTTACAAGTGGGCCTGTGTTGCTTGAGCAAGAGAAAGGCGGTGTCGAGAAGAAAGCCGCTGCGCCAAAGAGTATGGACAATCTTGGCCTTGATCTGGCAGAGATAGCAGACATTCTTGTTACTGGAACTGAATCGGACAAGATTCTCAAGTCATCGGGTGCAGCATTAAACACTCTGATGTCTAGCGCGAATGTCAGTATTGACTTGTCTTCTGCTCAATCTTTGGTTGATTCGTTTAGTTTCTTTGATTTTAAGTCTCAAGAGGTCTTGAGCGAGCGTTGTTCAAGCCTTGGCGGATTGATGTCAAAGATTGCTTTATCTGCTGGTTTGATTTCAATCACTGAGCAGTTCAATAGGTCTGCTGGTGGTTATGTGAACGAGGCTTACATGGCAACTCTTATGGACGGCCAGACTGTTCCCTCACGTACCGGTGGTGTTGAAGACATCATTGTCGAACGTGGAGGTCTCAGAGTTGGTGTCTCACTTAAAGTAAAGACCAAGTCAAAACTTGGAGGTTCTTTTGGAAACTTATTGGAGACCCTATCAATACCTTACTCAATGCCGCTGGACAAAGGTCACCGCACCATACGTGACTCTGCTGTAGCAAAGAGTGAGGATAGAAAATTTATTAACCCACCTGGTGATCCAATAAACGATGGGGGACTTTATTATCTTTCATTTGTTGGTAGTGGTGGTGACATTTCAATCAACGCTTACAAGGTCACTCAGGCTGACATCATTGGCTCGGCAATGCCACAGGAGATTAACGGGGTTGAGTATTATGACATAGACTCGCTGAACAATGTGCTGTCAAGCAATGACCCCGATGTTGCAGAGAAAGCAACTTACAATTTACAATCCCTGCTAACTCCAGAGAGTTTTAACAATGCACTTCGTAGCGAAATGAAAGAGGTATTCGATTCCCTCGCAGTTCTTGATGCATGGTATGGACAAATGAAGCAACTGATTATTGGTTACGTATCAACCCTTGAGAGAGAAAACTTCGACGAACTACAGAGTCATTTAAGTTCTGGTTCTGACTTTACTTTCAAAGCATTCAGTGTTGATGCATGTGATGATAAAGTTGCTGATGGCGTGATGGAACAAAAAGAAAAAAAGTTACACTTTTCCCTTGACAAACTCATAGAAGAGGTTATAATAGATAGAGAGAAATAATCTTTGGAGGAAAAGTGAAACATTTCAAGAACGGTCAACCCCTTAATGCGAAAATCATCGAGGGCGTTGATCTTTTAGCAGATAACGTAGCAACAACTCTCGGCCCTCGTGGTCGTAATGTTGCTCTTTATCACAAGCAGCAGGACACCCCAGTCATAACAAAAGACGGCGTAACCGTCTCACGGTTTGTTACCTGCGAAGATCCATTCATGAACCTTGGTGTACAAGTCATCAAGCAAGCAGCAGAACAATCAGTTAGCGTTGCAGGTGATGGAACAACCACCGCAACTGTACTTGCACGTAGCATCCTTAAGACTGCACAGCAATACCTCGTATCTGGTGTTTCCCCTGTGGAAATGAAGAGAGGTATGGACAAGGCGGTTGAAGCAGTTTGCGAACGTTTAACGGACATGTCGCGACCTATACAGACCGTTGATGACATACGACACATTGCCACAATCTCAGCAAATAATGATGAAGCGATTGGAACGCTGATCGCCACAGCCGTTGATAAAGCAGGTAAGGATGGCTCTGTTCTCGTGGAAGAAGCACGAAGCATGGACACCTCTCTTGACTTGATTGAGGGGTTTAGATTTGATTCTGGGTATGTTTCTAACAAGTTTATTAACAATGAGCGTAATGGAACTGTTGATTACGACAACCCATTGGTTCTTGTTACCGATGAAAAGATTGAACAGATAGACCAGATCATGCCAACTCTTGAGATTGCAGCGAGAGATAACCGACCGCTTCTTATCATTGGTAATGATTTTGAGGGTCAAGCACTGGCTGCTTTGATTGCCAACGCTGTGCGTGGAACAATGAAGATTTGTGCTGTTAAGTCTCCAAAGTATGGAGAGGAAAGAAGAAACATTCTTAGAGACCTTTGCACCACAATTGGGGCAACATTTGTCACTAGAGAAGATGGCTTGCTCCTAAACGAGGTTAACCTTCCTCAGTTTGGTGGATGTAAAAACATCAGAATCACTAAAGGCTGGACAACAATCATAGGAGGAAAAGGTAATGGTGAGGAAATCGATACGCGCATTGAGGCGATTAAGAACGAGATACAACAGACTGACAACCTATCTGAGTGTGAAAGACTTCAAGAACGTATCACTCGACTTGCTTCGGGAGTCGCAGTTATCAAAGTCGGAGCAGCCACAGAAATCGAAATGATTGAGAAGAAGCACCGCATCGATGATGCTCTGGAAGCCGTTAGGGCCGCAAGAGAACTAGGTACCCTCCCGGGTGGGGGCGTGGCCCTGTTACGTGCGACAACTGATTTGTTTGTTGAGACAGACAATGATGAACAATCAATCGGGGCACAAGTTATTCTCATGGCATGCCAAGCACCTATTAGACAGATGGCAACAAATGCTGGAGAGTCTGCTGACATTATTGTCTCAAAGATTAAAGATGAGACAGGTGATAATGGCTATGACTTCTTGAGGAGAAAAATAACCAATATGTACGAGTCAGGTATTATCGACCCTTGTAAGGTTACAACCTCAGCTTTGAAGAATGCAGCATCAGCAGCAGGAACTTTACTGACAACTTCGCATGCTATTGTTTCGGACTGATACTAATTAGTATGGAGGGTTAGGTTGTGGATGAAAAAGAGATTCAAGAACTAAAAGATGCTATCGTTCGTTTGACAATGACAATTGAAAGAATGGCGGACAAGCAAGACGATATGATCGAAGATGTTAAGAAGATCAAGGAAGCCATTTACAACCCCGACCAGGGACTTTATGCTCGCCTTAGGGATTTAGAGCAATGGCAAGCCAACGTATCCAGGGTTATCTGGACCGTTGGTCTTGCTGTCACTGGTCTGGTCATAAACTCTATTTACTTGGGAATCTTCCAATAAATACTTGACAGACAAATACAAATCGGTTATAATACATTTATAACTGGAGGAAAAATGAGAGTTAGAATTTCTTACGGCGTGGAACTTGATGAGGTTCCAAGCGAATTGAAAGACTTAACAATTAGATCGATCATCAAATTGAAACAAACCGTTGACGTTTTGGAGAAAAGCCTTGAAACAATGGTTGAGAGCGATGGCGATTCTAATAGTTTAAACCTAGTTAATGCAAAGATTGATGGAGCAAGACAGGAGATCGCTAATGCCGATGCGATCCTTAATGATGTTCAGTCAATCTTAGGCGGACTAATAGATTTTTATACAGGAGATGAAGATGTACGAGAACGGAGACCTAGTGTGGATTCCGCAGGGCACGATCCTGCATCGGAGGTGGTCCGAGAATGACAACCTGTTCTCTCCTATAAGTGTAACCGCAAAACCTCAGATTGGTGTGTATGCTGGTCAAAACAAAAGAGGATACAGCAGAGTTATGATCGACTCAAAGATTTGGGAGATCGAGGACAGAGAGATAAGATACTTTACACAAAACAAAAAAGAGGTGTGCTATGGTTAGTTTGGTTGAGATTGTAAAAGAGGACGGAAGATACCGTCTAAAAGAATTCTATGTCAACCCAGACTGGATCTTATCAATAAGTGAAGAGCCACCAAATCAAGAAGTAATAAAAGAGTCACAGGCTATTGGTATCGCACCACAGGCAAAATATTCAAGAGTTGTTGTTTCAACTGGTTATGCTGAACCACGGCAACACGTTGTGGTTGG
>Ga0181391_1000642_pt1 | contig 10690 bp, 27 predicted proteins | sample 14SPOviralmetaG_FD_130080 | JGI IMG/M metagenome (GOLD analysis project Ga0181391, IMG submission 130080) | Marine viral communities from the oligotrophic San Pedro Time Series (SPOT) site, San Pedro Channel, CA, USA - 14 SPOT_SRF_2010-08-11 | ecosystem: Environmental > Aquatic > Marine > Strait...
GGTTTATATCAAAAGGAGTAGCTCACCCAGTAGAAGATGAGAAAACTTGCCTTTTATATCGACCAAAGTACTATTTAATATGTATCAATGAATCGAGAGAAAGAGCTGACAATCAGCTATATCTAGATTACAAATTACAAAAAGATAACTGGATAATAGAAAAAGATTGATAACTTGTTATATAAACATATAATATTATTGAGATAATTCGTTATCTCTTATTCGTTGTGATGGAAATGGGAGTTGTATTATATTTTCTGGCTTACCACCATATAATGTAACTCCCTTTAAAAGAGAGAAAAAATATGAAATTATCAGAAAACTTTAGTTTAGAAGAATTTACAAAATCTCAAACAGCTACAAGGCTAGGCATAGATAATAACCCTGATATGACTGCTATACTTAATTTAACAGCTTTATGCAAAAATGTTTTACAACCAATTAGAAATAACTTTGGAATACCATTTACCCCTAACTCTGGATATAGAAGCCCTGAATTAAATACAAAGATTGGTGGTTCAAAGACCAGTCAACATTGTAAAGGACAAGCAGTGGACATTGAAGTACCCACAATGAGTAATTTAGAATTAGCCAACTGGTGTTCTGCTATGTTGGATTTTGACCAAATTATATTAGAGTTTTACAAAGAGGGAGAACCGAGTTCAGGTTGGGTTCATATATCTTACAATGTAGAAAACAATAGAAAAAAATATTTAAGTTTTGACGGAAAACAATACAAGGAGATGAAGTAATGGCTATTACATCACTTATAGCACCAGCAACCAAATTAATATCTAAATTTATAAAAGATAAAGATTTACAACAAAAATTAAGTCATGAAATATCTACTATGGCTGAGAAACACGCACAAGAATTAGCATTAGCACAAATAAAACTAAACACAGAAGAAGCTAAAGGTAATTGGTTTCAATCATCTTGGAGACCTCTAGTTGGTTGGATATGTGCGTTATCATTAGGTATAAATTTTATGGTAGCACCAATTTGTGCTGGTTTTGATATCTTTGTTCCACAAGCTGACATGAGCATTATGATGCCTTTATTATTAGGTATGTTGGGCATTGGTGGACTTAGAAGTTTAGACAAAATTAAAAAAGTAGATTCTAAAAAGTAAGTGCATATAATTTGGCAGTATTGGTGCAAAGCACTAGGCAATAAAGCTAATGAATCCTATGTTATAGCTTTAATGAGGTCTGTTTGGGTTCTCTTACATATTTGCACTTGTATAGCTATTATTTTAAATGTGGTTAGAAACTGGTAAAAAAAAGTTTTGATGATGATTTTAATAGTGTATACTATAATTTTAAAAAGGAATTACATATGCCCTATCATTATGGAAAAGCAAATACTTCAAAAGCAATGAAGAAAAAAGGTAAGAAGAAGAAAAAGAAAATGGGTAAAAAGAAAAGATAATGGTTCAAGTTGCATCTATCAGGAGTTTTACAAAAAACCTTACTCCCAGACAACGTAAAACTATGAATAATCATGCAAGACACCATAGCCTAAAGCACATGAAGGAAATGGCAACAGCAATGAGAAAAGGTGCAACTTTTAAAACTGCTCACACTAGAGCAATGAGGAAAGTAGGCAAATGAGTGGCTTCACTACAACTGCAACTATATCTGAACTAATAGATAAAAGACCTATTAAAAGAAAAAGAAGATCAAAGAGTTTCAAAACAACGAATAAAAAGGTTTTAAGAGCTAAACAAAGGCTTTTAAGACTTTCATAATACTTATCTCCTATATAAGAAACCCTAGCTTTTAACGGCTAGGGTTAATTAATAAAACCCTAAAAACGAGGAAGAAGTTAGGGTTTACTTAATTATGCACAATAGTGGTAAATAAACAACATATCAAAAAAAATAAATTATTTTAAAAATAAGTGTTGCAATAACCTAAAAACTGAATTAGGTTATATAAATAAGATATTTAATAATAATAATAACGAGGATAAAATGATGAGAACTAAACAACCAGAAAATAAATTTAAGCACATAGTTTTTGGTAAATCTAAAAGAGGTGGTAGACAAGCAATGGTAAGTGTAAAACTTCAAGAGCTTGGTTATACCTTTTATAAAGATTGTAGATATTTCAAGGGCAGACAATGGTGGGTATTAGAAGCAAAGGTATGTGGAGAGTTTATTCATAGAACTACTAACCTTGAAATGTTAGAATGGTATATCGACAAAAACATTATTAACATACAAAACAAATTAGAAATTCCTGAAACATCAAATTACAAGGTTTGTAAGCACGTTTATGGCTATACCATCACAGAGGTAACACCTTGGACTAAATCAGGAGAAAGAGAAATAAATAAAGTATTTAACAATGTTAAAGAAATTGAAGATGTTTTAAACGAATTGATAGCTATAGAGAACAAGTACAAAGCAGTATTAAAAAAAGCTATAGATAAAACTCAGGAGAGTGCTTAATTGCACTTTCCTATTTAATAATAATAACGAGGTAATAATAATGGCTAAAAAAGATAAACAAGAAATACAAAGATTAAATAGAGTAGTAGAGATACTAGAAGAACAACTTAAAATAGCTAGAAAATTAATTTCAGATAGAGATAAAATTATTCAAAAATATAAAGATAATTTTATTGAGTATTATAAATATGATGAGTTACAAAATAATTATATTAATGTAGTTCAGATTTTAAACAATAAAGAAAACAAGGAGAGTGCTTAATTGCACTTTCCTATCTAGGAAAATAATACTTGCAATAACCTAGAAAATAAATTAGGATTAATAAATTATAATAATAACGAGGAAATAATAATGTTAGATTTTAATTATAATAATGGTGGCTCTAAATATAAAGAACGAGGAGATTGCGTTTTAAGAGCAATATCAATAGCTACTAAAAAAAATTACGAAGAAGTTTTAAACGATTTTAAACAACTTATGGACAAACCACCATATCAAGGTGTTCCAAATAAAATATGGAAACCTTACTTAAAAAATTTAGGGTGGAAATGGATTCCTACAATGTTTATAGGTTCTGGTTGTAAAGTTCACATGACAAAAGAAGAACTTCCAAAAGGCACTTTAATTATTAGTTTATCTGGGCATTTAACTTGTGTTATAGATTATATAGTAAATGATACTTATGACCCTAGCAGAGAAGGTACTAGATGTGTTTATGGTTATCATATTTTTAATAATAACGAGGAGAAGTAAATGAATAAAAAAGAATATCAAAAAAAATGGTGCGTATTTGTTTTTTTAAAAGACGGAGTAGGTGGAGAATCTTATTATTTTAAAAGTTACAAAGATGCAAGACTTTATGCTGACAATTTAGAAAAAGATAGTTATCAAATAGAATTAGAGGAGAGATAAAAATGAAATTAATAACGAGGAGAAGTAAATGTATAGACAATCAGAAGAACAAATAGCAAGACAAATTATAGAATATAATAAGACCACAGTTTTAGATGGTATAGCTAAGAAATATGCTAGATTATTTAAGGCGATAAAAGATTATGAATATATTTCTATTAAAGGCACAGAGATAGAAGAGCAAGATATTTCTATTGAGATAAATTGTTTAGTGGAAGAAGTTGGTATCACTGAAGATGATGCAAGGTTAATGTATGCAGAATATGAAATGATAGTAGATGACTGGAAAAATGCTTGTGGTGAAAATGATGGGTAGAAAAGCAGTAAACTTAGAAGATTTTAAAGATGTGCCAAACCCTCATAGCAAAATGTTGTACCAGATAGCTAAAGATAAAGGGCTTACTGTTACTCAGCTTACTTATGAAGTGGATTTATCATATACTTTTGTTTTGCAGATATTAAAGGGTATACAATTTATGTCCCCTAAAACTGCAAGTAGAATAAGAAAAAAATATAACTTTCCCATGTATGGGATATAATAATAAACGAGGAGATAATAATGAAACAAATTAAATATTTTGATTACAATAGCACAGTTAGATTTAAAGTAATTTCAAAAAACAAAATTAACTATTACTATAAGCTACACCACATAGACGACACTATAGGCTTATATGATAATGATATGAATTTAATTAAAACAATTAAGGGGATTATATAATGGTTTCTACATTACCAAAATATACCTTGACCTATAAGTTGATAAATTGGAGATTACCAGTTTTGTTAAAACATTTTAAAAAGCATGAAGGAAAAGATTATGAAAATGAAGCTGATATAACACAATGCAAAACTCAATATGGTTTATATCTTTATGGACAAATAACTTTACTACATGAAATTATTAACAAAGAAATATAGGAGAGTATTATGAACAAAAATATTAAAAGACATATTTTAAAAGCTACTCCAAAAAAATATACATTTTGGAATACAAATTTGCGTTTCAAAATATTACTAATTTGCTTTCTAGGTCTACTATTAATCTGTTTATCAGGTTGTAGCACTAAACCAATAGTAGACTCAAGAGGTAAATCGTCAGCCAGTATAGAAGGCGATCACAACCGTTTTCATGATGACTATTATACTTGTGTGGCTTTAGTTAAAGATCAAACAAATGTCATAGTAGATGCTGGTAAGATAGTATATAATAATATACTAAGGATTAAGACTTTATGGCTTACACCCAAGTTAGACACAAGAAAAGATTTTATTAATAATTGTCTGACAGGTCGTGGCTATTCAGTCATTAATCCCTAATTAACTAAATAAATAATAATAAAAGGAGATAATTATGAAAGTAGAAGGAATAATAGATAAGATTTACGACAATAGTGCAACTAATGATAAGGGGGTATTTATAAGTAATTTTGCAATAGATTTAGTAGATGGTAAAAGACTTTATTGTAGAGAACTATTAAACCCTATGCCCTCATCAGGTGCTAAAATAGGATATGATGTTATTAATCAAAAAACATCTTCAAATGGTAATCCGTATATCAATGTAGAAAAGTTAGTAGTACTGACTGAAGATGGGCAACAAGTTCCAGCAAGTAGTCCTCAACAAGCACCATCAAGAAAACCTGATACTAATAAAGATAAGTTAATCTTTGTTACTGGTGTAGTTGGCAGAGCAATGGGTGGGGGTAATTTCTCAGAAGAAAAAATAGATATTATTACCCAGAAAGCAGTTGAATCTTTTAACAAACATTTTGGTTAATGAAAGATTATAAAAAATTGTTCGGTAGATACTGGGGATATTGTGAGAGCGATATTCCCATGTGCTGGGGCTGTAATCAAGCAGTAGCAGTTGATATACACCATTTGATATCTAAGGGCATGGGTGGTGTAAAAAACAACAGATTAAATAAAATTGATAACTTATTTGCAGTATGTAGATCATGCCATACCCTTGCACATAAAAACAAAGCAGTTAATGAAGAATTTAAAAAAATACTTAAAGAAAAAATTTTTATTAAAGAGGCAGTTTATGAGTGAGCAAAAAAATAAATATGTAATTAATTATCAGATGGAATTTGATAAAAGACCAACTAAACATGAAGTTGAAGGAAGAATATGGAGTTTATTATATAAAGGTTTTATTGTAAGAACAGTAGAAGAAAATAATTTTTATACAAAAGAGTTAAAGCAGAAAAATGGCTAGAAAAAAACCAATACAAAAAGATTCAACCTCTCAACACTGGAAGAAATTAATTATGCTAAAAAACTGTTCCTTCTGTTCTAATCAGGCTATGTATTATGAGAAATTTAAATACTATTGTAAACAGTGTTTTGAGGGAGTTACTAAGTAGTATGTCTTTTAGAACTAGAATAAAACAAAAGTGGAAAAAATTATGTACCACTGACAATATTATCGATCTATTAGTAGATGCTTTTATATTACTTGCAGATGTTTTGACATCACCAATACTAATATTTGTGAGGATTATGAAGCATATTATTAATGTTTATTTTATAGATAGAATTAAAAGATCAATCAAATGGTTTGTTCATAAAATATTGAGGATAAAATAATGACAGATATATATGCTATACAATTCGACCCTAACGTATTATCACACCAGCAAGAAAAACTGGGTTTAGAATATAGTGATAATGACACAGCTTTGGAGATTATTAAAAAAGAGGAAAAATTGATAGTTTCTGAACTAACACTACACTATTCACAAAATATAAAGTATAAAAATACAAGTGAATTACAAGCACATATCTTTTCGGATAAAAGATATAAAGATTATGTTGAAAGATTTAGCAACATATTAAGAAAGAGGAACAAATCTAAAATTAGGTTTGAATCCTTCAAGACCTTCAGAGAGGATTTAAGAACCAAATCCATCAATGAAGTACAAATGCTCAAGCACAACATTTAATAGAAAGGAGTATGTTATGAGTGAAACACAAAACCAAAGAATATTAGATTTCCTTAAAGAGGGGAAATCTATAACACCACTAGAAGCCTTACATAGATTCGATTGCTTTCGTCTAAGTGCAAGAATTTATAATCTAAGAAAAGAAGGGCATAATATAACCACTAAAAATATTACTAAAAAAGGCAAGACGTTTGCTGAGTATTCTTTAGAAGGAGATAGCAATGAATGATTATATAAAATTCTTTATAGGAGTTATTATATTTGGCATAGCTATACAATTTGTGGGGCTAATATGATAGAGCATTTTAAAAAGTTTGACAATGATAATAAGAAAAACTTGTTACCATTATCATTTAGCCAATTAACTGAGTTTGCTTTTAATAGAGAAAGGTGGGCATTAAGGAGAATATTTGGTTATCAATTTGATTCTAACCCAGCTATGCAAAGAGGAACAGTTGTGGAATCTGCTTTAAACCTTTGGTTAAACGGAACTGATCAGACAGAAGCAATAGAGAAAATGCTTGATGAGTATGATGAAGGTTGTACTGGTTTAACTGGTGATAAGGTTGCAAGTGAAAGAGAAAATCTAATTCCATTATTTAATGAAGGAGTACAAAGGCTAACTAATTATGCTTTTAAATGGGATTTAATAGGTTATCAAAACAAAGTAGAAATGGATATAGAAGGAATACCATTAGTAGGATATACCGATTTTCAATTTGAGGATAAAACTACTAAAGAGGAGTTCTATATAGATTTAAAGACTACTTTGAGAAAGCCTCAGGGCATATCTTATGCTCATGCTATGCAACAAGCTATCTACAATAAAGGGACTAATGCTAATCAAAAACTATGGTATTTAGTATGCAAAAAATCTGGTACTGAATTTTATGAGTTTAGTGTAGATGATTATAGTAAACCCATGAAAATTTGTAATCATATTGTCAAGGTTATGGGTTCATTTTTGCAAAAGGTAGATACATTAGATGATGTTAAAAACTTGCTGATTCCTAACCCTGACGACTGGATATGGAGAGAGGAAGCAGTACACAAAGCTAGAGTTGAGGTTTGGGGGTATTAATTACTCCTTTACCAAATATAAATTTTAGGTTTTATTAATACAATAACGAGGAAAAAAAATGTTTATAAATAAATCAAGTAAACCCCAAGAAAAACTAAAAGCATGGTATTTATTCACAGAAGATTTCGTGGCTGGTACACAACATCTAACAAATGAGCAAATAGGAGTGTATATTCGCTTGTTGTGTTGGAATTGGAACAAAAGATGTTCTGGTATACCATTAGACCCCAACAGCCACTATAGGATAGCAAATTGCATTACAGATGCAGAAAAGAAATCATGTGATGAAGTAATTAAAGAATTTTTTGTAGAAGTAAGCGATCATTACCAAAATGAAAGACAACTGCAAGAATACTTGTTTATCACTAATAGAATAGAAGCATCTAAGATAAATGGAAGGCTTGGTGGTAGACCAAAAAAACCTAGCCAAAACCCCCCTACCCTAACCACTACCCCTACCATTAAACCTAAAACCAAGAAAAAGGATAATTTCCCTTTATTTTGGAATTTAATATCTAATAAAGTAAGTAAGGGTATAGCAGAGAAAAACTTTAAATCTTTAGATGCAGAATGGAAAGATAAACCAGAAGAATTAGCTGAAATGTATAATAATTATTACCATAGCATTGAAGATAAAAAATTCTGTAAACAGGTTGGTTTTTGGTTATCAGCTAAGAAGTATGAAGATGAGGTAGCTAAACAAAGCAATACTACTGAAGTATATCCTCTAAGGCTAAAGGTTTTAAAACAAGCTATAGAAGATAAAGAACAAAGTTCATTCGTTACAAGTTTTGCTAACCAACACTTTCCAGATGTTCAAAGAGCAATCAAAGAAGGTGAGTTCACGAGAGAAGAAGCAATTAAGTATTTAAACATGGGTAATAGACTTTAAATGATAAAGGGGTACAAACATAGACAATTATGCTTTACCCCTACTGTATGGCAATTTAAATGCCTTGAATTATTATATATTAGAAGAAAAGGAGCTACAAATGGCAGATAGATTTAAAAATGACAGAAATAAAGAAGATTTAACATTTTACAGTATGTCTAAAAAACAAAAAGAAGATAAGAAAACTAAAAAGAAAATAACAAAATTTTCAACTGGAAAATATATGTTTTGTACTAAGTGTGCTGGTAATCCAATTATTAAAGTAGATAATGCAAATAAATACGTTTGCTCAAACTGTTTAATGAAAACTATTGAGGATAAAACAATATGGAAAATGTAAAGAAAATAGAGTTGTTTAAAAAGTTAGTATCAGAAATAGATATAGATAAATATGAACAAAAAGAATATGAGAAAATAATTAATCTTATTTATCAAGATATATTTAGGGTAAATGATGGATAATATAAAAAAACCAGATCATTACAATAAAGGTGGTATAGAACCAATAGACTATATTACAAAGAATAATCTATCTTACTGTGAAGGAAACGTAATCAAATATATCACTAGATGGAGATATAAAGGGGGAATAGAAGACCTAAAGAAAGCTAAACAATACATAGACTTTATTATAGATAAAGAAACAGAGAGTGAAATAGTTGAATAATAATTATATTGTGCTAGGTTTATATTACCGAACTATAGGGTAATTAGGAATGGCACGACCAAAAAAGTATCACATAGACACAGAGCAACTACAAAAGTTAGCTAAATTAGGCTGTACCAATAAGGAAATGGGTGATTTCTTTGGGTGTTCAGCAGACTTACTTGAAAAGAGTTATTCGGAATTCCTGAGAAAAGGAAGAGCAGAACAAAAAATGAGGTTAAGACAACTGCAATGGAAGTCAGCAGAAAACGGAAATGTAACCATGCAAATATTCTTAGGTAAGAACTTATTAGGTCAGCAAGATAGATTAGAAGAGAACCAAGTAGAAGAACCATTAGTTTGGAATAATGATTAATGATACCTTTTCCAGATAAGGAGTATAATATTATATATGCAGACCCCCCTTGGTCTTTTGAAACATATTCAGATAAAGGAAAGGAAAAAAGTGCTGATAATTATTATGAATGTCAGGATATAGAATGGATTAGTAATTTACCAGTTAAAGATATAAGCAATGATAACTGTATATTGTTTATGTGGGTTACTTTTCCTATACTTTATCAAAGTTTTAATATTATTGATAGTTGGGGGTTTAAATACTCAACTTGTGGTTTTGTATGGGTAAAAGCTAATAAGAACCATAATAAAAATCAATTAAGTTTTGTTAATGATGAAAAGTTTGATGCTTTTTGGGGTTTAGGATACTGGACTAGATCAAATGCTGAATTATGTTTGATTGCTAAAAAAGGAACTATAGAACGACAATCAAGGGGAGTTCATCAAATTGTTTATGAACCAGTCCAAGAACATAGTAAAAAACCAGCAGAAGTAAGAGATAGAATAGTTAAGTTGTGTGGAGATTTACCAAGAATAGAATTATTTGCTAGACAGAAAGTAGAAGGCTGGGATTGTTGGGGTAATGAGGTATAATGCCATTAACTGAACCACAGAAAAAAGTAATTAGTTCTGATGCAAGGTTTAGAGTATTAATAACTGGTAGAAGATTTGGTAAAACATATTTAGCAATAAACGAGATAGCAAAGTTCTCAAGTCAACCTAATAAAAGAGTGTGGTATGTTGCACCCAGTTATAGACAAGCTAAAGCAATATGCTGGAGTGTATTAAAAGAAAAGATGATAGAACATAAGTGGGTTAAATCAATTAACCATAGCGATCTAACTATTACACTAAGAAACAACACGCAGATAACATTAAGAGGAAGCGATAATGAAAACTCTTTAAGAGGAGTCGGTTTAGATTTCTTAGTATGTGATGAGTTCTCAGATATAAACAAAACAGTTTGGTATGAAGTATTAAGACCAACATTATCTGATACTGAAGGCTCTGCTTTCTTCTGTGGTAGTCCTAGAGGTTTCGGTAACTGGAGTTATGAGTTATTTAAGATGGGAGAAACAAACAAAGACTGGGAGAGTTTTAAATACACAACATTAGAAGGTCAGCAAGTTAGTGAAGAAGAAATAGAACAAGCAAAGCAAGATTTAGATTTGAGAACATTCCAACAAGAATATGAAGCAACCTTTGTAAATTACTCAGGAATGATATACTATAACTTTAATAGGGAAAAAAATATAATAGATAGATACAAGGATAATAGTTTATTTTTGCATATAGGATTAGACTTTAACGTAGACCCAATGTGTGCAGTTGTATCAATAATAGAGAATGATAAAGTTATGGTAATAGATGAGATACAAATATATTCCTCTAATA
>Ga0181391_1000644_pt1 | contig 10677 bp, 12 predicted proteins | sample 14SPOviralmetaG_FD_130080 | JGI IMG/M metagenome (GOLD analysis project Ga0181391, IMG submission 130080) | Marine viral communities from the oligotrophic San Pedro Time Series (SPOT) site, San Pedro Channel, CA, USA - 14 SPOT_SRF_2010-08-11 | ecosystem: Environmental > Aquatic > Marine > Strait...
GAGAACCCGATATAAATCTAGCGAGTGAAAATTTTTAAGAGGTTTCTATTCTATGAAAGTTAAAACAGTAAAAATTGAAGAAGTTATCCCATACGTTCGTAATCCTCGGCAAAATAAAGACGCAATAGCCAAGGTTTCCGCGAGTTTAAAAGAATTTGGCTGGCAACAGCCTATCGTGGTCGATAAAGATATGGTGGTTATTGCAGGGCATACACGTTTAGAAGCGGCTAGAACTCTGGGCATGGATAAAGTGCCAGTTCAGATTGCTGAAGATTTGACGGACGCACAGGTTAAAGCGTATCGGATTGCAGACAACCGAGTCAGCCAAGAGGCCGAGTGGGATTTGGATTTATTAAAGTTGGAACTCGCTGACCTTGATAATCTGGATTATGATTTATTGCTCACAGGGTTTGATGATGACGAACTAAACGGCATGTTAATCGAAGCGGTAGAGGAAGGCTTTACTGATGAAGATGATGTGCCTGAGTTACCTGATGAGCCAGTGAGCGTATTGGGTGATATCTGGACGCTTGGCAATCATAGGCTCATGTGTGGCGATAGCACTAGCATTGATGCGGTTGAGAAATTAATGGATGGTGGCAAGGCTGATATGGTTTTCACTGACCCACCTTACAATGTATCATTTAACGGACGCTCTGGTAAATTTGACGTTATTAAAAACGATAATTTAAAAGCTGAAGATTTTGAGGATTTTATATCAGAGTGGCTTAGTTGCTTTGAGGCGCACAAACCCAATACTTATTACATATGTTGCAACTGGGCATTTTACGGAATACTCCAAAATGCTCTAAAACCAAAGGCGTGTATAGTGTGGGCTAAAAATGTTTTTGGTTTAGGGCAGGGGTATCGACATCAGCATGAGTTTATTTTATTCGATGGTTTTATTGAGCAATCAATAAAAAATGAATCAGATTTATGGAATATTGCAAAAGACAAAAACTATATGCACCCAACTCAAAAACCTGTTGCAATATCTGAGCGAGCCATAAGTAACAGCACAAAGGCTACAAACACAGTTTTAGATTATTTCGGCGGCTCTGGCTCAACGCTTATCGCTTGTGAAAAAACAGGTCGCCAATGCCGCATGATGGAACTGGATGAAAAATATGTCGACGTAATTGTAAATCGTTGGCAAGACTTTACAGGCAAAGAAGCAGTCCATGCAGAGACAGGCAAAACATATAACGAAATGAAAGCGGAGCGCGATGGCGGCAAATAATACAGTCCCACTTGCAACTGTCGCAAAGCTGTTAGACCTAACAGAGCGCAGAGTTAATCAGCTTGCAAAAGATGGCGTGTTGCCAAAGGCGGCTCGCGGTAGATATGAACTCGTTCCGGTTGTTCGCGCATACATTCATTACCTGCGCCAGAAAGCAGTTAACAGTGATGTCGGCGGTGATGATTACGCCGCCCATCGTGCAAGGCTTACAAAAGCAAAAGCTGATATGGCTGAGATGGAACGCGAACAGATGTCAAACGATTTGATACCTGTTGAGGATGTAAAAGATGCGTGGGAGGTGATGGTATCAAATATGCGTTCTAGAATATTATCAGTCCCGACTAAGGCGGCGACCACAGTGTTTGCGGCAAACGATATAACTGAAGCAAAAAAGATATTGAAGGAAAGCGTCAATGAAGCACTCGCGGAACTCGCGGCAGTCGAAATCAAAACGGCTAACCCTATCCGTTCCTCCATCGTTGAGCCAGATAACGGCGCAAACGATGAAGGCTCTAGCACCGCCGCCCGAACTAAAAATAAGTGAATGGGCTGACCAGTATCGCGTCTTAAGCCGTGAAGCATCAGCCGAGGCTGGCACATGGTCAACAGAACGTGCGGAGTATCAGCGCGGCATTATGGATGCCATAACTGATGAAAAGATTGACGAGGTTGTGGTTATGTCGTCCGCACAGGTTGGCAAGACTGAAATAATATTAAACACCATCGGATATTATATATCGCAGGATGCATCGCCTATAATGTGCATTCAGCCCACGCTAGATATGGCGGCAACATTCAGTAAAGATAGGCTGTCACCTATGTTGCGCGATACGCCTGTCTTGACTGATAAGGTAAAAGACCCACGCAGTCGTGATTCAAATAATACGACCTACCATAAAACATTTGAGGGCGGTCACATAACACTGGTCGGCTCTAACTCAGCCGCATCGTTGGCATCGCGTCCAATCAGAGTTTTACTATTTGATGAGGTGGACAGATACACAGTGACAAGCGAGGGTGATAGTATTGCATTGGCAAAAAAACGTGCCATGACATTTTGGAATAAAAAAACAGTTATGGTAAGCACCCCAACTAATGAAGGTTCATCAAGAATTGCATCAGCATTTGAAGAAACCGACAAACGCGAATATCATGTCCCTTGCTTTGAGTGTGGCGAAGACCAAATCTTAAAGTGGAAGAATGTTCACTGGGAACAAGATAAGCCGGAAACAGCTTGTTATACCTGTGAACATTGCGGTGCAGTATGGGATGATGCGGCTCGGTATAGGGCAATACGCAGGGGACACTGGCGAGCCACCGCGCCAGACGTAGTCGGGAAGGCGGGTTTTCGACTATCCGGCTTATATTCCCCGTGGACAAGTCTTGAAAATGCTGTTAGGGAATTTCTCGAAGCCAAAAAACTTCCTGAGACATTACGCGTATTTGTAAACGCATTTTTAGGTGAAACGTGGACTGATGAAGGTGAGCGTGTCGATGATTTCGATATTGCTTCCCATCGTGAAGATTACGGCGAAAAAGTGCCTGAAGGAGTTGTCGTTTTAACGGCTGGCTGTGATGTGCAATCTGACCGCTTAGAGGTTGAGGTTGTTGGTTTTGGTGTTGATGAAGAAAGCTGGTCAGTTGACTATAGAACGCTTTACGGTGACCCTAATTCTGCTGGGGTATGGGCTGAACTTGACGCATATCTTTCTCTGATTTGGGAAAGAGAGGATGGTGTTGAGCTAACTATTAAAGGCTCTTGCGTTGATAGTGGCGGTCACCATACTCAGAGCGTGTATAGATTTTGCAAGCCTCGACTAGGTAAACGTATCTTTGCCATCAAGGGTATTGGTGGAGAAGGCAAGCCACTTCTGAACGGCAGACCATCGACCAATAATAATTTAAAATGTAAGTTGTGGAGCATCGGCGTTGATACTGCGAAAGAGATTGTTTATTCGCGGCTTAAAATTAAAGAGCAGGGCGCAGGGTACTGTCACTTTCCGCAACATTACACAGATGAATATTTTAAACAGCTAACGGCTGAAAAAGTAGTTAAGAAATACCACAAAGGCTTCCATCGCAGAGAGTGGATAAAGGTGCGACCTCGTAATGAGGCACTTGACTGTAGAGTATATGCTCTCGCGGCATTGAATATATTAGGAATATCAGTTAATATGCTTGCACAGAAGTCTGGTAAATCAGGCGTAAAGGATGTCGATATTGAAAAAGCTAGACCGAAAAGGCGGCAAACGCCTCGGAAATCTGGCAATTTTGTGCAGGGTTGGCGATAGTGGCGCAGAAGTTTAAAGTCTATACGGTTCGTGATAAACTCAAGGTAAGACGTAAAGGCAGACATTCCAAACGAGTGAAAGCGCGAGACAGAAAGCAAAGTTTTTTTACTGGAGGTGCTTGTCGTGCCTAATTTATTTGATGCCGCAAATGCACCAGTCGGTGTTCCTGAAGAAGTCTTTATCGGTGATTTTATTCAGTTTAAGATTACCGACTTCTCACAAGATTATTCAAACTCATTATTCACGATGCGGCTGGTTGCTAGAATATCAACTGGCGGTAACACAGAGATAACAATAACAGCAAGCGCATCAGATGATGATTATTTGTTTTCTGTTGCGTCTGCGACTAGCGCAAATTATACAGTCGGTGATTATCACTATCAGATAGAGATTGAAAGAAACAGCGACAACGAGCGCATCGTTGTTGACCGTGGTCAAATCAAAGTTTCAACAGATTATGATAACAATGTTGACCCCCGCCATCACGCTGAAATTATGCTTGGAAAAATACAATCTATTTTGGAAGGCAAAGCCGATACTGATGTTTCAAGTTACTCAATCGCTGGACGTTCATTAACAAAACTGGGCATCGATGAATTATTGCAGTGGCGTGATTACTATCGGCGTGAGGTAAATGAATTAAAGAAAAAAGAAAAAATCACTCATGGTCGCAAAACTAAATCAACAATTCTTGGAAGGTTTTAATCATGGGCATTTTAGATTTTCTCGCTCGTTCAGAAAAGCCAAAACAGGTAAAGTATAAAAATCTGTATCGCAACTATGCTGGCGCAAACTCTGGCAGGCTCTATGGCGATTTTGTAGCAAGCAGTTTTTCATCGGATAGCGAATTAAAAAACGCTTTGCCTGTTTTAAGAAACAGAAGCCGCGACCTTGCAAGAAATAATGAATATGCAAAAAGATTTTTAAACCTAATCAAAACAAACGTGGTTGGTGAAAAAGGTTTTAATACGCAGGTGCGCGCACGGAATGAGGATAGAAGCCTTGATGCCTCTGGAAACGCAATCATTGAAAACGCATTTACAGCGTGGGGCAAAGTCGGTAATGCAGATGTAACTGGCAGATTAAGCTGGCTGGATTGTCAGCGTATCGCCGCCGAAACTTTGGCGCGAGATGGTGAAGTCTTTATAAAAAAAATAAGAAACCGACGGTTTAAAAATAATTTTACGTTGCAGTTTATTGAGGCTGATTTGATTGATGACCAGAAGAATGGTCGCAATGAAAAAAACAATAATGAAATCCGTATGGGCGTTGAGTTAGATGATTTTCACAGACCAGTGGCTTATTATGTTTTAACTAGCCATCCTAATGATAGCTTCTTCACAACGCCGAGAGCGAGAGAGCATGTTCGAGTTCCGGCTGAAGAGGTTATCCATTTGTTTATGCCGACAAGGACACACCAAACACGTGGCGAGCCGTTTATGTCGCCAGCCATAACAGGGTTAAAAATGCTTGATGGCTTTGCCGAGGCTAGTCTTGTTGCGGCTAGAGCCGCCGCCTCTAAGTTTGCTGTGTTGACTTCTCCAAGCGGTGAGGACTTTGTTGGCGATGATGAAACTGAACAAGATGTGCCTGTTGTTGATTTTGAGCCAGCGTCTATATTTCAGTTACCACAAGGTCAAGATTTAAAACTTATTGACCCGAATCATCCGACCACAACTTTTGAAGGTTTTCAAACAGCAATCTTGCGAGGCATCGCATCTGGATTGAATGTTAGCTATACAAGCCTTTCAAACGATTTGACTGGCGTTAGCTATTCATCAATTAGACAAGGCACGATTGAGGAGCGTGACCACTACAAAATGCTTCAGTCGTTTTTGATTCAGCATTTTTGCGAGCCAGTGTTTCAGGCATGGCTTGAAAACACGATGACTGCTGGCGATGTTCCGTTGCCGATTGATAAGTATGATAAGTTCGCTGATAATGTTGTGTTCCGTGGTCGTGGCTTTGCATGGGTTGACCCACAGCGCGAGATAAACGCAAACATTCAAGCAGTATCAAATGGCATGGTCAGCCTCTCAGATGTCGCGGCTAATTATGGTCGTGATGTTGAGGATGTATTTTCGCAAATACAATCCGACAAAGAGATGGCAGAACGCTATGGATTGAAGATGGCTTTTGAGCCGTTTGGTGCTAAGTTCCCTGCCGAGCCTGATGTAGATGGATTTGAAGATGGCGACTGATTTTCCAGTAAAAGGTGAAGATAAAAAAATCAGCTTGCGGAATAGTAATTATCCGCAGTTCGATTATGACTTTGCTAAAGGCGTTAAGGAGAATAATAAAGCGGTCTGGCGCACAGGCGGTAACATCAGAGGCAACGAGGCTTTTAACTTTTGGACTAAAGCGAGAGATGGTGAGGATACACAAGGCACTATTGACTGGATAAAAGAGCGCGAGGCTTGGGCGGCTCGACATTTTGAAGATGGCGCACAGTTTAAGGATGCCGATTTACAGCCAAACAAGTCTAATATCGGCGGCGTAGTTGCTCAGATGAAGTGGGGTGTGATTGGCACACTTGGCGAACAGCGCATGAAAGACGCGATGCTTGAGTTGATAAAAAAACTTGAAGGCAAAAAAGATGAAGACCGTGCCTTAAGTGATTTGCCAGACGAAACACAGAAGTCGTTGCGTAAAAAAGCTGAAGAACATAACGAAGAAGTCAATAACGTTGCAAGCAAGCGAACCACAGCAGGAACTCTTGGGACTGTTTATGACCGAGGTATGGGCGCGGCGGCTGGGGCTGGAATTTCAAGGCCAAATGTCTCATCGCCACAGCAGTGGGCAATGGCTCGCGTAAATTCATTTTTGTTTGTTTTGCGCACTGGAAGATTTCAGGGTGGCAAACACGATACAGATTTGCTACCATCAGGTCACCCTCTGTCAACAAAGGATGAGGAAAAAGATATGGATACTATTGAAAAACGGCATATTCAGAACGTCGAGGAGACGGAAGACGCTTACATCATCACCTTTGGCAAGTCTATGCCAGAGACTGAGGAGCGTCCTTATCACGACGAAGATGAAGAAAAGGGCGATGATGAAAAAGATATGGAACGGCTAGACCGCACAGATATGGTCAAGCGTTCACATCGCTTTGAAGATGAGCGTTTTATCGATGAGGAAACTAGAATGGTTCGCGTCGGGGTTTCTAGTGAAGAACCTGTCGAGCGCGATTTCGGAATGGAAGTAATAGACCATTCACGAGAAAGCATGAACCTAGAGTTTTTAAATTCAGGCCGCGCACCACTTTTGCTTGACCATGATATGACAAAGCAAATCGGCGTGGTTGAGAGAGTTGAGATGGATGAGGAAGCACGTAGTCTCCGTGCAATTGTTCGCTTTGGAAGAAGCGCAATGGCCTCAGAAGTCTTTGACGATGTTCGCGATGGAATCAGAGCGAACATTTCAGTCGGCTATCGTATTGATGGTCGCGTAGAGCGTGAAGGCGATGCGGACGATATTGTTCGCGTGGCCACTACGCCTATGGAAATCAGCATCGTTAGTATCCCAAGCGACAGGTCAAGTCAGACTGGGGTAGGGCGGTCAGTTTCCGAACCTTTGCAACCCTCAGATGTTAAGGAGATAAAAATGTCTGATAATATTGAAACTCAAGGTATTGACCTTGATGCGGCGAAGGCTGAAGCTGTCAAAGCCGCACGGAAGAACGATAGCGAAATCCTCGCAATCGCTTCCAAACACAACAAGCGTGACCTCGCTGATGAGGCCATTCGCAACGGTCTATCCGTTGACCAATTCCGTGGTCAGCTTTTAGATTCAATCGGTGATGAAAAGCCGCTTGATACTCCTGCCGCAGTAATCGACGCACCTGTTAAAGAAAAGCGTTCTTACTCGCTCGGACGTATGGTTCAAGCACAAATCACTGGTGACTGGCGCAAAGCTGGCTTCGAGCGTGAAATCAACGACGAAATCAGCAAGCGTGTTGGTCGTGAAGCCGAGGGCGTATATGTCCCCGACTTTGCTTGGCAACAACGTGGTGCTCTCTCAACAGCCGCAACTGGCGGCTCTGGTTCAGAAGTTGTTTTTGATGACTTCGTACCAACCGAGCATCGCGGTGATATGTTCATCGAAGCACTCCGCGCACGTCAAGTGCTTGGCGGTTTGGGTACTACTTATATGTCTGGTCTGACCAGCCGTATTAAGATGCCAAAACTGGCAACAGGCGCAAATGCCGCTTTTGTTGAAGAGCTTGCTGATGTTGCCGATGGTGCTGGCACAGATGGTGGAGTTACGCTCCAGCCACGCACAATGGGCAGCTTCGTGGATATGTCTCGACTTCTAATTTTGGAGAGTGTGCCAGCAATTGAGCAAATCATTCGTAACGACCTTCTCTCATCTGCCGCAGACCGTACAGAGTTCTATGCCATCAATGGTTCAGGTTCAGGCGGTCAGCCAACAGGTATTTTGAACACATCAGGAATCAACAATCTGGATATTTCATCCGGCACAGACGTTGACGCTTTGACATGGGCAGATATCATTGCACTGGTCAAATTGGTCGAGGAAGACAACGGCATCGTGAATCAAGAGGCCGCAGGCTTCTTATCACATCCTGCTGTTAAAGCTAAGTTGGCTTCAACTGCTAAAGTATCTTCCACAGATAGTGTTCAAATCTTGGACGCACCTTGGAACGAGCTTTATGGTCAGCCGATTGCTTTCACCAGCAATGTGCCAACCACGCTTGACCCCGGCGATGGTGGCAACGACGCTTCTGCATTGGTATACGGCGACTTCAGCCAGCTTATCATTGCCAGCTTCGGTGCGCCTAGCTTGCTTGTTGACCCATATTCAAACTCTAAAGCAGGAACTGTTAGAATGGTTCTCCATGCTGAGTTGGATGTTGGTGTCCGCAATGCTGTTAGCTTCGCCAAAACTGACGAAGTAAGCATCGCTTAACTTAGGTAATTGGAATCGGTGGGGCTTAGTCCCCACCGTGACCTTTTAGGAATTATTATGAAAATTGAAATTTTAGAAAAATGCTTTATCGGAACTGGTGGAAACCTTATGGCTGGTGAAGTAGTTGAGATTGAAGACCGTATCGCTGAGAAACTTATCAATCGCGGTATGGCAAAAGCTAAAGTAAAAAAGGCCGCGCCAAAGAAAACAAATCGCGCCGTAAAGAGTTTAGAAACCCCAGAGGATGAATAATGGCTGTAGAGACCGCCAGCGAACTTGCTGTATTCTTTGAAACGGATGATTTCGGTGTTGCGGCTACATATACAAAGCAAGGCGGTTCTCCTGCGACAGTAAATGGGATATTTGATAATGAATTTTTCGAGGTTGAAACAGGTGGTGAGGTTGCTGTTGCAATGGAGCAACCGCGCTTTGCTTGTCGCACATCAGATGTATCGACAGCCTCCGAAGGAGATAGCATTACTATTAACTCTATTGCTTACACTGTTCGAGTGGTTCAAAGCGATGGCACTGGCGTCACTGTCTTGGTGCTGGAGGAAAATTAGTGGCGCATGTAAGAAAATCTATAAGAGATAATATTAAAACCACATTGACTGGTCTGACAACCACTGGCGCAAATGTATTCCAGACACGGTTTTATCCTCTTGCTGAAGCCAAACTCCCTGCGCTCGCAATCTACACAAAGTCAGAGGCGACTGAATACGGAACTATTCATACACCTCGCACACAAATCCGCACTCTGGATGTTACTGTTGAGGCTTATGTCTCAGGTAATACGAATGTCGATAACACTCTGGATACGATTTCCAAAGAAGTTGAGGAGGCACTTGCCACAGACCTAACTCGTGGCGGTAATGCAAAAGAGACAAAGGTTATTTCATTTGATGCTGATTTTTCTGGTGATGGTGAGAACCCTGTTGGAATTGGACGCTTTGCAATTGAAGTGCTTTATGTTACTCTCGAAAACGACGTAGAAACGGCGGTTTGATATGAAACGTGTGAAACTGTATAAAGACGGAAATTCTATTATTTGTTGGGCTGACACTGCTAAAAAGCTGGAAGCTAACGGATGGTCGGCTGACGAGCCGAAAAAAGGGAAAAGTCAGAAGCCCAAAAAATCTGACACTGTTGCAACAGATATTAATGAGGTTTAACTATGGCAACTCACGCAGGTTCAGAAGGACTGGTAAAGGTCGGCGGCAATACACTTGCTGAAGTCCGGTCTTTTACTTTGGATATAACTGGCGATGTAATTGAAGACACAAGCATGGGTGACTCGTTTAGAAGTTATGTCGCTGGTCTTGGTTCATTCACAGCATCCGTGGAATGTTTCTTTGATGAAACCGATACAGCGCAAAACGCTCTAGACGTTGGTTCATCTTTGACGCTTGAACTGTACCCAGAGGGTGCAACATCTGGCGACACATATTTCACAGGAACTGTAATCGTTACTGGTAAAAGCGTTAATTCATCATTTGATGGAATGGTCGAGGTTTCATTTACCGCCACAGGTACTGGCGGAATAACTGAAACACAAGTTTAAATTAACTAGACTAAAGGTGGCACTATGTCTAAGTATGGCGATTTAATACGCAGTAAAATTGCGTCTGAACTTATTAAGGTTGAGATACCTGAATGGGGTGAGGACGATGAACCAATGGTGGTTTATACTAAAACTCTGACCTGTGGCGACTTTCAAAAGTTACAACGCAAGCATCCTGATTTTCTAAACAATCAAACCATTGAGGGTTTGGTTGATTTGATTATATTAAAAGCGATGGATGAAAACGGCGAGAAGGTTTTTGACGTTGGTGATAAGCCAGTATTCATGCGCTTGCCTCTTTCAAATGTTTCAGATGTCGCCGCAAAGATTATGGGCAATATATCGACTATTGAGGAACTGGAAAAAAACTAAGTAACGGTCAGCATTTATTTTTAATGTACGCAATTGCTGACCGATTGCATAAGACTGTTTCCGAAATAGAAGAAATGTCATATAATGAATTGCTTGGGTGGGTTGTTTATCTTGAGGCAATAAAAAATGGCTGACGAAAAATTAAGTATCCGAATTACCGCAATGGACAAAACGCGAAATGCGTTCCGTTCGGTTTCTGGTGGACTTAATAGAATTAAAAGTTCAGTCTTTTCTGTAAGAGGTGCGGTGGCTGGCCTTGCTGGTGCATTGGCACTAAAAGA
>Ga0181391_1000645_pt1 | contig 10674 bp, 10 predicted proteins | sample 14SPOviralmetaG_FD_130080 | JGI IMG/M metagenome (GOLD analysis project Ga0181391, IMG submission 130080) | Marine viral communities from the oligotrophic San Pedro Time Series (SPOT) site, San Pedro Channel, CA, USA - 14 SPOT_SRF_2010-08-11 | ecosystem: Environmental > Aquatic > Marine > Strait...
TACACTTCTGATTAATCCGTTCAAGATACGTATATTTTGAATATATAATCTCACGGTATAGTATAGAGATGCTTGTCAACGCTGATTGTTTAGATATACTGCCGTCCATTGCGGATAATTCCGTAGATCTGGTGCTGTGTGACCCACCATATTGCCAGACAAAATGTTCGTGGGATGTGGAAATTGACTTGGAAAAATTGTGGGTGGAACTTCTTCGTGTATGTAAAAAGAACGCAAACATCGTATTTTTCACTACGACACGGTTCGGAGTTACACTCATAAACTCAAACCCAGAGTGGTTCAGATACGATTTGGTTTGGTCAAAACCAACGTGTAATGCTGGATTTCAAACGGCGAACCGCTTACCAATGCGTCGGCACGAAATGATTTATGTATTTGCCAATCCACTCGGTCTGAAAAAAACATATAACCCACAGAAAATTGCTGGTGAACCATTTATGAGTGGTGGATACAAATGTAAAAGTCCAATTTATGGAGACATACCCGCACCACCAAGAAGACAACACGATGGTATGCGTCATCCATCATCCATCATTGAGAGAACACTGACTGGTGAAAAACGCATACACAGCACTCAAAAACCAGTCTCATTATGTGAATGGTTAATCAAGACATATTCCAATGAAAATGAACTCGTAATGGATATGACAATGGGAAGTGGGTCTACCGTCATTGGGTGTGTCAATACCAACCGAAGATACATTGGTATTGAAAAAGATTTTGATATTTTTCAGACGGCACATAAACGTATTATGGATGTGACAAGAACCGAAATTGCAATTTCCACGGAAAGTTCCGTTAAATCATGCGATATGTCCCAAGAACTATAACAGCTGTCGGATAAATCCGTTACTACGGATAAATCGGTTCTATGGCACGGAATTGTCGTGAGATTACCTTCCACCTGCTACGATTTTTGGACTGATTGTTTCTCCGCACACGATTAATATCACGATACTCTCTTTGGTATTCATTCTTGTTACGAACGGCATTAAATATATTCATAGAATTAGTGGCATCATACTTGTCAATGTAATATTGTTCGCAGAGTTTCAAGACGGATTTATCCGAAGTCGTAACCACATCTATGATTTTCATATCAAAATTAGTCCATCCACCACAATCACGCATAATCTTATATTTTTTGGTGTAATATTCTGCGGATTTTTGATTATAATAATACGACTTATGAGTTCTAATTCTGTCATAAAAATCTACACACGACCCAATATAAATGTGACTACCACACTTGCTTCTAATCATATATATCAACATTGGATACATATGATTTTTTGAACTATTTTTTAATCAATTTTATAGACCGCTCATCAGCATCTTGGCGGACTTTTTCACGACTGGAACACGGATACGTGCGTGTTTCTTGAACTCATCACAAGACCAAAAACGCTTATTGACTGTATCAAACACCACGTCACAACCAACGTCAAGACGCTCACCGCATTTAAAACACGACGCTTCGTCATTACTCATATCCGACCAGTCAAGTTCACTCTCATAGAATGGGATATATCCGTCAAGATTGAACTTGTCTAATTTCTCCTCAATCCGCAATCCCGTAACGCAACGTGCGAGACCATCCATCTGCTTCTCGGTGGGTGCGGAACTTTCCGTGACAGACTTCAAGTATGATGGGTCAAACGTCTCATTGAACATACGAAGGGTCACGAACCACTTTGCTTTCATTACTGAACTCATATCACTGGACGCCATTATAATCTTATATCATTGATAATCTTTAAATCATAATTGTAAATCATTTATAACAGAAACTTGAATATGTAACTTATATAGAAAATCCAAAATGAAAAAATATCTTAAAAATAAAATGTCTATATTATATAACCAGATGCCTAAACTAATGACTGCCCAACAAATCCTTATCAACCGTCTTGCCGAACTCGGATTTTGTGAAGAGATTGATTATATGATTTTGGACGATGACATTGATAATATGTGGATATAACGGAATTAACCGAGAAAATCGAGTTCCAACGGATAGATCCGCTCAACGGACAAAAGCTGTCGGAAAGTTCCGTTAAGTCATGCGAGATGTACCAAGAACTATAATTGCAATTTTCGGATAGTTCCGTTGAGTGGCCATTCAACGGATAAATCGGCGGTCTAAATGATATATCTTTGTATTGTATATCATTTAAACACTAAAACCGTATATATGTCATATGGATTTGTCTCGGAATAAATTAGATGAGAGTAAGAATATTTTTGTGTCGCGTCTCAAAGAGTTTGATGTGTGGCAATCATTGGCAATGGTGGGTGACAATCCAAAGTTCAGATACATTGGTTCATTGATGAATGCTGACCGCAAGAATAATTATAAAGGATATGAGACGATTGATGACGTGAAAAATGATATGCGTCATTACAATAATTTCTGTCAGTGGATTAAAGCAACTGAACGATTTTTATATTTTGACATAGATAATGTCTTACTGAATGAAATAGAGTTCAAGAGTTACATTGACCGCTTTATTGATTGTCTGAATACGCATTTATCCGACGATAATTATGTTCGTGTCAATGTGGCAGATTTTCAATACCATACGAAATTATCAAAGTGTGGTCGCATCAAGTCCATCCATATCATTAGCAACAAGTATTATATGTCATACAAACAAATGAATGCTTTGGTTCATAAAATGGAGACCACCATCAAAGAGATTGACACGTGTATCTACGGCAAAGGCAGAGCATTTTTCAATTGTTACACTGGCAAGTGTGGTTCGCGTCAATTCTATTACCACGAAATTAATGCCGTGCCATATGAACTCATTTGGATTGATGCCCCACAACTCTCGGATAAATCCGAACTCGTACAATACAAACAACTCATAGACACGACAAAGGAATTACACGTGGATAATTTTTTGGAATATCTGATTGAAAATCGCAACACGTATCTCGTAAAGACGTGTAACTGGATTATGGTGTGTTCGTATATCAAGCACTATAATTTGATGTCACGCGACGCATTTTGCGTTAGGTCACTCGTGGGAAAATATACGTTTGAACAAAATGTCTTTATGTGGAATGAGTTACACGCACGTGCCGAAGCAGAACATTCAATGGAAGATTTGTGCCGATTAATCTGTAAACAAACACTCATTACCGACGCATTTGACGACGATTTTCTCGCTGGAATAGAAATGGATAAAGAGACCATTCAATCCATCAAGAATAGTAAAGACCACGACATTGATATTTCATACGCAGATAAGTGCGGAAAGATCAGATGCTTTAATCGCAAGACTGGCATTCTACACTACGATGATGGCACGTCATCATTGGCAATGGCAGACGATAAATTGTCACGTGAGACATTGGAGTTCAAATACATTGACGTGGATGAATTGCCACAATACTACGACCAACCACGCGTATTTATCCGTGCGTTATACGGTGTGGGTAAGACCCACCATTTCATCCGACCAGTGGTTCAGAAGCACAAAGACAATGATGGTTCTATATTATTCATTACGGAAAATAACGTATTGAATGCCCAATTCTCAAAAAAGTTTGGTCTCGTGACACACACCAGTAAAGATTACACGGACGATTTTCAAGTCGTCACCAGTCTGGAAAGTTTTATCAAGTTTAAACGCACCGAGTATGATTTAGTGGTTCTGGACGAGTTCGTGTCACTAATGGCACAATTCAAGTCATCCACAATGGCACGTGTATCGCACCAAGATGTCGTGACAAAATTGCTCAAAGTCATTCGTGATGCCACACAAATCGTGGTCACTGATGCGGATTTATCCGAGAACACGTATCCGACCATTCTTGATGCCATCCAACCACGGATAAATCGCATGATTTTGTCCGTTAGAACTGATAATTACAACGGATACAAGTATCAGTTCGTGTTTGATGAACAAGAGTTCAACCAACGGTTAGATGAAGACTTGAAAAATAATCTACGCGTGTCAGTGGCAGTGACCATTCGTTCCATTGCCGAAGCAATATATAATCACTACAAAGATACGAAGAATATCATTTTTGTCTCACGAGACAAGACCATCATTAATGGCACGGAATTATCCGAAGCAGATGTAATCAAGTTCAAGTGTGGGTCATTGGACAAATATTTCACAGAAAATCATATTGACTTGTTCGTGTATTCACCAACCATTACCACTGGATTATCCATTGATGAATTATATTTTGACAAACAATATGGATACGCAAAAGCATTGGAACAAGCACCACCACCACGAACATTGTTACAAATGATACATCGCACCAGAAAAATCCGCGACCCAACCATAGTCATATACACTCCGAAACCACGCATCACACAGACCGATTATGATGTCAGATATATGGAAAGTCATTACAACGTTACGGCACAACGGATGAAACAGAATGGATACACGTATAGTGTGAATAAACTCATCTGCGACATTGAAAATGAAACTGACGCTGAGAAACTTTATGGTGAGAAAAATTTCACAGAAGCACTTTATATTATGCTGAGACGGCACGGACTGAATGTAGTTCTTGGAACAGAAAAGCTGTCGGATAAATCCGAAAATTGCAATTTCTCAGTCTTGCCACAGATAGAACGGATGATATTGTTCGTGGTGAAAGTCTTGTCCAAGATTGATGTGGAAAAAGATGCCAGAGACATTGCTGAGCGGTCACTCAACAACCAATACTTTGACGGAATGAAGTTTAAAATATATAGTCTAATGATGGATGTCAGAATAGACGACATCGCGGTTAAATCCGTGTACCGTGACAAAAATGACAAACTCCAAGAACGCGTCCAATACAAGTCATACACGTTCAACGGCGTGTATCAACCGCATTATTTTATGGGATTGATGGCATCATTACACACCACACGAAAAAAATGTGGCACGGCATTCATCAAAGATGGCAACACGGTATTATCCACGAGCATTGGCACACTGACATTTAAACCATTACTGGAACGCATCATCCACGTGAAGCAAATCAAAAATGGGTGGAGGACATATGACAATCGCATTGAACGCAAAAAGTATTATGACAAGCATCTCAACAACAATAAAGATGCCAGTCTGTGGATGCGTGAGACCATCAAGATTGATATTCGTGAATGGATGGATAGTCTCTCTGACAAAAATCGGATCACGGATTTATCGGCAAAGTTTAAAATCACACCAGAGATGCTTGAAAATCTCAACTCATTACGACGTGGCAAACAGAAACCACTCAAAATAGATGAGACCAGTCGCATTTTTAATTTCATCAACCACATTATGACGGATGCGTATGGGTATTCATACGTGACGACGCGTCGGTATGCCGATGAAGCAATACTCGTGAAATTGCCATACATTACATTTGGTCGTGCCAGACCGCAACCATTGGATGAAAGGATGGGTCTGAAACTGATGCCGACGACCGTGACCATTGGCAATGAATATGACTGGAATGAAGAGAAAATTATTGTTACACCAATTACACGACAGATTTATCCGCAGTATATTGAGCAAAAACAATTCCAACAAGAAACTCAAAATGTATATGGATATAAAGTGTCCAACAAGTATAACCATCAAAAACGATTGCGTGACTTGTATGACCAAATGAAACTACTTTGTTCTAAGCGAGAATATATTATCACACCGTCCAAAGGCACACTGGCACTATTTAATGCCGACCGAGAAATGACAGAAATACCACCACTGATGCGTCGCAACACAGATGATTTTAGTCCGATACTTCCGCACGAAATTGGATACGGATGGAAGTTCCGTGTGGATACACCATAACGGATTTATCAGAAATTGCAATTATAGTTCTTGGCACATCTCGCATGATTTTAACGGATTTATCCGACAGCTTTTGTCCGTTGGACGGATCTATCCGTTGGATATTCTGTTATACGAATTATAACAGATTGCGTGATATGACTTAAATAATTATCTATCGTATATATAAGATGGCATCACCACTGAAATCATTTGAAGACGAACGTGCGTATATCCGAAATCTCTCGCCGAGCAAAAATACCCAACATACATACGTAATGACATACAATAAACTCCGCAAAGTGATTGAGACACCAGTATTGCTACGTGATGCGTCACAAGATTTTCTCATTCAATCTGTAAAGGATGTCTCTGAGAGTGCCCAAACGCGGAACGTGGCATTATCCGTAATCTTTCGTGTCCGTGAAGGAATGAACAATGCCAAACTGGAATTATTCCGTATCCAGAACAATAAGAAACGTAATCGTGACACCATTGCCAAACAATCTGCCGAGTTCAAGAAATATGAAAATGTGGAATATAATGACTTGTCGGCATACGTGGAACAACAATTTAAGAATAAAGACTACGTGTCGCACATTGTGAATTATCTACTCGTCCATAAAAATGTCCGCAATCAAGACGTCAATGTCTATATCACTTCGGATAAATCCGACGATTTGGAAGGCAACTACATTCAAATCATTAATGGAAGTCGTGTGCGTTATGTTCGGAACAACTACAAGACATTTTCCACATATGGACGCAAATCCAACGACATTACGACAAAATCATTCGTGAAGTCGGTCATTGAACTACACAAGCAATACGGAGACAATTACCATATTCTCGGCAAAGATATTAAATCCACATCACTTACCAAGAAAATCACCAGTTACACGATGATGGGTATGACCGAAGCATCCATTTTTAAAGTGGTTCTAAAAACATTCCGTGAAGACCCAGACGTATTGAAGAACATTAGTCTTAATCGTGGCACATCATTGGACGTGATTGTCAATGAATATGACGTGATGTCGTAATTATCCGTTAAAAATCGAGTTCCAACGGATTTATCCGAAAGCTGTTATAGTTCTTGACCCATCTCGCATGACCCAACGGAACTTTCCGTAGAAATTGCAATATCTGTTCTTGAAACAGATATGGCCATAACGGATTTATCCGACATTTACAAAATATAGGCATTTAGAAAAGATTTTTATCTCACGTGTATATATAAGATGCCATTACAGAAATCTAAGAAGAAAAAGAAGAAGTCTGACGGAGATGGTAATGTTACTCAGAACGTCAAGCAGTCTGTCGTCGTGAATGTCGGCAGTGATGACAAGAAGAAGAAGCGTCGTCGTGGCAGACCACGTGGCAAAGGAAAACTGTCGCGTCCACCACCACCACCACCACCACCGTCAAGCGGATTAACCCAACAAATATTTTCACCACCGAATTATCCGCAACAGAATTTATTTCGTGTCGCACAACCGTCTCAACCACCAACGCTTGAACCAGCATCTCTTACTCCACCATCTCTGACACCAACTCAGACATTACCAGTTCCAGAACCACCACGCGTATCACGTGAGATGATGGCACGTGTCGCACAATCACGGCAGAGACCATCTCTCAATAGTGTGATGACACCAGAACGCGTCGCACCACCAGCAATGGCAAATCCACTCATTCCACCACCATCAGAACCATCTCAACTGACACCAGAGTTTAGAAGTGGTGGCAGATCTACGGAAAGTTCCGCATCAAGACTACGCAGTAAGACACCAGTGTCTCCACGAGAACCACGTGTTCGGTTCGCAGACCCACCAATGGAAGCATCACAACTAACTCCATCTGTCGGACAAATCCGTGAAATGGTCGGTGAGACCATCAGTGACCGCTCATCATCAACCACGCAACGACTTGTGGATACATTACAACTGGCAAAGAAATATAAGAGAGCAGTGTCAAGCAAGACACCAGTTCAAAGCAGTGAGAGTGGTCTGAGACGTTCCGCACCATCATCCACCATCGGTCAGTCGCCATTATCGCACGGATTTGCCCCACCATCCGAAGAACAAAATCCATTATTTCCAGACAAAGCGGACGTATATAATGATGACAGAACACCGAATTTATCCGTAGTGAAGTCTCGTGGTGGTTCTAAGAAAAAACGTATCGCAGTCGTGATAGACAAAGAAACTGGTGAACGAATTCCAATTCAAGTATGGAAGGACAGACAGAAGATGGGTGGTGAAGATTTTGACGCTCCGACGCTCGGTGAGATGCTCGGTGATGAAGTTCGTGATGAACAAAATCGTGAAGCAATTGAAGCAGAACGGCAACGTCGTGCCGAACAAGCACGGCAACTGGCAAATCTGGACAAAGTCGTGAATGAAGAATTGTTTATAAGAGCAATGGAAAGTCCAGCGGAATTATCCGATGTACGTCCGTTTTTGGCATACTACATTCCAGAAGACGAATTCGCAGGATTTACTCCACGTGGGGTGGCAGACCCATTCACGTATCAAGAACCAGAAAAGTAACGGAACTATCCGAATGGCCACTGAGTTCTTGACCCATCTCGCATGATTTTAACGGATTTATCGGTAATTGCAATTATAGTTCTTGGTACAGATATGGCCAACGGATAAATCCGTGTATTTTGAAGAAAATAAAATATATCCATATATTAATGGATATGTTCAACACACAACAAAAACGTCTCGCGGTAATGATGGGGAAGAAACGTCAGGCAGACAACGTGTCATATGAAGATTTGATGGGGCATATGGAACACCAACGTCTCAGTAAAGATTATCGGTCATACGTCATATGCTACTTGATGTTACACTATTGTCTTGGCAATAAAGACTTGGATTGTCGTCTCTCGGATAAAACCGATCCCATTAGTGACTATGACAACCATCTCGTAATCACAGAGGACAATGTAACATTTTATAGAAAAGGAAAATTAGTATTTGTCAATGAAGATGACAATTTCGTCAATTCGTGCTGTGAATTGTTCGCAGACCAAGAGTATCTACTACAAGTGGATGATGACCGAATACTCGGATATAGTATTGGCAAGTGTATTCAGAGTGACACGTATCGGCGTCTCGGCGAGACCATCTATTTCACAGTCGTCAGGAAACATTTCCAACACGATGTCAAGTCTCTATGTTATTTGGCAGAAACTCGCGGAACACGCATCAACAATATGATTTTATGCTAAAATCTCACACAATCTCACACAATATTTTATAGAAGGTTACACTAAATCATAGTAAAACTTATCTCTATGATTTCTATAAATCTCTATAATATAAAATTGAAACCGTGGAAATTGATGTCTCATATGGCATCATAATGGACGAAGAACCAAAGCAGTCATACTACGAACGGAATAAAGAAAAAGTTCGTGAGCGGAACAAGTCTCGTGCCGATGCCATCAAAGAATATAACCGACAGTATTATCTGAGAAACAGACATCATATCGCGGAAACATCCGCAGAGTGGAGACGCAAGAACTTTGAACGTGCCAAAGAAATTAAACGTAAGTCATTCGTGTGGAATAGAATAAAAGAAGAGTTCAATCTTATCCTACTGGAATAGGATATGATTACGATTAAATATTTTTTCACTTTGGAGAAATGAACAAAGTTAGATAGTCAATTTTTTATGACATCAATTTTATACATTTTATACAAATAAACAGAAATAAACAGACATAAACGTGTTCATTTGTTCATCAGTGGTTCATTTGTTCTTATGAACGGTTCATTTGTTCTTATGAACGTGTTCATTTGTTCTTATGAACGTTCGCGTGAACATATAAACGGTTCGCGTGAACATATAAACGTGGTGTTCTTATGAACAGCAGTATGGTCTGGTTCTTGACACATCTCGCATGACCCAACGGATTTATCCGAAAGTTATAGTTCTTGGTACAGATATGGCCATACGGATTTGTCCGTGGCACATTATCATTCAATATGAATATTTGCAAATTTTCACAAAGTTTTTTGATTTTTTGATTTTTTCATTTTTTTATAAAAATTGATTGAAAAATGAAGTCTAATTGTTTATAAAATTGAAATGAGAAATTGAAGTCAAACAAATGACATCTCAACAACAACAACAGCAACAATGACCACTCAACTCGTAAAGACCCACTACTTTCCAGACGAACTCTGGGACATCATTAAATCGTATCTTCGTAAGGATTACATTGGGGACGACATTATGCGGAAACTTCCGATGACATTTCTTGGCAAGTTCCTACTCAGTTTTGGCAATATTCGTGTGCGGTCATTGGAAAATACTTCACTCTCAACCGAAGTTCGCAAGAAGAGGGTCATCAGGGAAATTATGAAATGCCATTACCGTAAGCGACCCATTCTCACACAACTGCGTCGTGAGATTGCCAATATGCCAGTGCGGAAGGGGACTGAGGCAATTGATTGGACTGGACACGAAGTCGGCAAGATGGTTCGGTGGTGGGACGAGTGCCGTCAACCAGACGGAAGCACACGGTATGGGCAGTTCTTTGGTCGCATCATTAAACACAATAAATGCTCTATTAAAGTTCAGGCATACGAATACGGTCGCATCAATGATTTCGTTACTCTATTCCCACAGATGCTTCACACGAAGTTAATCAAGCATCATCTGTCGCCACGACACATCCATCACAACGAGACGGTTCAGAATGAGTGGAACTTGCCAGAAAACCACGACTAAGTTTGAAGACGAATAGACGACCATTATAATGAATATTTTTTTTATCAGAAATTTGCAAATTTTCACACGAATTATAGATGATATGTCAGGGAATGAGGCAACGGATAAATCCGAAAAGCTGTGA
>Ga0181391_1000646_pt1 | contig 10668 bp, 9 predicted proteins | sample 14SPOviralmetaG_FD_130080 | JGI IMG/M metagenome (GOLD analysis project Ga0181391, IMG submission 130080) | Marine viral communities from the oligotrophic San Pedro Time Series (SPOT) site, San Pedro Channel, CA, USA - 14 SPOT_SRF_2010-08-11 | ecosystem: Environmental > Aquatic > Marine > Strait...
ATGATTCACTCAAACTTTCATCATTATAAAAAGTAGTTGCCTGATGTTCATTACTATCAAAATTTAAATAATATATTCCAGAAAAGCAATAATTTTTATCATTAGAGTGTGTATGTGGAACACATTTTTGTGTATCTTTATAACTGACACACCATAGATTACTAATTTCTAGTTTATTGTTGTTGTTTACTTGTTTTGAAAATAAATTTAGTTTATTCTCTATTAGATTACAAAGATCGTTAATCAAATTGATATTATCTTCTTTAAATCTAATATCATCATATATGATATCTAGAATCTTTCCATCAGTGGTTTTTGAATTTGCTCTTCCCATGCGTTCGTCGCGTGGAAGATTTTCAATAATGTTTATAAATTTTTCTCTATGTAAAAAATTTAAATTTGATTTAAAAATTTTATAAGAAAAACAATCGATTAACATTGTGAACTCCAGATCAATTATATATGAACGGAGGATAGGAGTGGGGAGACTTGAACTCCCACGGGCATTAATGCCCAACTGATTTTAAGTCAGGTGCGTCTACCGATTCCGCCACACTCCCGAAAAAAATCACTCCTCCCAGATAGGAGGGTGAAATCTACAATATTCGTTGAATGTAATCTTCATCTCTTTATTTGTTAACCCGCAATTTTCTGCTGCTTTCGGCAGATTCCATTTTGACACGAATAACATTTCCATAGATTGACGGGTTTCTGCTCTCATACTCGTGACACTTAAGGATTTCTTGATACAGGGATTCAGAGTGGGTTAGCATATGCAATAACTTCGTCAGAAGCAGTAGAACGAATAAAAGACATCACACTCAGGAACTCATCAACGGTTTCGCATCCTACAACTTTCTCATCTCCCTCATTGGAGTAGAGATAAAAGTTGCGAGTGGAAGGATCGATGACGACTCGGGAGAGATACTCGTCTTGCATTGGGGTGTTCCCTTGATTACCCACATATTATAAAGGACTCAGGCGTCCTTGTCAAGCAATTCGCCCACGATCATGTAGTAGCAGTCTACTGGTAACCCATTAGTTGAGAGGTGGATTTCTGTACCCTGGTGACGCTTCACACGCAAGTCCTGGTTAGAACCCACCTGAGTGAGATGAATCGTCACTGTACTCATATCTACATCTTCTTCCCATGACTTGGGAAGTTCGATCATGTTCTTAGTTGTTCTGCCGTGCAGAAATTCAAAATTAGGTTCAATCATTCTACTACATCTGATACGTTTTTCTTTTTGAGTTTTTTTTGTATCGATTTAAATCTATCTAGTTCTTCATTAAGAGTATATAAAACTCTTCTCATTCCATGAATTCCTAGTTGAATCCCATTTCTTTCTGTTCTAAGAGCATTTGATGTTTCAAGCAATACAAGGTTATCACTATTTTTGCCATTTAATTCAGCTTCTGCTGCATCAGCTGCTGCTATGGCATCATCAATTGCATCATTCACCGCAGTTGAACAGCTACTTAATGCTTCATACAGCGTGATAGGCGTATTAGCATATGTTGGACTACTCAAATCTGTAGCGAGGCCAGAATTTACTTGAACAGTCAATGTATCACCCTCCTGCGCTCTACTTCCTCCAAATCCAATGGGAGCATGATCAAATCCATCTCTATAAAGTGCCTTTCCAGCACCAACTTTAGGTTCCTTTTGTCCACCAAATTCGACAGGAAAATCCTTCATCATTCTATCCCAAGATTGTGCGCTAGTAGGATGTCCAGAATTATCAATATAAACAGAAATTCCTGTTCCAATTGTACTAGTGGTTGCAATACTTATGGTTTGTGGAGTGAAAGGATCTTGATCAAAAGATAGATCATATCTTTTTCTACCATCATCAAAATTTACATCTGGTGGATCATTCAAAATTCTAAAATCGACAAAATTTCCATCATCATCATCAGGTGCGCTAACACCAACACCACAAGCTATACTGATTGATACAATACCAACAGTAGTAGCATTGGTGGAGGTGGAGATACCTGGAATATTAAACTTACGAAGATTAAAAACAGTGGTTCCGATTCCTACCACTTTAGTGCCAGGAAATATAACCCCAGGTTTATCACAAACTATTAATTGTCCTGCACCAATTGTATTGCCTATACTGATGAAGTCTTCCATTACAATAACTTCTTTAAACCCAGCAGTGCATATTCCAATAAATTCACTAACTAAAGTATCACCAATATCTTTATCATATGGTTCTGAGTAGATTTTCAATCCAAACTTATTTTTTGTAGAAAACCCAAATTTATGATCATTGATGAAATTAACCTTATTCACTTCCTCATCTTGCGTAAGATAATCTTCATCTATTAGTTCATTACCATAAGATTTATTTACTGGATAGTATGTGACTATACCAGTTGATCCAACAAATGCTACAGTGCTACCAATACCAACTCCAGCAACCCCGCCACCTCCTCTATATGCAGATCCAGAAGATTCAATCACAGTGTCAAATACATCATAATTCAATTTAAGTCGGGTACATTCTAAAGTTACTTTATCCATACCACCTGTTCCTGCTCCAAGATCTACCTCTGCTACTCTCCAAAACAAATCACTTTTGCAATCATCTTCGATTCGTGCTTTATAAGCCTTGACAACTTTTTGAATTTTTTTATTGACAACTTCAATTTGTTTTAAAACTTCAGCCTCAAGTGCAATAATACCTCTGTCATACAATAATTTCTCCCCATCTGCAAGAATGAGTTCATCTATCAGATGATTTACATTATCTTTTTTAAACTTAAAATCATCCTCCAATCTTCCAATAAGATCTGCTGTTAAATGTGTACCAATCATTTTTTTAACTCCTTACATCATAATCATATCCGGCTATAGAGTAAGATGAACTATCGCCAGGATATTCTGCCGGAGATTGTCCCTCATATTCAATGATGAGAGGTTCTCCAGATCTATCTGCCCAAACCTGATAGAAACATTTGACATCAGTAAGATGATCTCCTGAGATGATAATCCTATCCTGCTGTATGTCTTTAACATATAAACTATCCTTTCTCCCAAATGGAGTTAGGTTTACAGATATTGTATCATAATTTATTAATCCTTTCCAGTATTCAGGGAGTTTAATTGTATTTTCACCATTTAGTTTACCTCTTATATAAACTGCATTTTCAGGGCCTTCTACACAAACATGTCTTAATCTATAATTTTCTTTTGTTGGATGCGGAATATCAAATCCTTTATTTCCAAGTGCTCTACCAGTAAATATTTTACCTAAAGTAAATGGTGTTTTAGTTCCACCTGCAATTGCTGCAGCTCCTGCATATGCTTTAGCACCTGCTCTTGCTTCTGCACCTGCTTGGGTTTCCGCCCCAGTTGAAAGTTTTGCGCCAGTATCTGCTTTAACACCAGTATTTTTCTTTAGTCCGATTACTGATTTTTTGAGTTTTCCAATGTCAAGTTCAACACCATATGTTATCATAATTTCACCCAAAACACATGTCAAACCAACAGGGCCCGCCACATCACCAATCAAAACATCTGTTGGCAATGGTGGTGTAAGTGGAGAATTTCTAACATGAAGAATTGATGGAGCAATAGCTAATGGATTTTCGTCAGGAGATGAACGGGTTACCATCAATGATGCCGTTGGATGAATGGGAGGGAAAAATTTACCACTTCCAACTAACACACCGCCATTAAAATGTCCTGTTCCACAAACAGCTTTTTCGCCAGTGCCGAATGGATTAATTGCTGTAGTTGGATTTAGTCCCTGTGGTGTGTAAACGCAAGAAAGTTGTTTTCCTACGTGAATGTCTCCTACTTCCATGTTATCCTAATAGACTTTTAATAAGTTTTTTAACGCCTTCAATTGTCTGAAAAACAGTATTAGATCCAGTGCCTAGCAATGATGCAACATCAGCGGTTTCAACTACTTTAATGTTTGCTGCATTTAATCCTATTTTTTGCATACTATTAATATTTACACCCCTTTCTGCAGCGATACCAACAGAATCATCTGCCTGCAAACTCATTTCAGCAGTGTCCATATCAATGGCAGCATTTGAATGAATGTTGATAAACCCAGTAGTGTTACCATTACCTTCAGCGATAAGATCAATATCTTGCGCTACGATTCTTATTCTTCCTCTAGGGGCAAACAAAATTAAATCACCATTTTCAGCATATGTTACGCCAGCGATGCCATCTACTGGTTTTTCGCCACAACGCACATTATAACATGCTGGTGCTGATACATTAATAGATCCATTTAGTTCTCCACTCATTTGAAGTCCAATATATTGACTTCTTCTAAATCCGGGATTAGGAAAAATACGGCGTATCATCACCGCTTGTTTATTATTTTGACTATCTACCTGATCAAATAAAACCTCACCAGTGGTATTACCGATTCTTTTGAAATCGACTGACTTATCTGCTGCCATTATACCTTACCTACACAATCGATAACTTGCAGAGTTGGAGTTCCAAGAGGAACAACAAATCCAGAATCATTTACATCAATAAATCTCAGCACAGGTTTCAGATCAGCATTAAATCCAGTCTTAGTATTTATTCTGATTTCAGGAAGAGTTGTAAATCCGATGCCTGGATTAGTGATTTTGACACCTGCGATTGCACCATTCTGAATGATTAATTCTCCTTCAGCACCCGGAATAATCAGTTTATCATCGGGATCATATCCAAATCCAGGATCTTTTATAAGAATACCACCTAATGTAGAAGTTATTTCTTTATCTCCAAGTCCACCAGTTGGAGGTTCATTTGGATCTTCAGGTGTTCCTGGAGGACATCCAGGAGCAGTAAATGTTACACTATATTCAGGAATTTTACCCCATTTAGGATCATCTAATAAATCTCTCATTTTAGGGCCAACTCTTAGGAAGAACTTATTTGTCAAGAAAAACCTTACATCTTGATCAGAAAATCCCTGTTTTTTTGCATCTTTAAGATCACGAAACGCTCCAAATTGATGCTTGATCCCAGTCTCATAAGTTTTTCCTTGAGTATAATCAAAGTTACTCATATCCTTAATTTTCGGATTAGTCCCCTTGATTACACAACCTGGTATCATATCCTCAGTGAACTTTTCATCAATTACTATTTTTTGTTCACCGGGGAAAGTTATTTCGTCTCCGTAATATGCAGTTATTGTGGCACCTTTACTGTAAGGGGTGTCCCAGTCATAATTGGCTCTATGTACAGTTGTTTGGCATCTATCTGCCCAAACTCTCCCCATACTACCCTTGTCTCCATAAGGGTATGCTTCATAACCGTAACCACTATTTTCAATTATAACATCCGTGATACCTGTTTCATCGTCGTCATCATCGTCGTCATCATCTTCAAAATCATCATCTAGTTCATCATCATCCTCAGGATCATTTGGATCACTATTATCATCATCTTTTATAATATCATCTTCATTAATTTCATCGTCATCATCATCGTCATCATCATCTGGAGGAATAAGTTCCGGTGGTGACGGAGGTGTTAGTTCCGTTAATTCTGGTGGTAGTTCTGGAGGTGTTTCTGGAGGTGATTCAAAAATTACATTATCATCTTCATAATCCACAACTTCAGATTCTTTATCAGTAATCACGACTTTTACATATTTTCTATTCTTTTTAATTTTTAATTTAATTTTGTCTAAATTTTTAATACTCTTATTATCTTTTTTCTTTAATTTTTTGACTTTGATACTAACATAGAAATGTTCTTTTCCTTCTATATCAGTATTTCTAAATCCTTCACCACCAGCTCCTTTTGCTCTTGCTTTAATTTTAAATATTTTTGCTGTCTCGCCTGGTTTAAACTCAATGATTTCTTTTTTAAATTTAAAATCATCATTGAATGTAGCAGTCCCTTTATTTCTAAGAGTTTTTACTCTTATTCTTGATCTAACATCAGTGCGTCCAGATCTAACAATGGTTAATCTAGCAACTTCTCCTTCTTTTATCTTAACTTTTTTTTGTCTCCACCTATAAACAATTTTATTCTTGTTTTTTACTTTTCCTATAACAGGCGTGCCGATAGCGCCTTTACCATTACCACAAGGATCCTCAAAAGAAACTAAGGGTGCTTTGACATATTGTCCAGGAGTTATAATATCAACACCAATTAATTCTCCTGCTAAGTTAATCACAGGATTACCAGTTGCTCCGTCACCATCACCACCAAAAAATACAACATTAGGAGGGCCACAACTAACAGCATCTGTATTACACCCGCCATCAATTATATTTTGCCAAATTATTCCAGAATCTATTTCATCAAGTGGATTAAATTCAGTTCCATCGTCTTTTGTAAATATAACTTCTTTAAATCCCTCTCGTGTAACTTCATCAAAAGATTGTAAAACCTCAGTACTTACATTACCTACTGTGTCTGCCACGGTGGCAGTCACACCTTTTGCTTTTTCAAATATTCTATCAAAGTCTAGAGTTTCATTCTTTTTTGGTTTTGAACCTTGAAGAAAATCCCAGGTGCTAGAATCGGGACAGAGATTTTCTGCTTTACAAGTGAATATATCTAGTATACTAATCACAAAATCAAGCATATCTCCTGCTAGATCAATAATTGCCCCTACAGAAGCTCCAAGTCCACCGAGTACACTACCAAGTTTACTTAATATACTATTGATAACCCCAGTAATATTTCCAAGAATATTTCCTATAATACCACCAATAACATTCTCAACTAAACATTCAGCAGCATTTAAAATTTTATTAACAATAGTCTTGAGAATATTAGCAATTGTTTCCTCAAGATTTGCTAGAACTTTTGCAATCGCACAAGATGCGGCGGTTAGTGCTTTGTCCCCCACTTCATTTGCAAGATATCTTGCGGATAATGGAACTTTACCTATAACTACATTCGCAACAGTTGTTATTTTTCTAAGTATCCATTTTCTAACTTTTTGAACTAATGCTGCCATTATTCTTGCGATATCACCCGCAGCATTTCCAATACTTATGTCAAAACTATCTTCTCCAATTCCTACACCTAATGATGCGTTTGGTATAGTATTACTAACGAAATTTTGTGCATCTGATAAAAAATTCTGAGTAGTAGCAAGGAAACTATCATCACCGATAATTCCAGTCCTCAGAGATTCAACATCTTTAATCATGCCCTCGATGGCATCATTGACACCATCTACATTTACAGTATCACAAGCACTCTTAATTTTTGGAAGTTTTGTTTTATAATCGTGATTTACATCCGCAAGAGACGGTAGTTGAGTATTAAAAAGTTCAGCAGAATTTAAATCTGTTTTTAAATCATTAATAAATGGATTAGGAACGACAGTTACCCCAGGAATAAAACCACTATAAGGGAGTATTCCTGTTCCTGATAAGTCAGCTGAGTCAGATTTAAAAAGTTTGGCAATAGCATTAGGAATGACTCTTTCAATATAATATGCCTCACTATTTGGATCTTTTGAAACATAGACATATGTATTGGGCGTATATCTAATGATCCCGGAATCTTGAGCACCCAATCCACTCGTAAGTTGAAGAGGATATGCAAGCGGCAGTAAATTTTCGGGTTTGTCGGGAGGATCAATACCTAAAAGTCTGATCCTATAACGCTGAGCAACTACATCAGGTGAAGTATCTCCATACTTTTCAGAGAACTGTGTTCTGTCTTGTGCTTCGACACCAACAATCACCGCAGGCATATGAGTTAGTTGCCAGAGGTATTCAGAGGTTAATTTGTAGTTGTACTTATCCGAAAGTCCTGACATTTATATCAATCTTCGTAAATTCTGCACTCATCAGCGTCTGGTTCAACTTCGCAAAAAAGTTCTAATGCAGTTGGATCATGATGATCCCCTGCTTCAATTTCTTCTTTGTGGTTCTCTACATAAACTTCAAGCTCATGTAGTTCTCCTTCGATGTGGCGGCGCTGTTGTGGAGACGTTGTAGGATCTTGAAGGATCTCTTTGTCTTTTTGGATGTGCTTTTCTACGCTTTCCATTAACTTTTAACTCCGTAAGAATCTCGTACTAAATTTAATCCAGTAAACGCCTGTGTTGGCGTACTATAATGACACAAATCCGCTATCATATATATACCACTATCTTTTGTGCTTCCTGTAACGGATGGTTTCTGAGATGTCTCAGGGAACTTACAGTAAACAAGATCACCGGCACTCAATGAAAGATCTGCATCTATTACTATATTAAGCGATATACTGAATTTTTGTCTATAATTCTGATGTGATTGTACGGAAGTCTTGACAATATCAAATTTTGTATCATCAATATCTGCTAATCCTCCTCTTGGATTAATCTTCTGTCCAACATCTTTTATTCTGTCTAAACTAAGAGTTGCTTTATTTCTATATTCATTACTTAATACTGGAGTATCATCCCCAGCGGTTGTACTATTTTTATTATAATCAAAACTGTCAAGCGTTTGAAATGCTAACTTTTGATTTAAAGGATTAAAAAGATCTAATTCGGTGTTGTATGCGCCATCTTCAAACTGCTTAAGAGTATCATTAATTCTTAAAAAACTTGACTTCAAAATTTTTCCATTATATCCGGGCAAAACTTTTTGACTAGCAAATCCAGTCTCTACAAACTTTTTGATAGTTTTACCAGTCTGATCAAACATTTTATCGAGAGATCTATAATTATATCCCTTAGATGTTTCCCAAAATAAAAATCCAGCACTCTTTATACCTACAGGTATTGATACTTTTTGAACATCCAAACACATCTCAAAGGGATATCTCTTATCACCATTAAATTGAATATCATTCTCTGTGGTATCTGCAAATAAATCTTTTTCAGTCTTTAATGACTTAAGTGCTTCTTCTACAATAACATCACCCTTTCCTAGATAAGAATTTACCATTCTATTTTCTAAGAGAGTATTGTCATAAGCTTCTTTTGATACTACTCGTATTACAGCTGTTGATTGCCTATTATTTGATGTTGCAAAAGCAGTCTTCCCTACCTTTAAGTCTGTATCTTTTGAAAGATCTATTTTATTACCATATTGATCTTCAAGAATCATCTTAAATTTTTCATCTGCTTGAAGTTTGATGGATTCTAATAATCCTATGGTTCCTCTTGATCCATCTTTTTCTTTTGCCGGGAGTGCTGTTCCTGCATCAATAATACTTAAATCAATCGTTATATAAGGACTGAGAACACTCTCACGATATTCAAGCACAGGAACACCACCTCTGATGTCTACAGAGTCATTATTTTCATTAGAAAATACTTCTAATTTTCTGTAAATTATGGGTTTATTGCCTAGCATATTAAGCAGCGATTGGTATAATGATGTTGTTAACTTCTCGTCTTAACGCAACACCACCCTCCGAGTATGTAGTAGATTGATTTAATCCTGCACTACTAGTTAGGTTAGAAGGAGAAGACTTCATTGAAACTTCTTCTGGTGGTTTAATATTCTTAAGGACTTCTAGAGGATTAAGTGTTCCCTCAAAAGATCCAGAATTTCCTGCTTTTCCTTTTCTTATTTCATAGTGAAAAACTCCAGTCATTTCAGAACCAGACTGAACAAGAGTTCCTCGTTTTACAACATCACCAACCTTAACATGTATATTATTGCCCTCAGCAATTCTTTCAGTATATCCTAATTCTTTATTGTAAATATCAACCACATTACCATATCCACCACCAACATTTCCTGCAAAAATTACCTCTCCACCAATCCGCGAATAGAATTTACTATTTTTATCATCAGCGGGATCAAAATCTACTCCAGCATGTTTTCTACCACCAGGACGAGCAGCACCGTATGATTGAACTCCACCCGGAAGAGTATTAGTTGGTGGTAAAGGTGGTAATGATGATGGTAATAGGGAGGACGATGGTTGTGCGGTAGTCACTTCTGAAGGAGGTTGTTCTGGTGATCCAAGGAATGTTCTCCTAATACCTTCTTCAACTCCAATACCAATGCCAGCCGCACCTGCAATAATAGCTCCACCTTTAACTAAACCAATACCAGATCCAGTAACATATTCATCAGCTGCTGCTATGCCCATTCCTGCAGTATATGCAAGTCCTGACGCTAAAGCACCAAAACCTGCTGCTGATAATTTAACTATTACTGCTTTCATATCACCTCTCTCATAATCTTCTCCTATCTCCTTCGCTAATAATACCAATGATACAATACCTAAAGTAACTCCCAGGTATCGTAAGAATATTATTATTTTTGAGATCATTCTAACAGATGCTGCTCTCTGTGCAACTGTTCTGGTTGATGTTGGTGCTCTATTTAGAAATCCTTCTAGTCTTCCTCTTCTTAACTGCTCAGCATAATCCTCAAATACCTCTTTGAAAATTTTATCTCCTATATCATCTACTGCAATTCCCTGAGATCTTAAGTCAGCTTTCAGTCTGGTTTCTGCCGCCATCGCACTATTGAATTTTTTTGTATATCCAACTAACTTTTCTGAAGGTAAGGCACCTGCTCTTACCGCTGCTGCATCACCAGCAGAACCCACTAATTCATCACTTACACGTATTCCTTTATCTTGCATTTGTCTTATATATTTTTCTTGCACTTGAGGATTATCGCTAGTGATTTTTCTTAAATCATCTGTAAGCACCTCCAAACTTTTATCAGTGAGATCAGACAGTTTCTTCATCCTCATATTTTTTTGAGCATCTG
>Ga0181391_1000649_pt1 | contig 10657 bp, 25 predicted proteins | sample 14SPOviralmetaG_FD_130080 | JGI IMG/M metagenome (GOLD analysis project Ga0181391, IMG submission 130080) | Marine viral communities from the oligotrophic San Pedro Time Series (SPOT) site, San Pedro Channel, CA, USA - 14 SPOT_SRF_2010-08-11 | ecosystem: Environmental > Aquatic > Marine > Strait...
GGAAGTTCTTCGGGACTAATAGTGAAGGGGTCAACACCTGATTTGTCCTGAAGGTTCATCAAGAAGTCTTTGGCAACCATTTGACCCTCAACCATATCCTGATACTTGCTTCTCTTTGCCTGAGACATTGCATCCTGAGCGTAGGCTTTAACTTTAAATAGCCTATCAGCCATACCGTTTACCACAATATCTACAAACTTAGGTATAATAGGAACGGGTGTCCAATCTAGATTTAGATAGCTAAGGTCTCCATCTATAGCTAACTCATCCTTATATTTTTTTATTGATTGTTCCCCTCGAGCATACAGTCTCAATCTATGGAACTCTCTGAATTGGTCGTAGTACCTACAACTGTTTCCATCTCTTTTAAACCATTCGTACTGAATCGCCTGCCCAATCTGCAGACCAAATTCATCTGTGGCTTTTTCAGCATCAGATACAAACTGACTTGGAAACCCCGCAGACGTAATGTTTATTTTTACATCCTTCATGTAATTATTTGACTTGTGTTGCCACTGTTACTATACCTTGCAAAATTAATCATAATTCTTGACTCCCTTTTTTGAGGCTGATACAGGTGTTTTTGACACGCCATAATGGCTAACCCCGAGCTAATGGAGGCATCATACTTGGTTCTATTGTTTATATCAAACTTAGCCCAATCCTCTAAGGTTCTATTAAAAGCCATTGTGTGCATCTCGTCACTGTTTGGTTTAAGACCCACATACGTTTCTATGTAGGACTCTATAGCTGCCGCGTGAGCCTGCTTCACAGCCTCGGATGTATTCGGTATACCCCCTAACTCTTTTTCGGTCTTAGATAGCTTCGTAAACACCTTGTCGGGTCTGTTCGTGCAAAACCCCCTATACCCCCTGTTCTTGAAATGATATAGTAGCCTCGGCTTATTGTTCTCTATAAGAATAGGCATTCCATAAAACACACAAGCCATAAGCACATCCTCGAAGAATATCTCTGCCGTCTGTGGTCGTGCTACATACTCCAAGAAAAACTCGTTGCTAGGAGCCTCCTCCATATTAAACTTAGTCAGACCATGTAGCGCACCGTTCGAGCCTCTGCCCCCAACAGTCCCACTGATGTCATAGGAGTCACAACCAAACGCACCTATATGCTCATTGGCAGGATACTTTGTGTTTTTCTTAGTTATAACATTATTCTGCATGTTTGCATTGGGAACCCATGTGATTCTAAATCTTCCGCGCTTGTCAGGGCTGAATATAACCTTGGTGTCCTTGACACCGTCCTTCCATCTAAACGACCCCACTGTTACGTATTGAGCAGATATCATAGCATCGTTATAGTCTATCTGCTGATATATCTTCGTTAGATTAAACAGAGACTGCTTGCTCTCATCCCTGAAAGCGTGCGACTCAGTTCTAGGAAACTGTCGGTAGTACTCGTTTAGTGCATCAGGGTCGCTCTTCATTGACTCAACCTCATTCTCCCAATACTCTACAGCACCCTGATAAATCATTTCATTGTCTATACCCAACACCTCAGTCGGTGGTGTATCAAACACAGGCATCCCATACCTATCAATAAAGCCTTCCATATTCCATTCCATAGGAATAAACAGAGAGTACAATCCGCTTTTTGTTTGACCGTTTGAGTTTCTAGTGGTAACATCGGAGTCGTAATAAAGCTTCTTGAAGTTATCACCTCCCTTATTAAGTGCATTGGACGTAGAGCCCATCATACACTTCCCGATAACCTTACTACCTAGTCGAAGACACGTTTTAGTTACACGCCAATTGTTAAGTATGTTATTTGGCTTTAACCACTTCCCACTCTCATCGTGTACCAACAGTAAAAGCTTCTCACCATCGTAGCTGTTATCATCTGTGTTCTTCCAATCTATTGTTGTATCAAGACCTTCTATCTGCTCCTCATCCATGTCGTACATGTTCTTCTTGGTAATCTTGGATGCAGGAACCCTGTACGCAAGCTCAGTCTTCGGCTTGTCCATACCATCCATAATAGGTTTAAAGAAGAACGGCAGCCTGCTGTTTATAGGCACAACCTTATCGGTAAACATTTTCTTTGCATCAGAACCCGTCTTTGATAGTATACCCACGCGAGAGTCTTTGGCAAGTGTTCCCGTGTTAACGCACTCTGATGAACTCATGAATGAGAACCCTGAACGACGAATCTTTAGGTATATCATTCCAAAGCTTCTCTTGTCAGCCTTGCACGCCTCCCAATATATATACAGTATTCTGTTTGCCTCCCTGTAGTCGGGATAGCCTACGTCAATGTTGGTCCACTGCAGATACATATAGTGTGCACCTGTTATGTATGTTGGCTTTCCTTTGTTCATAAACCAACACCCATCATCCCTGTAGTCAAACTCTTGTTCGATATAGTCAACCCACATAGCCTTAAACTCAGATGGCATCTCATTCCACTGAAAGATAGATTGAATCCTGCCTAGCTGTTTGGGTAAGTCCCGCCTCTCCCAATACTGTTGCTTCTTTTCTTTGTGTCTTTGAAGACACTCCTTCGGTGTTTGGGGTAAGGCAACCTTTAATCCTGATATCTCTATGATATCTCCAATCTGTCCTGTCTTTGATATGACAACCACATCATACTTTGGGTTGTAGCCATACAGCCATGAGCGGTTGCGATTCTTGTTTGATACAACAGCCTTTGGTACAAAATCTTTTAGTACTCTATATAGTGTGTTATTTTGACCTTCGTTCAGCAAATCCCTGTTTATTATCTACCTTTGCATTACCCCCCGATTGGTTTAACGCCTCTCGTTCTTCCTCAATTCTTTTAAGTATCTCGAACGCATCAAAGATGGCAAGCTTCTTTGTAGCCGCTGCATTCTTTAACCTGTCAGCAGCTAGGTCGTCCTCGGGGTCAGGCTTGATAATCTTCTCCCTTGCAACCCTTATTAGTTGCTCAACAGCCTGATGACCCGCCTCGATAATTTTTAACTTAGTTTGCTTAGTGTCCATCCTTTGATACTGTATAAGTTGTTTTGTTATCAGAGTTTTTATTGAGCAAAGCCACCAAATCAAGTGCTTTGTATACATCCTCAAAAGAAAGAACCTCGCCAAGCTCATCCACCATGTACACGTTTATAACGCTACCATCAACGGCTTGAATCTCTTTTAATATTTTTAAGCTCATAATACTGCTACTATTGAGTGGTCATACATTCTATATAGTACCTGCTCGTCAACCACAAACTCATAATCCTGATGAGGCTTATAACAAACTCGGTCCCCAACCTTTACACCTTTTTCTTTTAGTTCTTCATTTAATATAACCATTTCTCCCATTAAAGGCTCACGACTCAGTGGCTTAAATATGTAACTATCTATTGGCGGTATGGATTTTATAAAGCAGTATCGGTCATACCCATACCACTTATCACCCTTCTTGTATGCAAAAAATTGGTCGGGGTCTAAAAAGAATATATTGTCTCGCAAAAAACTTTTACCGCTCTTGCGCCTGCCCTTCATATCATTGTAGAACTTAAACACGTTGTGATGAACCAACAGGGTGTCACCCTTTTCAATTGGTCCACAGTATTCTAACGGAGTCTCGATAACTATAGCCTGTCTGTTTGACGTAGACACATCCTCTTCCGATGTGCTTGTAATAAAATCAACCCCTGCTATGCTTTTTATGTTATCGTATCGTCTGTTATTTTTTGGTTCTACAATGAATTGATAAATAGATTTCATTAAAAATTTATATTGTATTCGATGGATACGGGCATCACCCTATTAAACTCCTTCCAAAGAACAACCTCGTCTTTCTTCTCAATCCATATTCTAAAAGACTCTGTCTCCTCGTGATACCTGATAAGGTGTATTGTGTACTTACCGCCAAGCACATCCTGCCCTACCAAATAGTGCATTGCTCCCGACATATAGTCAGGACCTACAGAAATCTTACGAATATCCATTACATTGCAGTTGCAATAACATTTATATTGTTTAATGTAAAAGCATTAGCTCCCGTAGAATTTTTAACATAAACTCTTACAAAATCATTCTTAGACAAACTAACTAAACATTGAAAAGTAACAGGAAAGACTAGTGTGCCATCAGCTTGAGCTTCTTGTTCGCTAGATGCTATTATTTCTGAACTAAGGATAGGATTTGTAGCTCCGTTTTTAGCAAAAGCAAAGTGAATTACATTATTGCTGCTTGTAGTTCCGCTACAAGTTGCTTCAAATTTAAAAACTCTTGTTTCTTCACCTGTGTAGGTTATTTGATTGTTGGCATGAGTTAAGCTGCCCGAAGACACGCTGCTATTAGTTATGGCAATTAATATAAAAAAATCCGAGGTATTGCTTATTGATGTTAGTTGAGATGAATTTATTACAAAATACTCCATATAGGTGTCTGTTCCTGCTATATCCCCAACCGTAAATGTTTTTGTGTTGTTAGAATCACTTACGTCTGTTCCTATAATCAAATCATTTGATGCAGGTGTTACTGTAGCGTACTTTGAAGTATCAGATATCTTTCCCATTATTTTTCTTTTTGTTTTACCTCTCCGGTTTGTAAGTTAATTACAGCATCCTTTCCGTACTTCTCTATAAGCTTCTGCTCGTTCTTTGCGAACTGCATTTTCAAAGCTCCGACCTCAGAGATGATGGCTGCTTTTTGAATCTCAATATCTCCAAGCATCATCTTCTTCTTAGAGAAGTCAGTGTTAAGGGTCTGTATCTCCGTTAGTTCTTCTTTAGTAAGTTTCATTAGATTTTATTTTGTACAAATATACTACTCTTTTTTTCTACGCTCACGTCGTCTTTCTCGTCGGCTCTCTTGTCGTGGGTTAGCGATAGATACCTTTTCTATGGAGCGACCGCCAAAGTATGCAGTTATAACAGTAATAAGTACCACCTGTAAAAGGTCAACCCAATTTTGTTTTACCTCAAACTGAATCTTGCCCGCATCAATAAACACAAGCAGCACCGTCGATGCAACTAAAAACAATAATACAATAGGTCTTACGTTTTGAGATAGCCAACTCTGAGAACCCATATCAGACTCCCAACGGTCTGTTACATTCTCCTGAGCACTTTCTTCGGCATCAATAAGAATCTGTGTAAGTTCTTTTTCAAACTGAACCTTCTCCTCCTTTGTCGTTACAAATCTATCTACAAGGTTAGCCACCTGCTCCAAAGGACCATCAGTTAAAAGTTGTCCTATCTTTTTCATAGGTCCTTGTATTCTTCAGCAGCATCAAAGCTTGGGCAAGCCTTTGCCGCAAACTCTCTATGTCCGTGAATGGTTGCATTAGGAGCAGCAACCTTTAAGAATTTAAGAAGCTCAAGCATAGATTTCTTTTGAGCATCTGTTCGTGTGTCCTTCGGTGTCTTGCCATCCTTCTCTACACCACCAATGTAGCATACACCCCATGACTTTGGGTTCTCTTTGGATGCGTGTGCACCCTGAACATCAAGGTCACGACCTTTCTGAATTGTTCCATCTATCAATACTACAAAGTGGTAGCCGATGCCTCTCCATCCTCTAGCCTTGTGCCATCTGTCAATGGTAGCAGCATCAATGGAATCATCACCCTCGCGTGTTGCCGCGCAGTGAACAATAATCTTTTCTATGTCTTTAATATTCATTTGGAATTAATTTGAGTTGCTTTCGTATAATCTTTCCTCTAAAAGTCTCAAGGTCTCTTTTATTTCTTTGACATCATCCTTGATTACATCAACATCTTTCTGCGTAAGCAAAATTGTTTTTGTAAAAATCTCATCCTTGTACTTAAACTCCTCCGCGGTCATGATAGGTGGAGGCAGTTGTTTAGCCTCGGCTATCTCTACCTTAAGTGTAAAGTACAATGTTATTATAGATACAAGAACAAAACCTACCCCTATAGCATCTTTGATTGATAGCTTCACCTCCGTGTTCTTGTCTAAATATTTCATTGTTTACATGTTTTTATTGAGGGTCATCAGGTTGTCCTCTCCATTCATCACTTTTTACAATGACAATTATCTCATCATGATTGTGTAGTGTTTTATTGGATAACGACTCAATTGTAGGTGGCATATCACCATTATACTTTACAATAGCCTTGTCTCCTTTTAAGTTGCGTATTGTAGTTTCAATACTTGTTGTCAATAGTTGCCCATAGTCAAGCAACTCTAAGTCCGATGTGTTTACTATTACATAGGTTATCATAATCCGTATCTTGCTTTTGATGCATCAAAGTTTTGTAAGGCTTCTGCTGCGCTCAATACCTTATCGTACATCTTAATCATAGATATACGTCCGTCAAGATAAAATCCTGTTCTACTACCTCCTGCAAATATATTGTAGGCTGTGGAAAACACCGTAGAGCTTGCTGTTCCTTGTGTAAACAAAGCACCATCTAAGTACATTTTTGCTCCGTTTGTTCCTGTAGTGCCATCCCACGATACGCTCAAGTGATGCCAATTGTTTAACGATGGATATGTTGCACCTATTATAACAGCAGTAGTACTTCCTGTTGATACCAAATATCTTAAGGTTGCCGGTCCTCCTGCACCAAATATATCCCAATCTCTAGTTGAAGTATTACCTCTTGTTGTACCTTTTGTTATAATTCCATCTTGGTCGTTAGATGAATAAAACCAAATATCAATTGAAGCAGGATATGTTTCAAGGATTGCAGGTTGACCGAAGTCAACTTGGTCATCTACTCCATCAAACTCAAAGTATCCACCTTGTGCTGAGTTGTAGGCTGTACCATTGTTTATTGTTCCGTTGTTGCCGTTTATTACATCAGTCCACGTTGTACCTGTGCCTCCATAACTTGCTGTATCTCCTGCATCAACTCTAAAGATTAATCCATCTGTAACAATGTTTTCACCACCTCCACCACCTGATGCTAATCCCGCTCGTGTTTGAAACGAGTTACCTGCTATGCCTATGCCGATACCCGTAGACATCTTACCACAATCCTAAAATATCAGAAGCAGTGGTACCTGTTGCAACAACCACCGAGGTCATTATAGGAAGGAAGGATGCATCGGGAATATTAACCAATGTAACCGTGTCGCCTCCGACTGTTTTCATAACAACAGTTCCTCCTGTGCCTACGTAAAGAACGGGTCCCTCGCTACCTCGTGTAGAATAAATCTTAAAAGCTTTACTTCCTGCAGCAAAAATGTTTGCACTAACGGTTAGCTTAGTGTCTGATATAACACCTGTAACTGTGGCTGTTGTTGAATCGGTAGTGTTGTACACTACAGAACCCGGTTGAACCTTTGATAAAAATCCTCCGCTCGCATCATCTAATATATTTGCAGCAGAAGGGGCAGCAGCATCACTTGTACCATTTAAAATTTCATCACCGGGTGATGGAATAACAGTATCATTATCATTTGGAATGACTGCTATCGCGCGTTGGGTTTGTAGTTTTTGATATGCCATGATTAATCTCTATAGGGTATAAGTCTATTTAAAGTGTCTTTTCTTTTGTCACAACCGCAGTCCTTTCCTGTTTTCTCAGCAACCTTGTCCACTACAGCTTTGATTCCTGTAAGTCGAGTTACTTTGGCTACGGTATCTCCAAATCCTTTTGACTTATCTTTTAAATTCATTAGGGTAAAGATACTAATATTTTCCTTTTCTGCTTTTTGGCGATGACTGCGTTGAGCCTCCCTTGCCCGCCCATAAGTTTTTGCAAGCCCAATAGCGTGCTGTTAGTTTGCTCTTGGCTGTACCGCACTTGTGTCTAGCCTTAAAAGACTTGCGTGCCGCAGCGGAATAGTTATGACCGTATCCCTTTGCACCAAAGTGTATCAGCTTCTCCTGTCCACCCTCACAGCCCTTAACCATTTTCTTTTTGCCCGGACGGTCCGAGGGTCTCGGTTTGTTGCAGGGCATCGAATCTTTTTTTGCCATTACGTTGCTTTAGCTTGTATTACAATCCACTGCGTTCCATCAGACCAAACAGCACACCCATTAAACGACTTGTTAATCGTGTAGCTTGATGCGCCATCTATAGTCTCTCCTACGGGAGCCGTTATCGCAATCTGATTGCTTGCGCTTACACTACTATTATTTACAAACCGAATCTTTCTGTAAGGTATAGCCGTTGCACTTGGTAGCGTATACACAAACGTTCCCGGACCACCGACCCAATCAAAATCAACTATGTTTACATCCTCGGTAAGTGTTGCACTACCTCCCGGTGTGGCATTAACAAAAAGAGGTACAAGGCGTACTACCTCATTGTTCTCAATAAGAATATTAATTGCAGAAGCAAGAGCCTCTATAGTATAAGCATCTCGGTTGGCGTTAGCATTTGCCGAGCCCTTATTGACGGTATCCACTCCTGTGGCTACTCCATGAAACTTTGTTCCTGCAGGGATGGTTGACATACTACTTAATCTCTTTAGCGATAGCTGACCATAGCTTTGTAATAGAAACTCCTAAGCCAATACCCCCAATAACAGGAAGCCCTTTGGCAAATACAACAACAGCAATAACAGCAGCATAGCATGCCACAGCAATATCACTCATTAACATATCTAAAATTTTTAATAGCTTAATCATAGTTTATCTTTTTGTAAATTTTTTAGTTACTCTTCCTGCAGCAGTGTTCGCCACAACAGTCCTTCCCGCACGTTTCTTTTTCCGTGCAGTCGCAGCACGTTCCGCCTTTGTCATGCTCTTCGCTTTCGCCATCGGAAGACAACGGTCCGGGTTCTTCTTGTCCTTGCTCGTACCACATGCGCCCATGATAGAACCATCCATCCCTATTCTCACCCACTTCTCGTCTCTCCACTTCTTGAGCTCTCCCATTAGTATCCACTAGACTTTGTTTTTACCTCCATCCCGTAATTAGGGTTGTTCTTCATAGAACCTCCCATTGTCTTAGCAAACTCTGCAGCCTGTGCTTTTCCTACAGCGTTGTATGGGAATACCTTTTTCTTTTTAGCTCCTGATGTTGAGCATGTGTATGTTACTGTTGGCATAATTACTTTTTAGATTTTTTTGCGTAGTTAGGGTCTTTACAATATTTCGATGCTGCCATGTTGGCATAGGCGGAAGGGTAGGTGTCAAAGGTTTTCTTTGCCCACGCTATACCCGCAGGACAAATCTTATTAGACTTCTTTTTAGTTCTACCCTTAGCCATATTACTTGCGAGATGTTTTACCACTCAATCTGCTAATGGCTGAGTTTCTAAAAGGTATTCTATCCATATCCTTTTTACCTGCCACGTATCCCTTTTGATTTTTGTCTTCACCAAAGAAACCTTCCTGAGCGTAATCATAATACTGAGGAGCATAGCTGATACCGCTAACAGATTTTCTTGACTTCTCCCCACCTCTTGGGATGCCTGAAGATTCCTTCTTTTCTTTCTTAGCCTTGTCGGCTAAGTAAGACTTAACACCCTTGCGTGAACTCTTTGAAACTATTCTCTTTCCTTTTCCGTCTGCCATATCTACTGTTGTTTATTAGGGTTTATGAGGAAGGTCTGTAAGAGCATATCCTACTTTACCACCTTTGGTTTGTGGGTTTGGATATCCCTGTGCCTTAGTTGGCTTTTCCTTTCTCATTATTGATAGTGCCGCAGGCTTATCTTGCATAGTCCTTGCCGCCTGTAAATCTTTAAATGACATAGAAGGGATTGGTTTACTATCCATAATTCCTTTAGTCATTCTTTTCTGAGATGTAATTGTTTTACTCTTGCCACTTTTTGAGCCGCCTTTTTTTCCTTTATCCATAATTATTATTTTTTATCTCTATCTGCAAATCCTTGCAAGCCCTGAAGCTTGCCTAATCCTTTTATTTTGTCGGCAGCACTCCTTCTTATAATACTGCCAACGGTGTTCTCGTCAGACACTATATTAATAGCCGCCCTGTTAGCCACCGCTAACTTATCAATATCCGCAAGCGTCTTCTGAAGGTCTCTTGTCTTCTCAGAACCATAGTACTCCTGTGATTGTTCTTCAGCCATGACTATCTATTTCTAAGTGTTGTGTTTTGAGTTGAGGTGCCCCCCTTGCGATAAAACGCAACCTTGCTTTTATCTGACATTCCCCTCTTAGCAGCAGCCTTAATTGCCTTTCTTCTAGCAACAGGTCCACCAACCTTCTTACCCATGACACTTCTTCTAGTTCTCATGGCAGACTGTTGAGCACCTGCCTCCGCTCCTGCGGCTGTGCCAATAGCACGGGCATCCTTGAACTCATCCTCACTTTTTACTCTGCCCTTTCCGACAGATTGTGCAGCAGCTCTACCTGCAATACGCCCTGACCTCCTGCTGCCTCCGGCTTTTTTTGCCATAGCCTTTGCAGACTGTCTTGCTACTCTTTTCGTTTTTGGTGGTTGCTTTGCCATATCTATGCTCTTGGTCTTCTTGGTCTACCACCTGCACCTGCAGTAGGGCTTGCTTTACCTTTACTAGCAGACCTCATTTTAGGAGTTGTTGTACCTGTACCACTTTTTTTCTTAGTGATTTTTTTAGTAGTATAAGAACTAGAATTTTTAATTCTTGATGCTTTAACATCAGGGTTGACAGCTCTTGCACTTGCTTTGCCTTTACTTGTTCTACCCTTTGGTTTTTTACCACCGGGGTTTTTATTACCTTTTGGTTTAGCCATTGCCATAATTACATATCTTTGACCTAAAGATAAGAATTTAATTTAATGCAAAATGATTACCTA
>Ga0181391_1000654_pt1 | contig 10613 bp, 15 predicted proteins | sample 14SPOviralmetaG_FD_130080 | JGI IMG/M metagenome (GOLD analysis project Ga0181391, IMG submission 130080) | Marine viral communities from the oligotrophic San Pedro Time Series (SPOT) site, San Pedro Channel, CA, USA - 14 SPOT_SRF_2010-08-11 | ecosystem: Environmental > Aquatic > Marine > Strait...
CTTAGGCTTAGGCTTAGGCTTAGTAGGCTTAGGGTTAGGCTTAGGGGTAGGCTCAGGGGTAGGCTCAGGGGTAGGGGTAGGGGTAGGGGTAGGGGTAGGGGTAGGCGGGGGCCGAGGCCGCAGACGCTCCATTTCTGCCGCCCGCAGACGCTCCATTTCTGCCGCTTCGATCTCTGTTTTTTTACCTTGTAAATACATTATTAAATCTTCCCTCGGATTGATTCCGAGTTTGCTGTTTAACTGATCAACTTTCTCGCTCGTAAATATAATAGTATCCTTTGGTTGGTGCTGCCAATTCTTGGAGGATTCACAATTTTTATTACATGTTAATTTAACAAATGCAGTCATTGTACCAGTGGTTGCCATATGTTTAATATAACTAAATATTATTTTTATTCTGTATCTATACAAATTTCATTATTTTCCAGTTTGTCTTTCTTTAAAGTTGCCTTATATTTTGTACAACCACGCATATGAGCAGATAATGACTGAGCTTTTTTACCAATAAATCCACAATATTTACATACATTTTTATTATTTTGAATATTACATTTTGATTCTAAAAACTTTTCGAGAGATGAAAAATTAAATTCTTCTTCATGTTTTATTAAATTTGCTACAAAATCTTTTGCCATTTTTATCGTTCTCTCTTTATGTATCAAATAATTTTGATATTCTGCATTAATAAATTGTGTTAATTCTTTTGAAATACTATATTCTGTGCTTTGATTTATTTCTAATACATCAATTTCCTTTAAAATTTCACTTATGTTATCAATTATATCTACTCCAACTCTTATTTTTTCTGGATCATAATTTACATTATGAATATATACAGCAACTAAGTTACTTTCTAAAATATCAATTTCAAAATTATCTTTTGAACATATTCCAACATTTTGAGAGAGAAAAAGACCATGACATTTTTGTATTTCAACATCTCTCACAAATTTTTGAACTTCAGCATTTACAATTGGTCTTGTCCAATCCTTATTTTCAACTAATATTTTTGGTTTATTCTTTCTTAACATCATAATATCACCTGTTTCTTTTGTCTTTCCAACATCTTCAATTTCAGCCAAAGGATAAACTTCGGCCAAAACATTGCTCAATAAATTTTCAGACATTTTTCCTTTTTTACTAGAATTTTCAAAACGCTTTAAGAGAGAATTTAAAGTATTATTTTGCTCTGACAAAATTGTTCTATTTTCAAATGAAGATTCTTTTATAGATGCAATTTTATTATCTAAAACATTTTCTAATCTTGCATAAATATGAGCCACTAATGTTGCTTGTTGCTCTTTTAATTTTTCTCTCAAAGATGGTTCCAATTTTTCATTCATACTATTACACATTATCATTCTTATATCTTCATTTAATCCTCGTTTTAAATCTAGTATTCCTGATGAAATATTTTTTTGATTTTCACTTTTGAGAGATTTTATATTATCTAAAATTTCAATAACAGTACTATTGTTTAATGTTTTATTCATATTTTCTTGTAACGCTTCCATAATATTTATAAATTTTAATATCATTGTTTCTGGATCCAAAGTTGGATGCTGGTCAAAAAATGAGAGAATTTGTTTATTTGTAATTTGTAAAACCATTTTTATTAATATTATTAGTATATTCTCTCTAAATCGTAATTTAAATTTCTATTAAAAAATTAAATTGCGAAATTGTAAACAACTACAAAAAAAAATTGATTCACTATTTCTCATTAAATAAAATTATAAATTTTTTATTGCAATGACTAGTGATTTTTATAAAAGAAAATCACTTCTTGCAAATGCACGAAAAGCCATATCTGAAGATGAATGGTATGAATATTTGGAAAAAAATTATCCCGATTGGTGGAAAAGTGTTTATCATAATAAATGGAGAATAAATATTATTTATTATGATACAAATGGAAGTAGTGTATATCCAATGTATATAAACAAAAATTATACAATGGAAGAAATTATGATTCATTTTTATAAAATATTAATGAGTCAACGGTTAGCTATATATATGTGTTTCGGAAAAGATATTTCTGGTAATATTGTAAAATTTTTACCAGAAATTGATTTTTATACTCAATATAAAACTTGCAAAACTCTTAATAATTATATATATGTTCACAAAAGAATATTTAATATTGATAATACTATAGATTTTAAACGTTTTCGTGTTCCAAATAATAAAAGATTAATTCATCTTTGTGGTGATCTTTGCGAACAAGATACTACAAATCTTAATCTTCGAATTCGTAAAGATACAAAAGTTTTATCTAATAAACATAATTTTGAAAAAATATTTTCATATTAAAAAAAATACTTATTGTATATTAAATATTTTGTTCATATAATAATTTTTTATTTTTATAATAATTTTTTATTTTTATAATAATTTTTTATTTTTATAATAACTTTTAATACTATTTTCTAATGTTAATTTATTAAAAAACGCAGCATTTAAAAAAATGATCATTATTACAAAACTTATAATTGGTCCGGAAATATCAGGTGTTTTATTTAAAATATAATTATAATAAATTAGACTACATGAAAACACAGAAAATGGAAATCTGAAATAATTATATATATAAGACATTAATCTTTTTTGTTGTAATGAATGCATTTTATCATGTTTTACCAATACTAATGTAAAATATTCGATCATTCCAGGTATACCACAGCCACTTAATGTTGCTAATCTTATTAAATTTTTATTATAAAAATTATATATTGGTAATGCTCCACATAAAACAAACACAAAATGATGAAAATAATCCATTTTTGAATTTTTAAAAAATAAAAAATGATACAAATGTAAAAAACAAATATAATATAATTCTTGAGGATTATTTAATGTAATTATTTTATCAGGATATAATAATAAATTATATACATCATCTTTTATATAATATACTATAATTCCATTTATAACAGAATGAAGTTGAAACCATCTTGCTTTAGTTCCAAAAAAAAAACATAATAATAAATCTATAGTTGGTATATAGATTATACTTTCCATAATATTTATTATTTATTATTTTTTTATATAATTTAAAAAAATAATAAAAAACCTAGCTACTAGATAAAGATAATATTATTGATTCTTTCCATTAGGGTTCGTAGCCATAAATCATTAATTTGTTTTAATTCATTATATTTCACAATCTTGTTACCAATATGTAAAAGCCGATCTCGCGCATACTCATGTTTTGCATCATTGTATTCTCGCTTTATGTCCAGAAAGAGAACTGTTCGTGGTTCCTTAGTGTGATTCTGAACTCCGTGTAAAAAATTGTCATCGAATACAATATCGTTTCCTGCCTTCCAGCTATGTTTGAACTCTTTACCATTTTCATCCCACAAAGAGATATAACAATTATCAAAGGCTTTCGGTGCCCGCAAACCCAGGTGGTATCGCAGTACCGCCTTGGTAACGCCTCTATGTGGCTCTAATACTGCCCCAGGAGAGAGGGTACTGAAGATAATAGAAGGAATACACTCACCTGTAGAGTTTAAAATGCACATGGTCTTTGGAAACATATTAGCAAATTTGGTATCGTTACCAAATAGACGTAATACAATTGAATTCCATTTATCATATTTGTCTATGCTACTTGCATATGCCCCAACACTACTCTTATGAGATGCTATAGTAAACTTTGAAGTAAATGCATCGTATTCTTTAAGAAATATACTGTCATGACCGCGTATCCAGTGTCGCCATTTTGGATTGATATTGAGGATTGGAGTATCACTTACTGGTAGTAGAGACTCTAAGTGATCACGTTCGGTCTCCATCTGAATCTGTCTTCTATTCTGATTCATCCTAAGAGATTCTAAATCTGTCTGCGAACCTATACCTAAACTTAAAAAGAATATAATTATGATAGAAAATATTATTAATAAAATTAAGTACCACATTTATTATTATTTACCATGTATAATTTATAAACATATAATTACGTATTTTTTGTAAATATTTTCCAAGAAAACTAAATTTAGAATCTGTAGTTAAATTAATTATTAAACTTATTCGTTTACCTTCTTTACTTTGCTGAGATACTTTATGTATAACTTTATCTCCATTATATACTATTCCTTGACCTATTTTTATTACTATTTTTTTCTCATTTTTATCTTTATCTTTTATTGTTAAATATGATTCATTTTCATTATTTATATATAAAGGTATTAAAACTGTATAACGTGTTCCTAAACTAAAGTTAGTATCAAAATGATAACTCATAAAATCATTTTCTTGATAAAGTTGCATTGCTATATGTAATGGTTCTATATTATGATCCATAAAATATAATTTTTTTTCATTTATTATTTCTTTAATTTTTAACAAAAATTCTTCACTATTAAATTGTTTTAAATAATTATTACAATTATTAGAAATATCTATAAAATTAAATACTTTACAACTTGAATTATTAAAATTTAAATTAGGATTTTTTATAAAACCTTTTTCATTTAATAAATCAACCAAATATTCAGAATTACTAATATCTACATTAAAATAATGTATAGTATCATTATATGAAAAATAATTTCTATAACTTATTAAAATTAAAAAAATAAATACTATAAAAAACAAAATTCTTTTATAAAAAATCATTATTATAATATTATTTTATATATTAAATAATTAATTTTAATAGTTATTACATATAAATTAATTATTTAATATATAATATAATATTTAAATACTATTTTTTATAGATTCAAAATAATACATTAAAACCATAAAGGTTAAAACACTAGAAATTAGTACTATATTAAATTCTGTTTTTGTTAATTCTAATGATTTATTATAAACTTTAAAACTGTCAATAATGTAAATATTAAATAAAATATAAATTATAAATATTATAAATGCTTTGATATTTGCATACTTTATATTTCAGTAGTGGACCATATTTATTTTAATTAATAACTCATTAATCCATATAAAGACTACGGAAATTTATTCACATAAAAAATAATAAATTTTTATTTTCCATAATAATAAAAATAAACAACAGTGCAATTATAGATTACAAATGCAAATGTTGCTATAGCAAAACCTATATTTTCTTGTAAAATTGCAACTAAAAAATACCAAAAATTTAAAATTATCATTAAAAATATAAATTTCATTGAAAATGATTTTGCGCTTTTTGTTTTAAATAAATTATATAATTGAAAAAATACTGATAATAAATTAGTTATCATTGATAACCAACCCCATTGATTTACTGTTAATCCTACTAATTTTTTATTCAAATCTTTTTTAATTTCTTTTTTAGTTTCATCTATTATTATATTATCTTTTACATTTTTTTTAATTTCTTCTTTTATATTTTTTTTATTTTTATTTATTAATTCATCTTCTACTTCTTGTTTAATTTCTTCCTTTAAAATAATTTTATTAATATTATTAGATTTTATTTTTTTATCTACCTCTTCTTCTACTTCTTCTTCTACTTTTTCTTCTACTTTATTATTATTTATTTGACTATTAAACATTATAATATATTATAATATATTAATGAATTATAAAGAATTCAAAAAATTTGTTCTTGAAGATCCTATCATATTTAATAAATTTACAATAGTTGTCACAATTAGTTTTATAATTAATTGTCTAATTTTCCCTGCAATGTTTTTTCAAATGTATAAAACCTTTAAAAGAAATGAATCTAAAGATTTTAATCCATTCTTTCTTACTTTTCAATTATTAGGTGGTGCACCCGAAGGTTTAATTGGCTCTGTAATAGGATATATGACAGGTAATATACAACAATTTATTATTGGATTATATGCAATGTTTTATAATATTTTTATGTTATATTATAGATTTTTTGGTAAAAATGGATTATTAGCTAAAAAAAAAATAAAAAATAAAAAATAAATTTATATTTTTATATATATATATAATATAAAATGTCATACGCTTCTGTAATGGATAGTGCTAAGGTATCAGAAGATTTAAAATTTCAAGGAGGTAAAAAAAGAAAAACAAAATATTATAGAAAAACAAAATTTAATAAAACAAAAAAATATAAGAAAACAAAAAAAAGACGCAGAAGAAATAAATTATAATTGTATTATATATATAAATTATGCAAAAAATGTTCAATTCAAAAACTGCGGAAATCTTAGCAAAAAAATATGAATTATCTTTAAGTGAAATTACTAGTACAAGAAAAAATAATAAAGTAACTATTCAAAATGTAAAAGATGCAAATAAATTAAAAAAAGCAAAATCAAAACAAAACAAAACAAAAAAAAATAAATCTAAATCTAAATCTAAATCTCCAGTAAAAGAATTAATAGGATATAATGTTACTTTAAAAATAAAACCTGAAATAGATGAGCTTTTTAATGAAACAAATTCAAATATGAGAATTTTTAAACAATGGATCGAAGATGAATATAAATTGCCTTCTGTTAAAATAATATCTGAATCATTTAAAAATGAAAAAGTAAAAGTATTAGATAATAAAACATTAGAAATATCATTTTATGTAGATAATAAAAAAATGGATGAAGTTGAAATTATTATTGATTCTATTAGTGGTAGTTCATTAGATGATGATGGAAATTATCCAGTTTATACTGATAATGATGGTAATATTTATTTAGAAAAAACAAATACACCACAATATATATGGGGGTATGGATATGCTAGTCTATATGATTCATTAGTTTCACTTAAAATTTTAAATAAAACAATTGACAAAGTTTATAATTAAATTTTGCATAACAAAATAAAATTGATTATAAATCTTAAATATTATTTATAATTTGTTCACAAAACAAATCATAGAAAAATGCAGTTTGATGATTCTCAAGGAGAATGGGATGGAGATGAATATAATGGTTGGACCTTTCATCCCTATAACTCTGATGAAGTTATTATTTTGGAAAAAGAACCTACTCTTGTACATCAAAATGGTTTTCATGAAAAAGATTATCTTATACTTGAATCAAATAAAGAACCAGATATTTCTATCCTAATTTCACGTTCATATTCACGAGACGCAAAAACTGGAGAAATTTTATTTGATATTTCATATAATTATGAATCAAATAAAATAATAACAAAAAGAACCGGCTTAACAAAACTAATTGATCTGAATGATAATACTGTTGAATATGAAGACATTGCAAATGCTATTAATAATTGGATCAATGTTGCAAAAAAATATCCAAATGTTAAGCGTAATTGTTTGTGTTGTAATAACCGAACAATTAAATCGTTCGTTCTATGTAAATCATGCAAACCAAAATATTATGATTCTATTTATGCTTAAAAAAAACTAATATTTTACTAAAAAAATATGAAATAATCTAATTTCAAATATTTACTTGAAAAAAATATTAAAATTTTTTTTTCAAATATTTCTAATGTATACTTATCTTTTATCTAATAATCAAAATAATGAAAACGAACAGTATAAATTTATTGCAAAAAAATTTTGTCATATTATTATAGATTATGGAAATAAGCAACAAGAAATAACGATGGATAAATTTGACGAAATCAAATGGAATAATAATGTTATAATTACATATAAAAATAATAAAGGTAATTATATTGATTCTTATAAGCTTTGTGTAGATAGTGAATATTTAAAAATTTATTGTTATGATCAAGATTCAATAGAATTAAAAAAATATTATATTTGATATAAAAAATCTAATGTTTTTTTAAAAACTTTATTATTTAAATTGTCTTTGTTATTAATATCACATAACCCCCCTCTATGCAAATCTTTAGATATCCATTCTTTATTATCAATAAAACAATCAATATTATTTTTTATGCGAATTAAATAAAACCATATATCATCCTGTTTATCACATAATGTCAAAAAATTTTCTTCGCTAAAAATTAACTCTAATGTTTTATGAAAAAACTCTGGTTTATATAAAATACCTCCTTTTCCAGTTGCAAAATTATATAAATCTTTATTTTTTAATTTATCTTTATTTTCATAATTAAAATTTTCTAATTTATCCATTTTTGGAGTAAAGCCTCTATATCCAATTACACATTTTTTAGAATAATAGTCTGTTACCAGATTATTTATTAAATCTTTATGATATTCTGTATCATCATCTATTGTTATAATAATACAATCTTCATTCCATTTATCTTTCAATAATGGAAGTAATTTTCTATATGAACCTATATTTTTTGTCCATTTTAATTCTATCAAATTTTTATTATTTTCTATAAATGCTAATAATGGTTCATATGTAATTATTTTATTTTTAAAACCATCATCTAATAAATATTCTTCTGTTGATAAAAAAATAAAAATTTTATCTGGAATTAATGATTGATTTAAAATACTTTTTAAACTAGATAATAATATATCTTGATTTTTAAATATTGAAGTTACTGATACATATATTGGTAATTTTTCATTTTTTACAACTTTTAATAATCTATGTTTATATTTTTGTTCATTTTTAAAACCATTCAATTCATAATTTATTAATAAACCTTTTTCTATATAAGAATTACATAAATCATCTAAATACTTTAAATTAGTATCATCAAAAATTATTATTGTATTTTCATGACATAATTTTAAGCATAAATCTAAATCTTTTTTTGCACCCTCAATTCGATGATCACCATCAATATGAATTAAATCATATGTTTTTTTATCTTTTATTAATTCTGGTAATACAACATCATAAGAACTATATGGTAATAATTTTAAATAATCAAAGTCCTTTTTTAATTTTTCAAAACAGGGTACTACATATTTGTGTAAATTTATATCAACACATGTTATATCTAATGTAGGTTCAATCATTTTCATAAATAAACAACTAAATCCAGAATTAAATCCTATTTCTAGAACATTTTTTGCATTTATTTCTTTTAATAATCTATAAAAATTATTTTGTTTATCTTTCATTTCATTATTTTCTTCAAACGTTAAATGAGAACTATAAATATTACCTTCTAATTTAACATTTAATCCTTTTATTATTGGTAAAATATTATCAACTATATATTTTTTCCATTTAATTATATGATCATTATATTCATTTTCTAAAAACATAATTTTTAACTTATAGTATAAAAATTTATATATTTTTAAATAACTATTTATCAATACTTATTTAAAAAATCTTCTATTTTTATATTAAATGAAAATAGAAGAATTTAATAATGTTAAATTTATATTAGGTCAAAATGCTCAAGAAAATTGGAATATTTTAGATCAAGCTAAAAAAGAAAATGAATATTATCTTTGGTTTCATTTAAATAATTTTCCATCTGGATATGTTATTATGTATTCTACAATAATTGATTTAACTGATAATATAAATGAATATTTAATATTTGCTAGTAATTTATGTAAAAATAATACAAAATATCGAAATCTTAATAATATTAAAATTTGTTATACTATTTTAAAAAAATTAGAAAAAACTAAAAATGTTGGAGAGATTATTATAAAAGGTAAAAAAAATATCATTAAAATTTAGACTTTTTCTACAACTTCTCCTTTAACTGCTTCAGTATCATTTGATGGAATAACTATATATTTATTACGAATTTCTTGTCTTTTTTTACCAAAACATACTAATCCTAATGTACAACTCATAGTAAATAAAATTAAAAAATGATTTATTGCTATATTTTCTACTATATATTTATACATATTTTCATTCATTATTATTAAATTATTTGGAAATTCATCTATTAAAATTAATTCGCTAGTCATTATTTATAATATAAATAAATATATTTCTTTATAATTTTTATAATATAGTTTTTAATAACTATATTATAATTAGGCTGGAAAAGGATTCGAACCAATATCTCTCACTGACTATATGAGTGCTTTACCATTAAGCTATCCAGCCATAAAGCCTGATGGCGGATTCGAACCACCGACCTTCGCATTACAAGTGCGATGCTCTACCACTAAGCTAATCAGGCAATAATTGGAAATGGGCGGTTTCGATCCGCCTACCTCTCGCATGCAAAGCGAGCGATCTACCAATTGATCTACATCCCCAAAAAATAAAAACGACACCGACGAGATTCGAACTCGCGATCCCAGAGGGAAATGGATTAGCAGTCCATCGCCTTAACCGCTCGGCCACGGTGTCGTTACATTATATTATAATAAATGTTTAAATTATTTTAGTTAATAATAATATACTATGTCTTATTTTGTATATTTTATTCAATCTACAAATGGTTCTACATATATTGGTGCTACAATTGATTTAGATAAAAGAATTAGACAACATAATAAAGAAATTAAGGGTGGAGCTAATGCTACATCTATAAAAGTTCAACAAGGTGAAATATGGTCATATATTTGTTATGTAGAAAATTTTCCCGACTGGAATGAAGCATTAAAATTTGAATGGCGATGGAAACAAATATCAAGACAAATACAAAAAAATAAACCAACACAAAAACCAATAGAAAGAAGAATGGAAGCATTAAATATACTATTAAATTTAAATAAACCAACATCCAAAGCTAAATTATATTCAGAATGGGAAAACCCACCATCTGTTATTCATATAAAATAAATAATTATAATTATATTATATGATACGACATCGGCGAGATTTGAA
>Ga0181391_1000657_pt1 | contig 10587 bp, 13 predicted proteins | sample 14SPOviralmetaG_FD_130080 | JGI IMG/M metagenome (GOLD analysis project Ga0181391, IMG submission 130080) | Marine viral communities from the oligotrophic San Pedro Time Series (SPOT) site, San Pedro Channel, CA, USA - 14 SPOT_SRF_2010-08-11 | ecosystem: Environmental > Aquatic > Marine > Strait...
AACGGAAAGATGGACGAACCCCTAAAGGACTTCTTTGACGTGATCAGATATTTACGAATGGCAAATGGCGGCGAAGGTCCCGACCATATAGATGCTAACGATTATCAAACTATAACAAATACAAAAGGAGGGTACTAATATGCCTAAGAAAAAACTAAAAGAAATAGCAGAAGAATACGGAATACCTTTCGAGGAAGCCCTTGAACTAGTATTCAAAGAACTAGAAGAAGATATGGTAACTGGAAAAGGTAAAGGCACTTGGATTAATGACGATGGTCAAAGAGTCCTAGATGAGTTCATCTCAATGCCGGTTCTTTACAGAGGACCAGTAGTGCAGTTAGCGCCGAACCCTATGTACGTTATGACATACATAAAAGAAATAACTAAAAAAGTACCAGTTAAAATACCTATGCGTATGAAGGGAAAGATTACAGTAGGTAAATTAATTTACGTAGAGGCTGATAATAGTTCAGATAATCCAAAGTACAACTGGGTAAAAACACCTCAAAGAGGTTGATACGTGTGATATTATATTAAATAAACTATGCAAAGTGACTCAATTTCAGAAAGCCTTACTTACGTAGGGACCGAGCCCGATATTAATACATTACGTTATGCGTACGATCAGACTACTGTAGAGCTAGAATCATACTTTGATTTGTGCCGAAGTAGTTATGACGATAGACGTAACTGGTGGGCTGGTAAAAGCCGTGACCACCGAAAGCACGGGGCTGATGCTTTCCCTTGGGAAGGGGCTGCTGATATGGAGGCGCACACTATTGATGAACGCATTACTCGTCTTGTATCTTTGTTTATGTCTTCTCTTAATCGTTCTAATGTAAGAGCGTTTCCGGTAGAAAGCACAGACATACCTAGAAGTAAAGTAGTATCCAGTTTCTTGAAGTGGATGGTATCCAGTGGATACATTCCTCGCTTTAAAAGAGAGATGGAACTCGGAGCTAATTATTTGTTAGAGCGCGGTATTTTAATGACCTACGTAGGTTGGCAAAGAGAAGACCGTAAGTTCTTACAGCGTTTAGACCTAAATCAAATCGGTCAAATAGCTCCAGAGCTTGTGGGATTAATCCAAGAAGGCAAAGATGACGAGGACTTAGTAGCTTTATTGGAAGCAACATTTCCGGGAGTAACTAAAAAAAGAGCTAAGAAAGCTCTCAAGGAGTTACGTAAAAAAGGAGAAGCGGAACTTCCGATTGTACGCAGACAAGTTGATGCCCCCGATGTAAAGACACTTGCACCGGACGGAGACTTTTTCTTCCCTCCTTATGTTACGGATCCACAAAGAGCTCCTTATTGCTTTTGGAGAACTTACTACACACCTCAAGAGTTAGAAAATAAAGTTGTTACCGACGGATGGGATGAAGACTTCGTTGAAACAATGATAGAAAAGTATAGAGGAGTAAGTATAGATTCCATAGAGCGCGAACAAGAAGGAGGTAGAAGTACTTCACTTACTGACAATGCTTACGAAGCAAATGAGTTAATCGAAATAGTTTACGGATACCAACGTTTAATAGATCAAGAAGATGGTTCCGAAGGTATTTACTGCACGGTCTTTCACAAGCAGTACAGTGAAGGCTATGCTAAGTTCGAGTTATTGAACGGTTACGAAGACTACCCAGTAGTAGTTACAAAACTTTCTGAAGATAGTAAGAGGCTCTATGATACTCAAACTATTCCAGACATCCTTCGCGGCATTCAGAATCAAGTCAAGGTAGAAAGGGACTCACGTATTGATAGAAACAGTCTAGCCACTCTACCTCCGATTCTTCACCCAGTTGGTCAAGCACCAACAGATTGGGGTCCCGGAAGGATGATACCTTACCGAAGAAAAGGGGATCTCGACTTTGCTCCTACTCCTCCTTCCCCTACTGGTTCTATTGAAATAGAAAAGACAATGGAAGCACAAGCGGACAGACTTTGCGGATTGGATGAAACATCTCAGATCTCTCAAGTACGTAAACAATTTTTAGTGGATAAGTTCCTTCAGCACTCAGCAGAGGTTTTACAGATGTGCTATAAATGTTTTCAGCGGTTTGGACCGGACTCAGTTTTCTTTAGAGTTACCGGATCGCCAGACCCCGTAGAGTTCGACAAGGGCAACCCAGACGAGAACTACGACATAATGATTTCATACGATGTCCTCAATTCGGATCCAGAAACTCAAGAACAAAAACTTAACCAAATCGTTGCGCTTACGCAACTTGACCGTAGTGGTCGTATTAACATTGACGCATTGCTTGATGCAGCTGCTAACAGCATTGATCCGGTACTTGCGGATAGGGTGTTACAACCTACAGAAGCAGCTCAAGAACAAGTTGTAAAACAAGTAACAGATGACCTCGCTAAAATCTTTGCTGGTATTGAAATGCCGGCACGTCCTAACGGTGCTCAGATTGCAATGCAAGTTATTGAGCAGTATGTTTCTCAGCCAGATGTTGCTTCTCGCTTGCAGTCAGATGAAGCCTTCCGAGCACGTATCGAGAAGTACGTTGGTCAGTACACATTCCAAATGCAGCAATCTCAAAACGCTCAAATCGGAAGAGTCGGAACTGAACCAGCTCAAATGGGTAACATTCAAACACAAGGAGTATAATATGACAGAATTGGAAAGATTAATGCTTGGAGTTGTTACTGAGCCCACTGGGGATTTGACTCCGGATGTAATGCTAGGAGTAGTACCGGAACCATCAAGCCGTATGTTACCATCTGGTTTACCCCAAGGTAAGTTAATTGGATCCCAAGGTATGGATCCATTTGATGCTTCTCAGTATATGAAAACATTAGAAGCGGACGAAGGGTTTATAGATGTAGCTAGAAAATTACAGAAGGGAACGGACCCAATAACTGGAAAACCAATATTTGAAGAGTTTCCTACTGGTGGATTCGGCGAATACGGACCTCAAGTAAAAGTAGGACAAGTCTATACAGAAGAAGAGGACTTACCTAGATTCCAACAAAGAGTTGAAGATAGGATGGGATATATGAAAGAAACTTTTCCGGACTTTGCAAACCTTCCATTTGATGTAAGGGACAGTATGATAAGTTCAAACTACCGAGGAAGTTTACCCGATAGTCCAGACACTATTGATTTTATAAATGCCGGTCAATTCTTAGAAGCTGGAGATGAGTTCTTAGATAATGACGAGTACAGAGATGCAGAAGGAAATCCATCTAAAAGAGGAATAAGGAAAAGGATGGAAAGACTATCTAATGCACTAAAAGGTATCGCGGAATAATTTATGAGTCTAGAAACAGATCTATCAGTACTAAGTAACCACGAGTCATTTGCTCGATTTCTACAAGTAATCTCGGATTTACGAGAAGAAACAATAGAAGAGTTACACAACGCAAACAGCGAACAACTACAACAAATCTCTGGTCGTATCCTAACATATGACCAGATATTACAGATGTGTGATTGGCGCACTCTAAGAACAAAATTCTCAGAAAGAATTTAACTTGATATATAAGTTATAATATAACCATCGTGATCGCTCACGTAAAAAAGCGTAAACATTATGTCAAACGAAATCACAGAGGGAGTCGCTGAACCCTCAACCGAAACAACAGCGGAACAGTCAAATATGTCAGTGAACGATTTTATAAATCGTCGCTTGGGGCAACTAAATCCAATCAAGGAAGAGGAAGCTCCTATTGTTGAAGCAACAGATGAAGTAGTTGAAGAAGAATCAGTCGAGAGTACTGAAACAGAAGTTAACGAAGAAGTCGTTGCTGAACAAACTGAAGAGACCGAGGAGTTATCCGAGGAATCAACAGATGTTCTTTCACAGTTAGATCTAGATGAGATGTCCGAAGATGACCTTCGGGAACTATCAGAAAAGTTAGGAAGTCGAGCCGTTGCTAGATTTGGAGAACTTACAGCAAAGCGTAAAGCAGCTGAAGCCAAAATAGAGCAGTTAGAGGCGAAGCTTAATAGTTCTGACCCATTACAAAAAGATAAACCCCTTGCCAATAATCCCTACGAAAAAGTAAATACTATCGATGGATTACAAGATAAAGCTGAAGAGGTTAATCAAGTCATTGAATGGGCGGAAGATATTTTATTTAACTCGGATGAATACGGACCAGAAGACATCGTAACGGAAGTAGAAGGTAAAGAACTTACCAAAAAAGATATTCGATCAAGCTTGCTACAAGCTCGGAAATCAAGGGATAAATTCTTACCGGCTCAACTAAAGGTTCTTCAAGCCAAAGAAAACGGCAAACAATTAAAGGAAGCTTTTGATGTAAAAGCTTCGGAAGAACTCAAGTGGTTAAAAGGAGAAGATAACGATACTCGTAAGAACTACGAAGCTATGGTTTCAGATCCTAGATTTAAAAAACTAACAGAAACCGCGGACCCAGAAATAGGAGCACAGCTCAATTATATTATGGCGCACGCTGCGAACAGTATCTACGGACGCAAGTTAGTTCCTCAAAGTAGCAAATCAGCTTCTTTAACACCACCGAAGACGGCAGCATCAGCCGCATCTACATCTGAGAAAACTGTGGGAAAGTCCGCTAAGGCACTTAAAAACCTTAACCAACAATTTAGACAATCTGGCAACAAGAGTGATTTCATTACTCTCAGAACTCTACAACTCAAAAACAGATAATCCTAATAATAATATAAAATGTCATTCTCAAATACATTCGATACTACTAATCAAGGATCAGCCGTTTCCAACAGAGAAGACTTGACTGATGTTTTGTCAATTCTTGCTCCCGAAGAAACACCGATCCTTTCCTCTGCTCAAAAGCAGAAAGCTAGTGCTACGTTCGTTGAATGGACAGTAGATAAGTTATCCGCTCCATCTATCGCTGGTATCAGCGAAGGTGCAGACGTAACTGCATTTACTGACAAATTCGCTGGACGTGCAAAACTTGGTAACCGCGTACAAAAGTTCCGTAGGGACTATATGGTTTCTGATATGCAAGAAGCTGTCGACTCAGTCGGACCAGCTAAAATTGCACAAGCAGAAGCTAAAGCAATCCGTGAACTCAAAAGAGACATCGAAGGTGCCATTTCTGGTCGCCAAGATTCTTCTACTGAGAACGGTGCCGGTACTCCTAACGCCCTTCGTGGATTAGGTAGATGGACTGCATCTGGTGCATCTGGATTAATTCCAGCAGCTCCTTCTGATGTTCCAACTGATTACCAAACACAAGCATCTAATAACTCAATAATCGGTAGCGCTTATACTGAAACAGAACTTAACAGCCAGATTGCTTCAATCTTCCGCGAAACTGGTTCTGTTGACAACTTAATGCTAGTTGCAGATACAGATCTTCGTCAGCAAATTTCTGACTTTGCTCGTTTCTCAACTGGTGGTGTTGTTACATCTCGTTCAACTAACTATGATGGCGAAAGTGGTTCAATCAAATTATCGGTTGAGCTTTATCAGTCAGACCACGGTGTTGTTTCTGTTGTCAATATGAACCCAGCTTGTTCACCTTCAGCAGTTGCTGGTGACACTGGAAACAATGATGACGGTTTCTTAGTTAACCCAGAGTACTACGGTATTCACGAGTTAATCCCAATGGGCTCTACACGTCTTCCAAATCTTGGTGGCGGTGAGCGTGGTTTTGTTGATTGTGCTCTTACACTAGGTGTTTACCACCCACGTGCACACGGTCAAATCGTTACTTAATAATTAACAAAGGAAATATTATACTATGTCAAAATTAACAATTAACGAATCAAGCGGAGATTTTACTCACGTTTTAGTACTCACAGCACAAGACATTGTCAACTCTGGCGGATCTCAAACAGTATGGGGACAAATCCCAGCTGGTGGTGCCGTTGACGTTGCATTTGCTGTTGAATCAGTAGCTCTTGTTGGAGCTAGTGACATCTCATTAGAGGTTGGAATGGGAACTGACGATGATTTACTTATCGACTCTTTCGATATTGACGCTAATGCTGGTGCAACTGTGTACAACACTGGTGAAAGCTTTGTTCAAAGTGCTGGAACTACAACAGTCGAAGCTGGAGCTGCTCCAGTTGCTGGCTCTGGTGGTGCTGCCGCTACAAACCTTATTTATAAATTTGGTGGAACAGTAGCAGACTTAACAGCTGGTGAAGTTATTATTGGTGTTCGTGTATTCGACCCAATCCGCTTCTCACAAGCTTAACAATTAAAATTTGGTACGGGGGCGAAAGCCCCCTACCTCTTTTTTTAACTCAAAACTACTTAAATATTTATGGACATTATTACGGACTTACCAAAGGGTTTCACAGATGGTGAACTCGATCAAGCATTTATGAATGAAATCAAGAGTGGTTTTGAATTAGAAAGAAAAACAGAACACCTTAGAGTTGCTCAAGCTGTAAAGGAAGCACAAGACACTAAAGGTAAAACTATACCGGGACTAGGTAAGTGCGTAGCAACTATGCCAGCTCGTGAGTTTTTTAGATTAACAAACAAGTACGGACACAAAGAGGTACACTCCAAAGAATTTTTAAAGTACTACCAGAAACAATTTTCAGAACTTTCACCTAATAAAATATAATGCAAGAAAAAAGCTACACGGACTTATTGGCACTGATACAATCCTTAATTGGAGCCGGAGAACTTACTACGGACGAACAAGCTAAGATACTTAATTTTGTAAACAGAAGAGCATTTGAGGCTTACAACACAAGTCCTAGTTGGTCAAGATACATAGTTTCTTCTGAAGCTCGTGACTTAAACTCTTATACTTTAACTGGAGCTACTGCAAGTACAAGCACATCAGTAAACCAAAACTATGTTTTGCTCGGAACAAACGATGGAAACGTAGGTGAATCCGGAACTAACATTTACCAAGGTGTAACCACATCAAGCGTAATAATATATAAGAACGCAAGCAGTCAATGGATAGTTGCTACTGGTGCTACAGTTGCTATTCAAAGCGACGGAAGATATAGAGTTACGGTTGCTGGTACTACACAGTTTACTGAAGCTGACACACTTAAAAAGAGTTTGCTTGAGGACGTTGAAGTATTTACACCACGAGGTGGATCCGATGTATTAAATGTAGATCCAAAGAATCTAATACCTTATGCTGAAACTGGATTAAATACAATTGGTGAGTTCATAAGACTTCACAGAAAAAAAGCTTTCTTAAATAACTCTTCAATCGAGTACGATTTCTTCGTTGATAGCACCGGTGCAAATATACTTAATATTACTTCAAACTCAGATAATAAAGCATTTGTAACTTACAAAAAACAAATGACTGAATTTACTGAAACATCTGTGGATATACCACTAGAGTTCTTCTATTTCTTAGCTCACGCTGCTTTCGCCGATTTCCTTAGACTTGAGTCAAAGTACCAAGATGCTAGAACAGAAGAAGCTATTGCGCAAACTTACTTAGCTCAAGAGCTAGAGAAGATTGATTTAAGAAGTAATAACAATTCACTCAATCACAAATTTTCAACTTACGTCAATCGCCAAAGTCGATAACGGCGTTGACACTTAATGTAAAATACTTATATGCCAAACTCATACGTAACTAACCTTTACCCAAAGCCGACTCCCGGTGTAGCGGACCAAACACTTACAGTTGATGCAACTGCTGGAGGTGTACAGTTCGGAACTGCGTTCAATAACATAACTCGATATATCGTCCTTGATGTACAAGGTGCTGACGTTCGAGTAACTTATGATGATTCAGCTCCTACAACTACAAACGGTCATATTCTTTTTGCTGGGCGCTCATACACTTGGAGCAAACAAGCAGCAGCAGCCGCTAAGTTTATCCGAGACGGCGGAGTAGACGGTACTATACACGCTTCAGAATTTACTGATTAATTATGTCTTCCGAACTTTTAGGTGCCGCCCAAAATGTACTTAAGGGCAACCTTGGTGGTGCTTGGGACATTAACAAGGGATATGCAGACGCATATACTGATCTAGGAATAGCTCGTAGGTTCGGGGCTGCAGCAGCTGCTTACTCATTGCGAGATATTGGTGCAATGAATGGCAGAGTTGTCAGAGTTCGTAGAGATAGCGATGATGCCGAAGAAGATTTTTCAGCCAATCAAGTAGCAAGTGGAGCACTAGAAACTTTTGTTCAAGATGGTGCCGATTACGATATTACCAATGGAGACTTTGATAAAACATTTAGTCCTACTGCAGATGGAACATTTACCCCAAATGGTAAAGATGGATTCACATTAGCTGTAGTGTCTAGTACAGTATATGCTGGTATTAAATTAAATGCAGATGTTACGAGTGGGGATTCTATATATGTATCATTTAATTGTTCCTTTGATGCTGGTAGCCCATCGCCAAAAATTGTACTAAGAGATACTGATTCTGATTTCTTTGGAGGTGGAACTTTAATGTCAAATGAAGAAAGTGTAGTAAATGGATTTAATTCATTTACACTAACATCTACTAATAGTAGTGCTAGTGGTGTTGTATTATCTGAAGCTGATAATAATTTAACTTATTCTATATCTGATTTCAAAGTATCTCGCATATCTCGTAATGGTTTTGTTTCTATTTGGTACGACCAAAGTGGTAGCGGAAATAATGCTACTCAAACCACCGATACCAAAGAACCTAAGATTGTGGAAAATGGAGGTATTATTAAAAATACAAAAGGATTTCCATCATTACAATTTGAGTCATCTCGTAATACAGACCTTACGATTGGTAAACTAATAGATAATATTAATTCAGCAAGTGCTTATGTAGTACAACAAAAAGATACTGGTGACACTTCAAGATTAGCTGGATTTAGTCAAGGAACATCTAGTAATGACTCTAGATTTTACTTAACATTTTATGGGTCTAATGGAAGTCTTCCGCACTTTGGGTATAATGACTCGGCTACAAAAATTAGTTTTGGAACTACATTAACTGGAACTTGCAATTTGTATTCAGCATTCTCTGGAGACACAAACATAGAGGCATTCAAGAATGGTACTAGTGTAGGAACAACAGCTTTGGTAGATCAAGCAAATACAACTACAACTAGTAAAATAGGAGCCATAGGTGGTTCATTTTATTTAGATGGTAAGATTTCTGAAATATTTATAACAACCCAAAAGTTACAAGATGATGCAGCTACAATAAATAGCGATGTCACAAATTATTACAATTTATAATTATGAGCGATTATTTAATATATACGAATTTAGATGATGCTTTAGAAAAAGCAGAAACCGAAGGTTCAAGAAGAAACTATTCTTATTATAAAGTAGGTAGAGGTACTAGGTACAAGACTTCGCCCGAAAAAACCGCTGATGGTAATTATGCTCTTGATGTAACAGAATACGAACTAACCGAAGATGAAGAGTCAGCTATTACAAATAGCGTCACCTTCCCAGCCCCAGAGGCACCTTAGTATGGAAGAGACACTACAAAGATTATCCGTTGGTATCTTCGGCTGGATAGCCACGGATACAATACAGAACGTTGATCTAATGCTCGGTGTAGTGTCCAAAGCGGTTCTAATTACTTTAACAGTTTTATCAATCTATAAACTATGGAGGGAACTTAAATGAGTACAGAATTATTAGCAATGTTAGGAGGCGGAGCCAGTGGCTTCATATTTAAGCTTATTGGTACATTGGTGCAAAATCAAGCAGCCGTTACCGAAGGACTTATAAAGAAACAAAAAGCATCGGACGATAGTGCAGATGCAGCGGCAGCTAGGGTGGATTCATTCGGAGCTTGGACACGTAGAATAATTGTTTTTACAGTTTTATTCGGGGTAATTATTGCACCGTTTATTTTAGCTCACAGTGAAGAAGGAGTTACAGTCGCTACTGATTACAGTAAATGGTTTGGCTTCTCCAAAGGTACAACCTATGAAACTTTACACGGATATATAATCCTACCAGAAATCAAAACAGCCATCATTAGTATCATTTCCTTCTACTTCGGAAGTGCTGCTGTAAGTAAATAATTATGATTTGTAAACTTTGTAAATGGATAAGCAAACTGCAAAACAAAAACTCAAAGAACTGCGAGATTCTTTGTCCCAAGTACTGGAAGGCAAAGATTATCAAAGTGCTGAAGAAGTTAAAGAGCAGTCTGCCGAAGCTATCAATCAAGCTAGGTCAGCTAGTAAGCAACTTAAAAAATCTTTTATTGAAAAAATAAAAGACCTTCCGGTTGTACAGAAGGTAAGTGAACTAGGCACCGCCGGGAGTGTCGCTGTAAGCACAGCCGCAGTTGCTCAGACAACGGTTGCTGTAGATCAAACAGAAGTCTTCGTGGCTAGTGTTGCTAATGACGTAGTCGAGGAACGTATCGAAGTTCCATTCTTTGTTGATACCTTTGTTGATTTCCATTATTTGAATGATTGGGGTCAAGAAGCTATGTCGGAGAAAATGGAAGAGGCTCAAGAGTTTGTAAACAAAGTTGAGGCTATCGCTTCACCCTCTCCTTCACAATCCGAAACTCCTTCTGGAGGGGATCCCAAACCTTCATCTTCCGCATCTTCACCCTCCGAATCCCAGAAGTCTGACGGTCCTTCCGAGCAGAAGCAAACTGAAAGCAAATCAAAAGAGCAATCAGAAAAGGGAGCCAAAGCAGAAGAAAAAAATCCATCGGAAAAATCTAA
>Ga0181391_1000668_pt1 | contig 10498 bp, 14 predicted proteins | sample 14SPOviralmetaG_FD_130080 | JGI IMG/M metagenome (GOLD analysis project Ga0181391, IMG submission 130080) | Marine viral communities from the oligotrophic San Pedro Time Series (SPOT) site, San Pedro Channel, CA, USA - 14 SPOT_SRF_2010-08-11 | ecosystem: Environmental > Aquatic > Marine > Strait...
GATGCTTTTGGTTTTGGTGTATCTTCAACTGATACTGAAACAGTTAATTTCTTTGCACAAACAACAAACGATATTTTAAGACAGCTTAGAACTGAATGGTGGTCAGTATATAAACAAAATGTATATACAGATATTACAGTTCTTAATACTGCTGAGATGGAAAACACAAAAGTTAATTTAGATCAGTTTGAAAGGGCTGGAGTTTATTTATTTTTAGGTAGATTCTTTTGTCCAGCATTAACTAAATTTAGACCTGAGACAGAAAAAGATAGATTTGAAAGAATGTCAGAATATTATATGTCAGAGTATAACAAAGAATGGCGAACAATCTTAGAAGATGGTGTTGAATATGATGCAACAGCAGATGGCACTATACAGGTTAATGAACGAGAGCCTTTACATGGATTTAGAAGATTGACTAGATAATGGCTTTAGACATTAAGATTAAAACAAACTCTAAAGCTATTGAAAAAAGATTTAAAAGATTACAAAGTAGATTTCCAACAATTATTGATAAAGGTATTTTACAAGGTGGATTTCAATTATTAGATATTGTCAGAACTAAAACAGCTAAAGGAATTGATTTTAGAGATACACCATTTGCTCCATACTCTGCTAGTTATTTAAAACAATTACAAAGAGACGGAAAACCAACTAATGTAGATTTATTTAATACAGGTAGAATGTTAGGTGCTATAACACCATCAGGAAGAACAATTAAAATTACAGGAAAAAATAAAGTATCTATAAGTTTTAGTAATGCACAAATGAGACAAAGAGCATTATTTAACCAAGTATTGAATGAGCCTAAAAGAGAATTTTTTGGCTTTAACAATAGAACAGAAAAGATTATAAACAAACAATTCAACAGATTTGTTGAAAAAGAATTAAAAAAAATGAAACTATGAGTGTACGAGAAAATATTGCATCTAATTTATTATCAACCATTTCAGGTATTAGTAGCCCAATAACTATTAAAAAAGCTACTAGACAACCATTTCAATTAGACGAATTATCAGACAAACAATACCCAGCAGTAATAGTACAAACATCAGAAGAAACTAGAGAGGACTCTGAATTAGGAAGTGGAGCAAAAACTAGAATTGGAACTATTGATTTTTCTATACTTGGATTTGTAAAAGGTGCTGAATCTAATATAGATACACTTAGAAACCAGCTTATTACAGCTATTGAAACTGCATTAGAATCTGATATTACAAGAAGTAGCAACGCACTAGATACAGAAGTCACAAGTGTAGAAACAGACGAGGGTACATTGTTTCCTATTGGTGGTATAAGAATGGTTGTAAGATGTACTTATGAGTTCCAAGCTGGAACACCATAAACAAGGAGAAGATATGGCAAATAAAGATAAAATTATAGATAAGATAGAAAAGAAAATAGACAGTATTGAAAAGCTACATGATAAAGAATCAATGATGTGTGAAGAAGTAAAAGACTTACTTGCTGATTTAAGAGACCAAGAAGAAGATGAAAAATGGGAAGATGACTCAGAAGAAGATTTTGATGAAGATAATGATGACGAAGATATTGACGAAGAAGAAGAAAACTAATAAAAGGACTTATGGCTAAAGACATTAAATTATATAAAGATGGGCATGAAATGAGTATTAATGAAACTCAGCTTGATAATTTTTTAGCTTTAGGATGGAAGCAAGAAAAAGAAAATACAACAACAATTAAAAAGGAAAATAAAAAATGGCAACACATCACGGAAAAGAAGGAGTAGTTACTGCTGGTGGAACAGGTGTTGGGGAACTAACAGGTTTCACACTAGAAACTACTGCTGATGTTGTAGAAGATACAGCTTTAACAGATGCAACAAAATCATTCTTAGTTGGTAGGACATCATTTTCAGGAACTTTAGAAATGAGTTATGATGAAACTGATTCTCCACAACAAACATTAACTGTTGGAAGTTCTATAGCATTTGTAGTATTACCTGAGGGTAATGCGTCAGGGGATGAGAAATTCTCAGGCACAGGAATTATTACAGGAATGTCAGTTAATAATGGTATGGATGCAGTAATATCAAGATCGGTTACTTTTCAAGGCACAGGAGCATTAACTAGAGCAACTGTATAATATTAATTTATGAAATTAATAGATTCTGCTAAATCACATTTTGAATCTCTAGGTGTTCAACATTTAGAAGTAGAAGAATGGAAAGACGAAGCTGGTAATCCAAGTGTAATATATTGGACTCCAATTACTTTATCTGAAAAAAATAAGCTTTTTAGAAAGTCTGACAATCTTAATGATGTTAGTATCCTTGCTGATATTTTAGTAATGAAAGCAATAGATAAAGATGGCAACAAAATATTTACTTTAGAAGATAAACTTGCTTTGATGCACAAAGTAGATTCCGATGTATTGTCTAGGATAGCAACTGCTATGGTACAAGCTATCAATCCTGAACAGGTAAAAAAAAACTAAAATCTGACCCTCAATTAAAGAATTGTTTTATTGTAGCTGATAGACTAAAAATACCTTTAAGAGAAGTTTTACAAATGGAAGAATGGGAGTATAACCATTGGTTAGGCTATCTTTTATTAGAAAGCGAAGAACACGAACAAGCTATGAATAAATCAAGGCACAGATAATGGCACAAAATTTAGTATTAAATATATTAGCAAAAGATAAAACCAAACAAGCTTTCAATGGCATCAGGGCTGGATTAACAAATTTAAGAAGTTCAATATTTTCTATACAAACTGCATTACTTAGTATTGGTGGTGGTCTTGTTGTAAGATCATTTATTAATGTTGGTAGAGAAGTTGAAGAACTAGGAATTAGATTTAATTTTTTATTTGGTAATGCTAAAGAGGGTCAAAAAGCTTTTAAAGGCTTAACAGACTTTGCATCTAAAGTTCCTTTTTCACTACAAGAAATAGCTGGTGCATCAGGAAACCTAGCTGTTGTATCAAAAGATGCAGATGATTTACAAAAAATATTAAAAATTACAGGTAATGTTGCATCGGTCACAGGATTAGATTTTAGAACAACAGCAGAACAAATACAAAGATCATTTGCTGGTGGTATTGCTTCAGCAGATATTTTTAGAGAAAGAGGTGTAAGAGCATTATTAGGTTTTAAAGCTGGAGCAACTGTATCAGTAGAAGATACAATAGAAGCATTTGAAAAAGCATTTGGAGAAGATGGTAGATTTTCAAAAGCGACAGAAGTTTTATCAACTACACTTACAGGTACTTTATCAATGTTAGGAGATAAACTTTTTAAATTTAGACGAGAGACTAATGAAGCTGGTTTTTTTGATTTTGTAAAACAAGCATTAGTAGATATTAATAAAATTATAGATAATAATGGAGATTTGTTAAAGAAGTTAGCAATACAAACATCTGACTTTATGATTAACTTTACTAAATCTGTTCTTATAGGTGGAGCAGTTTTAATGGATACACTAGCACCTGTATTTAAAATGATTGGTCTTGCTATTGGTGGAATTATAGAATCAGTTAAAGCTTTACCATCAGGTATTAGAGAATTTGGTATTATTGGTTTCCTTATGTTAGGTGGAAAAGGTAAATTGCTTGTAGTTGCAATAATGTCCACAATAGACATTATTAGGTCTGCTCTTGGAGAATTAAGTCTTGCTATGGGTACTATGATTGAGGGTATGGCAAAAGGACTTAGGTTTTTAAAATTAATATCAGAGGATACATTAAAAGCTAATTTAAAAACAGTTGAAGAATTTAGACAAGCTGGAGAAAGATTAAAAATACCTTTAAAACAAATTAATGAGGAGTCTAAAGAAACAGCAGATAATTTTGGTAAAGCAGAATCAACTATTAGAAAATTTTTAAAAAGCTTAGAAGAAAATGCAAAAATATCTAAAAAACAATTTAATGAAATGATGGATGCACTTGATAGTGCAGATAAATCAGTAGAAAAATTTGGTTTGAGTTTTCAAAAAATTAAAGATGGTGTTTTAGAGTCATTTAAAAAAGATTTTGAAAATTTAAACAATACATTAACAAAAATGGCTACAAGTGGTATTAAAGCATTTTCAAGAGGATTAGCAGAAGCTTTAGTTCTTGGTAAAGATTTAAACATGACATTTAAAGAAATAGCACAAAAATTATTAGTAGATATGGTAGCTTTTACAATTCAAATTGTAATTCAAGAAACAATTAGAAACGCACTTAAAAAAGAACAAGTTAAAGATGAGGGTTTAATAGTAGCTTCATTAAAAAGTCAAACTTCAGAATTAAAAAAACAAATGGCTCTAAGGGCTATTGGCTCTTTTTTTGGTATGCCAATGATGGCTAATGGTGGAGCAGTATCAAAAGGTAAGCCTGTTATAGTTGGAGAAAGAGGAGCAGAAATGTTTATACCAAACTCATCAGGTCAAATAACACAATCAGCTAGAGGTACAGGTGGTGGTGCAGTTAATGTGAACTTTACAATCAACACAATAGACTCAAGAGGATTTAGTGAAGCTTTACAAGAGAACAGAGGTACTATAACAGGAATAATAAATAATGCTTTAGCAGAAAAAGGAAGAAGTGAGTTAGTATAATGAGTGGTGCATTTCCAATATCAACATCTAAATTTCAAACACTTGGTATTAGATCAACACAGAATACCATTATTTCTAAATCTATATCAGGAAAAAAATTAGCAAGACAGGTTGATAATCAAAGATTTAGTTTTACAGCACAAATTATTACAGCAAAAAGATCAGATGTTTATGGAGAACTTATGGCTTTTATTATAAAGCAAAGATCAGGAAAAGAAAACTTTACAATAATACCACCTGAAATAGAGGATGCTAGAGGTAATGTAAGTGGTACTGTTCTTGTTAATGGTGTCCACGCAGTAGGAGACACTACAATAGATATTGATGGCATGACAGGAACTTTAAAAGCTGGAGACTTTGTTAAGTTTGCATCACATACTAAAGTTTATATGGTAGTTGCAGATGCAACAGCAGATGGGTCTAATGAAGCAACGATAACAATAGAGCCACCACTTATAACAGCACTTACAAATAATTCTGCTGTCACTTATGATAATGTTCCATTTACTGTCCATCTTATTAACGATATTCAAGAGTTTGGTACTGTAGGTGCAGATAATAGTGGAAATTTATTATATCAATTTGAGTTGGATGTTGAAGAAACTCTTTAATGAAAAAATACAAAATTACACACTTAATTAGTGCAGACTTTGAAGCTACTGTTATTGTTAATGAAGATGAGATTGATGAAAAAACAAACGATTTAAAAGCTTATAAAAAACCTGATAGCAAATTTAATTTTACCATGTTAAAAGGTACAGAAGCTATAACTAGAACATATTACGAGGAACATGGCACGAACACTAACGACAGCACTAAAAAACGAGTTATTAACAGGTCAGATTAGACCTGTTCATTTAATAGAAATAGGATTTTCAACACCTATATTTATTACTGATTGTGGATTTCCTTTAACATCATCAATATCAGGAACAAGCAGAACATATACAGCTTCTGCATTTTTAGTAGGTGGGTCATCATTTGAAGAACAAGTTGATATTACAAAGACTTCACTAAGTTTATCTTTATCAGGTGCAGACCAAACTTTTATATCAACAGTTTTAAATGAAAATATAGTTAATGATTCTGTTGAAATATATAGAGGATTATTAAATTCAAGTAATTCACTTATAGCTGACCCAATATTATTATACTCAGGAAATATAGATACATTTGAAATTTCAGAAACAGAAACTCAATCAAATGTTAAACTAATTGTAGTTTCTCATTGGGCAGACTTTGATAAAAAATCAGGTAGAAAAACAAACAATGCCTCTCAACAAAGATTTTTTAGTACAGATGTTGGAATGGATTTTTCAAGTGAAACTGTATTAGATATTAAATGGGGTAGAGAATGACAACTTTTGATAATATTATTAGCCTGTATCATAGCTTTGATAAATATAAAAAAAATACATATTCTGAATTATATTATCATATTTTGCCATCTATAAATCTTAACCAATATAAAATATTTAAAGATAAACAAGGTATTTATGGTTTTGTTAATTGGGCTTTAGTTAATAAAGAAATAGAACAAAATTTTTTAAAGACAGGATTGATAAAAAATTGGAAATGTGGAAATATTATGTTGCATATTGATTTTATTGCTACAAAGAATGTTAAACAAATAATGAGTTGGTTAAAAAATAATAGTGCAGAATTATTAGGATTAAATAAAAAGATACATTGGATTAGATTAGATAGTAATAATAAAGTTAGAAAAATTATGAAACAAACTATAAAGGACAGTTGGTTATGGGTGGAGTAGTAGAAACAATTTTAGACAAAGGCTCAAAAGCAATTGGTTCTGTTTTTAGTATTTTTAATGGTACTTTTAATCCTTATGTTGCTTTAGGAGTATTTGCTATTGGTTGGTTATTTTCAAGATCAATAAAGCCTGATGTTCCTGACTTTGGTACAAATGATTTTGAAGAAACTGAACGAGGTATTTTACTTAACAAACAATCTAACAATGCCTGTTTGCCAATTATTTATGGGGAAAGATTGGTCGGTGGTACACGAGTTTTTATTGAAACTTCAGGAACAGATAATACTTACCTGTATGTCGCTTTAGCACTTTCAGAGGGAGAGGTAAATTCAATAGAAGAAATTAGAGTTGATGATAAGGTTGTCACATTTGATGGTGCATTAACACATGGCACAGTAAGAGAAGTAGCAAGTAGTGATAGTGTTTTTTACAAAGATTCAACAAGTCATATTCAGATACAAGCATTTATGGGAACAGACGATCAAGTAGCATCAAGTGTTTTAACACCTCTATCATCTTGGGGAAGTAATCATAGACTAAGAGGTATTTGTTATTTAGCTTTAAGGTTTAAATGGAATCAAGATGTCTTTGGTGGTATTCCACAAGTTCAAGCTAAAGTAAAAGGTAAAAAAATTGTCACATTAGCATCTAATTTATCAGAACAAACTGCATCTTTTTCTACAAACCCAGCTTTTTGTTTATTAGATTATTTAAGAAACGAAAGATATGGAAAAGGTATTGCTACATCAAGTTTAGATTTACAAAGTTTTTACGATGCTTCACAAGTTTGCGTCACACAGGTCACACCATATTCAGGTGGTAGTGATATTAATATATTTGATTGTAATGCTGTTATAGATACATCAAAAAAAGTATTAGACAATGTAAGAGATATTGTAAAAGGTATGAGAGGTTATCTTCCTTATGTTCAAGGTAAATATAAATTAGTTATTGAGACAACAGGCACAGCTTCAGTATCACTTACAGAAGATGATATTATAGGTGGATATTCTTTAGCTTCTCCTACAAAAAATTCTAAATATAATAGAGTTATTGTTTCATACGTTGACCCAGCTAGAAACTATCAAGTTAATGAAGTTCAATATCCAGCCATAGACGATAGTGGATATGCAAACGAAGATAAACACGCAACAATGAAATCAGCAGATGGGGGATTTTTGCTAGAGGGTAGATTTGATTTTAGAACTATAACTTCAACATATCAAGCTGAAGAAATGGCTGAGATTATTTTAAGAAGATCAAGAGAGTCTTTAGGTCTTAGTATTAACTGTGGATTTAAAGCTTATGAATTACATATAGGAGATATTGTAAATGTCACTTTATCTAGCTTAGGTTTTTCAAGTAAAGCTTTTAGAGTGCTTTCAATGACATTTAATGAGGATTATACAATCAATCTTAATTTAGTGGAATGCCAAGCATCTCATTATACTTGGTCTACAAAAGGTCAAGTATCAAGCACTCCATCAACTACTTTACCAAATCCATTTACAGTTCAAGCACCAGCAAGTGTGACTTTATCTGACCAATTAATTGAATATAATGATGGAACTGTAATTGTAGCTTTAGATGTAAGTGTTGGTGCTTCTCCGGATTCATTTATAGATTTTTATCAAGTAGAATATAAATTAAGTTCAGATTCTAATTTTATTATATATGCACAAGGCTCAGGTCTTAATCACAGAGTTTTAAATGTAATAGACCAAGAAACTTATGATGTAAGAGTAAAAGCAGTAATTACTTTAGGTGTATCATCAAGTTATGTTTCAGCACAAAGACAAATCGTGGGAGCAATTTTGCCACCCTCAGATGTTCAAGATTTATCATGTAATATTACAGGTCAAGATGCACATTTATCTTGGACAGCTATTGGCGATCTTGATTTAGCATTTTATCAAATTAGATTTTCTGACAAAACAGATGGCACAGGAGAGTGGTTAAACTCTGTAAATTTAGTCACTAAAGTATCAAGACCAGCTACATCGGTCACAGTACCAGCAAGGGCTGGAACATATCTTATAAAAGCAGTAGATAAACTTGGAAATTTTAGTTCTAACGCAACAGCTATTGTATCAAATGTAGTAAGTGCAGAAAATTTTAATTCTATTACAAGTGTAAGTGAACATCCTACATTTGCTGGAACTAAGACAAATGTTTCAATATCTGACGATGCACTTATACTAAATTCAAGTGAATTAATAGATTCTGCTTCAGGTTTATTTGATGCTAATACTACAAGATTTTTTGATTCAGGTGTAGCAAACGCAGACTTTTTAGCATCAGGCAATTACGAATTTGCAAATGTTATAGATATAGGAGCAAAACATACAGCAAGAGTCACAGCTTCATTAACACAATCAGCAAGAAATCCTGATGATTTATTTGACAATAAGTCTGGTAATATAGACGATGCTAAATCTAATTTTGATGGAGATACACCAGCTAATTGTGATGCACACTTAGAAATTGCAACAAGTGATGATAACTCCACATACACATCTTTTCAAGGTTTTGTAATTGGAAATTATACAGCAAGATTTTTTAAATTTAGAATTGTTATGACTTCAACAGATTTAGCTTCAACACCTGTAATATCAGAAGTCATAATTACAGTTGATATGATTGACAGAATATTTAGTGGTAATGATATTGCTTCAGGTACTTCTACAAAAACTGTTTCATTTACAACACCATTTAAGACCACAGCTTATGCAGTTGGTATTACAATGGAAGATGCAAACACAGGAGATTTCTTTACAGTTTCAAACAAAACTGTTAATAGTTTTGACGTTTTATTTAAAAACTCAAGTGGAACAAACATATCAAAACAATTTGATTTTATTGCAAAAGGATTTTAAAAGGAGTATAAAACGATATGGCTCAACATGACATGAATATTGCGAATCAGAGTTTTCCTGATTTTAGAACAGATTTAAACAACTCGCTATCAGCGATAAACTCAATGCACTCAGGCACATCAAGACCAAGTGGTGCTGTCGCTGGTACTATGTGGCTGGACACAACATCAGCTTCAAGCCCAACTATTAAATTTTTTGATGGAACAGATGATATAAGTTTTGCAACAATAGATTATTCAGGAAACACAGTTAATTTTTTAGATTCAACAGTAGTAGCAGATTTATTAGGAGATTCTTCTCCACAATTAGGTGGAGATTTAGATACAAATTCTTTTAATATAAAAATAGACGATGCTCATTTTATTGCAGACGATGATGGGAATGAACAAATAATATTTCAAAAAACAGGTTCAGCAGTTAATGAACTAGAAGTTACAAATGCTTCAACAGGTAATCCACCAATTCTTGGAGCAAGTGGAGAAACTAATGTTGATCTTCATTTAAAACCAAAAGGCTCTGGAGAAGTTGTTATAGGAACAGGTGGAGCATCTGCTTCTTTAACTACTAGTGGAACACATGATTTAGTTTTAGACACAAATAGTGGAACAAACTCTGGAAATATTACAATTACAGATGGTGCAAATGGAGATATAAATATTTCAACAAATGGAACAGGAGCAATTAAATTTAATGATCTTGCTCTTATTCCTCAACAAGCATTAACTTCATCATCAAATGCTATTGCTTGGGATACTCAAGCTAAACCAAACGCATATCATCTAACAACAGAAAACACTACATTCTCTGCACCAACTAATGCAGTAGAGGGTGCTTTTATTTGCGTAGAGATTAATTATGATGGTGGACACAGTATTGCATGGAACACAATATTTGAATTTGCTGGTTCAACTGCACCAACATTTACTTCAGCAGATGGTAAAACAGACATCATGGTTTTTAAATACAATGGTGCTATTTGGCAAGAAGTAGGTAGAACATTAAACCTTAGTGAAAGTTAAAATATGTACGCATTAGTAGAAGATGGTTCAGTAACTAAAATAATAACAAATCCTAAAACTATGGTTATAGGAGATGTAAGATACCCAGCTAAAATATTTCAATTATGGTCAGCTTCAGAATTAAATGCAATAGGTATTTATGAAGTAATAACTGATTCATCTAATTTTAAAGATGAGAAGTGGTACATTAACACAAATGAATCTTACGCATATTCAAGTGGTACAGTTACAAGATCATGGGGAACAGCTACACCAAAGGCTCATGCTAATA
>Ga0181391_1000671_pt1 | contig 10450 bp, 17 predicted proteins | sample 14SPOviralmetaG_FD_130080 | JGI IMG/M metagenome (GOLD analysis project Ga0181391, IMG submission 130080) | Marine viral communities from the oligotrophic San Pedro Time Series (SPOT) site, San Pedro Channel, CA, USA - 14 SPOT_SRF_2010-08-11 | ecosystem: Environmental > Aquatic > Marine > Strait...
ACTGTCAGTATCGGAAGCAATAACGTAGTCATGGTCTTTAGTGTTGAGTAATTTGTTTAGATATAGATTCATCCGGTTTTCAATCCAACGGATGCTGAACTGACCCCCCAGAGTAATCGCCTCCGCGTTCTCTAGTTTGTAATACCGGAAGTAATTGTTGCCAATGGCACCATAAGCAGAGTTTAGTTGGATCTTCTTTGCCATCTGAATGTTGTTACACCTGGCAATCTCCTTCTCCAACGCTTTTGTAGGAGTTTTTTCGTACTCCTTCTTTGCTTGGATCATCTTTTTCTTGAAGACCACCCGTTCACTGTAGATCCTGTCCATCAATTTGGGCAGGAACCCACGTGTTTTAGTGGTAAACATAGCGCCATTAGGGCACACAGTAACGTCCTCAAGACCCGACAGGTCTACTTCCTTATTCAGTAGTTTATCGACGCTGACAGAGGGATATCTCTCATCTAACAGGGTCTCAGGAGAGATGTTGTACTGCATGATGAGGTGTGGATACAATGAGTTCAAGTCAAAACTCACAACCCACTCATAGATGCCAGGTTTTGGTTCTTTTACATAGGCACCAGCATACTTTTCGTTCTTTACTTCATCTGCTTTAGGTGGGATAACGATACCTTTTTTCTTCAGGTCGTTATAGATGATCATGTCCCACATCCGTACCTGATAGAACACGTCTGTGAAGTTCACCTTGGCGTCATATGCCATAGTGATGGCAAGTTCGATCAGTTTCATCTTCTCCTCAAGGGAGTCAACCAATCTCACGTCTTGGATGTTGTACCTGACAAACTTTTGCCAGTCTTTAGCATAGAACTCCTTGAAACTATCGTACTCAGAGTGGTCTAACTTCTTCTCACCAAGTTCAACTTCACCGATGTAGTCTAATCTATAACTTTCTTGTGCCTTATAGGTGAATTTTTTGTACAAGTCCATGTAATCAAGGACTGTAACACCTGCAATGTCATAGACAAGACGCTCACGATGCATGATAAACATCTCTTCAGCAGTCACTAGACCCCATGGAGACATTTTTTTCATTACCTTTTCACCAAGCACACGTGTGATGCGCTTACATAGGTACGGAATGTCGTACAACTGACAGTTCCACCCGGTTACCACATCAGGAGTGTCACTCTGCCAGTATGTAATGAAGTGTTGGAGTAAATCATACTCATCATTACACTGCACATACTTGACCATAGGGTCAGTATTATTATATGCACCCACACCAAAGGTAAGAATACGCTTAGTGGCGTAATTCTGTAGGGTAATGCAAAGCATTTCCTCATCACAGTTCTCTACTGTGGGGAATCCTTTCTCAGCAGACACCTCGATGTCGATGGTGACCACCTTCATCTTTTTGATGTCGAACTTGATCTCGTCTTCTGGATACTTATCAGATATGTACTGGTATACGTACCGATTATTACCGTAGATATCGAAGTTCTCTACCTCACCATGAGTTTTGTAGAACTCACGGCAATCCCTGACTGTACCTGGTTGAATACTCTGGACATACTTACCGTCCAGTGTTTTGAACTGAGTTTTCTTACGTGATGGAACAAATAATGTAGGTTGATAGCTCTCTCTGGTTTTGATAGGACTACCGTTTTCATACCCACGAACCAGAAAGTCGTTGCCAACCATCTGCACGTTAGTGTAAAATCTCATTCAGCAGTGACCTGCTGGTATTTTTCAAGTTGATGCTTGTTAGGTTCAACTATGGTCAGAATACTATCAGAGTGAATCATCAATTCTTTCTGCTCTGTAAACTCTGGCCATGATTCGTAAGTTACGTTATCGGTACACCCACCATCATGCACGACAACCTTATACGGTTTGATGAGTTTACAGTCGGGTTCCCCCAATTCAGTACCAATCTCTTCTACTCGTGAGATCAGAACCAAATCATTCTTCAATACTAAAATTTGGATCATGGAAGCGATAATCTCCTGTTCTTCAATTGTACCATGGACTTACGTATCTTATCAATATACCCAGAATTCCGCAACTCTTTGAAAACAAGGTTCTCAAACCCATACTCCCCATACTTATCAAGAGAGGATGAACGTGCAGCACGAAGTTTCTTGACGATTGACTTGAGTGCCTCAGGTTTCTCTGTCTGAATCAAGATGTCAATCTTGTTCTTCAGGTTGTTTGTCTTCTTAGTCAGTTCAAACTCATCGATGTCACCATCAAATTTTTGTGGTTCCTGCACCCATCTATTCTTTAGAACACTATAGACACCTTGACTTACCTTTCTAGTAATCCCAGGACGTTCAATATATGGTTCTACAGGTGCTCCATAGACTTTGACATCATGAGTCAATTCCCATAACGTCTTCTTGTCCATAAAATAATCCGAAATTAGATCCGGATCACATTGTGGTATAAATTTTGGGTCAATAACAAGGTGAACATCAATGTCACTGTACTGGGTGTAGTTGTATCCAGCATTGCCGCCCAACATCAACACGTCTTGGATTGCAGAATCTTCTAGATCAACAAAGTCTGCGAACGCTTTCGCGAAATTCATCAGTGCACGGCGCACTTCTGGTCTGAGTTTAGCACCAATCCAGAACTTAGGATTCAAGTCCTCCCTAAAACGCAAAGTCAGACCTGCAGTTTCCCGCAGATCTGACGCTTTTATATGGTGGAGGACTCTCTTGTACACTAAATTACGACTGTCATCGTATTATTTAGAGGTACTCCTTTCGGGCATGATGATCGGGCACAATTTTCTTTAGTGCTACGATCAAAAGTCCATCTTCAAAAGTAACACTATCAATTGTTACGTCCTCACTGAGTGTCCAAGCACGCTCAAAGCTACGGTTGGCAAGACCACGGTGCACATATTCACCCTCTGACTCAGAACTATGCTTACCTTCAACGACAAGTTTGCCGTACTCAGAGTAAACTTTGACTTCCTCCTTCTTGAACCCCGCCAGTGCAATCTCTAGGCGTGTCTCGTGGTTACTAAGTTGGATGATATTGTATGGGGGATAGTTACCAACAGTGTTGGACTCCCAAAATTGATTGAATGATGTATCCCAACCAAGCGCATTCTTATTGATGCGATCAATTAGATCCGGCAGACCGGCTGCACGAAATTTCTCGATGTTAGACATAGTAGATCTCCTATAAAGGCAGATGTTTTTTGTGTGGACCCCGAAGGCATCCACACATATTTATAGAACTACCTAAAATTTTGAAGTTCGGAAAACCGATCAATCTTCTTGGGTTTTCTTTTTACCAATATTGTACTTAGTCTCTAGTGACCACTCACCTTTCTCACGGAAAGAGATTACTTTGATTTGATTCAAAGGTGAAACGTCTACAATATTTGCAAGATTCTCTTCAGAGATCAAGATCAATCCCCAATCAACTAATAGGTTGACAATACGATTGCGACGTTGCACATCATTGATAGTCAAGTTTGCTCTCTTACCATCTAGAGCAAACAGTTCCTTGAAGTGAACGATAAAATATCTTCCTTGCTTATGCAAGATATGACAAGACTGATAAAGTTTCTTTTCCTTGCGTGATGCAACCCCAATGCGAGTCAGTGTCTCACGGACTTTTAGGAAATCATCTGGTTCTTGCAGAACCACTTCAATCATCTTTGCAGGGGACCATTCGTAAATCGGTTCTCCACTATTCATTGCAACCCTCCGGTCTCAAGTTTTTGTCGAATAATGTCTAACTGTTCGTTAGATAAAAGAGGGAGCACTTGCTTCGCCTTTTCGTCAGAATAACCGTAGTATTTTTTGACAATCTGGAGATTCACTAGCTCATCTTTCCTGACCCAAGGAGAGAATCTCTTCTTAGATCTCAGAGTATTTAGTAAAAAGTCGTATTGTAACTTATAATCAAGACAGTGATTTATATTCATCTCGTTGGCATACATCAACGAATCAATGTGACCAGACAAACATCGATTGACAATGTATGGAAGATACTTCGATTCTAATTGAGGATCATCATCAATAAGGTTAGTCTTGGTTTCGTTGATTGACTTCAACCAATCCTTCAATTCAGGCATTCTGTTTGCGAATAATAATACAGTCGTTTTCGTAGTCAGGAATAAATTCTAGAACTACTTCAGGGTCCCAGCATAACTCCTCATACAGTGCGTTGAGGGTTGCCATGTCTTGCCACAAGTCTGCCGGTGTTTCCATTAGAAGCTAGGATCCCACATTGTAACACAGTATCTATCGATTGAAAATTCTTTCCTTCAATTCATTTGTCCACTTATCATAATAATCAGTTTTCTTCAGTTCATCCCTAGCTTCCTCCAACTCATTTCTTTTCTGTACTAGGAGGAGAACAAGTCCACTATTCAAATGAAGACCACCTACTTTCTCTACAAGGTCAGGGTGTTCTTCTAAGAATAAAAACTCTGGGTAAACCCTATTGCATTTTTCTGCCAGATCTGTTATCCACACAGCACTCTGGTCCTGCATCACAAATATAACTACCTCTTTATTCCATTTCTTTGCCATGTATCCCACAATCTGCGGGAAGTCTACGTAGTCAATTACCTCAACCTTATTTTTTAGAAGGGCAGATTTAGCAAAAGGGCATGGTGGCATCCCACCAAATATCTGACTAGGTGTTGAAAGTTTTTTGAACCATGCCTTGAGACTAGTCTCTTTGTCTCCAGTCATCGCTACGATCTTCACGGAACCACTCCATTATATCATCAGCATCACCAAATGCAGTTTTATGATCTGATGGGTCTGGTGATCCCAAGTTCATGTCATTGTAAAAACCATCACCAGGATTCATTACTTCTCTCCTGGCACGATTCAACCACGTTCTAGCAGTGGTGTTTGCTTTGGACATCTTGTTTGCCCAGATCATGTCATCCAAAGGAACTTCTTCGCCTTGTACAATCTTTCTACAGATACCCTCAAGACGCAGGCGATATTTTGTAGAAAGCATAAGTTCAGTCATGCATTACTATCTAGGCACCTTTTTAGTAGTTCATAAGTAGCAACTCTTTTCTGTCTGTTTGATTCTTCATATACTCACCGACTGATCTCATGGTGTATGTAAGATCAAACTCTGCTGCCTTCCAATTTTCAAATCGTTCTTGGACTAGTTGATCTGAGTTGTAACTAATGATGCAATCGTTGTTAGACCAGCAGCAGTCACGAGCAAACTTGTCATGATCAAATCCCTTGTGCATACCACCCTTCTTACCATACAGGTTATCCTTGATGTCGTAGGGAGGGTCAAGGTATACCAAAGCGTCATCTCCTTCCAACAACTTCTCGTAAGACTGATGCAAGATAGTCCAGTTACGAATTATTTTAGAGGTTGCTGGCAGTCGCATGATGCCCCGCTCACTAAAGTTGGAGACACTTGCTTGTTTGCTGAAGGAGGACGACTCGGTGAGACCAGAAAAAGAGCACTTATTGACAATATAAAAACTGACAGCACGCAGTAGAGAGTCATTATTGGATTCGTCATTTAGTAGTCTCTTAGATTCAATGAATAGTTCACGAGCAGACTCATGATTGTCGTGCTGTCGCTTTAGTTTTAGAAGATCTTCTGCCATCTTCATCCCGTCGTCGCGAAGATGGACCCAAAAGTTGACTAAGGGTTCGTAGAGGTCACTACAGACAACGGGGAGGGTAGGGTATTTTTGTGTGATGAAGATCGCCATTGATCCTCCACCCAAGAAACATTCACGATACTCCCTATAACCAGACAGGCGAGGCAGATGATTGTAGATCTGTGTAGTTGCACGGGATTTACCACCGGGATAACGAAGAGGAGTTTTGGCGAGTGCCATCAAAGAATGTCTTGGAAGTTATTGAGGAGAACGTCTGCTGTAGTGTTTTTAGTAGAAGGAGTGACGTTCTCTGCCAGCATAGTATAGTCCCCCGGTTCTAGTTTGAACTTGGCACAAGGGGAAGATGGAGTGTAATAGGTACGTTTCTCAACAGTTTCCCAATCAGTGACTGCGATAGACATATTCCTAGTGTCCACCAAAAGCATGTAGTCAAAGGTTTTATCTACAAATGAGACATCACCTCGGAAGTTTTTCAACACAACACTTTTGGTGCTGCCATTCTTATTGAACATACCGAGAGTTCCTTTCATCTCGTAATTATGTTCAGCAGACTTGAAGTCCACACCATCCATGTAATCACCAACGTAATCTACTTGTCCGTTACTCCACTTAGCGAATGAATTTTCTTGTAACCAGGTACGAATTGTCTTGAAAGTATTTGACTTCATCTGAGGAGTATTAGTTGCATCGACGCAACCAAAGAACTCCTCAAGATTGATATTGTCAAAGTTGATCATGATTTGTAAGTTGATCTTCTAATGTAATCTTAGGTTCCCATCCTAGCATAGATTTAGCTCTTGAGATATCTGCAAGAGTTTCTCTAGATTCACCTTTACGTTCTGGAATATAAACTCTATCGCCGCCAATCATGTCAGCGATTTGATTCATAGAGTAATTAGTTCCTGTGCCGATGTTGATTGATTCGATAGAAATCATATTATTCATGGCACAAATGTTTGCCTCGACCACATCATCAACATGTGTGAAGTCACGACGTTGCTCACCATCACCAACAATGGTCATAGGTTCACCACGACGTTTCTGTTCTTGGAACAGACCAATGACAGGTGCATAGGGTCCCTTCAAAGGTTGACGAGGACCGTAAACGTTGAAGTACCGGAGGGATACTGTCCGCAATTTATGCAGACGATAGTACATGTAACAAAACTTCTCTGCAGATACCTTGCTTGCTGAATAATGATTCAAACAATCAGTAGGCATGAACTCAATCAGGGGAGGTTGATTGTTCAAACCATACGAAGAAGAAGTAGAAGAATTGATAAACCTCCTCACACCCACTTCTCGTGCAAGTTCAAGCATGTTGCAAGTTCCTACGACGTTTGTGGTAACACAATCAGAAGGATTTGCCATTGCCAATTGGATTCGAGAGTGTGCTGCCAAATGGAACACAACCTCAACACCCTTGAAGATAGGGCGACATGCTTCCATGTCACGAATGTCTTCAATATGATTCTCTACGTCACTCTCGTACCAGTTGAAAGCATCGTTTGCTTCCGCTGATTCGTTGTCAATGACTACGACCTCATGATTATCACGAAGAAGACGTGAGACGATATGGGATCCGATGAATCCAGCACCGCCTGTTACAAGACACTTCATTGAACTGATTAGATTACTTGAATTCGCAGTTGACCATAATTTCAGTCATTGCTGCTAGGAGATTGATCTCCTGATCTGCTGCAAAAGCAGACTGGTACTGATATTTTGCAATAATTAGTACCGCCTCAGGGATAGACTTTGGTTTCATATGCTCATAGATTGAGTCATACAATTTTCTGAGGATAGTATTAGGATCGTTATCTAAATTTTGAACGATCCACTTCCGTACATTAGGATACTGCTTCTTACTAATATAAGAAACTAGTTCATTGACCTGTACATTACTAAAGTCTGCTAGGACTCCTGTATCTATTTTACCACTAGTTGCATATCTTTGACACTCATTCAATACACGTCTCCAATCAGGGAAGTGTTTCTTGATAAGTTCTACTGCAACTTTTGGTTCATACTCAACACCCTCTAACTCAAGAATTTGAGTCAACCTCTTGAAGAACCCAGCAGCAATCAGTTGTTTGTCTTTCCCTGTAATTCCGAAATCGACCACCGCACATCGGCTGTGGAGAGGTTCAATAATTTTGTTCTTGTAATTGCACGTGAAGATGAACCTACAATTGTTGTAGAACGCCTCGATGTTAGCTCGGAGTAGGAGTTGTACATCATGTGTAGTATTATCTGCCTCATCGATGATGATGACCTTGTGCCTAGATTCAGACGTAAGAGACACAGTTGAAGCAAAATTCTTTGCTTGGTTACGAACCGTGTCCAGGAACCGTCCTTCATCTGATCCGTTGATGACATAGTAGTCAGCTCCAAGTTCAAGGCATAACGCCTTTGCTACTGTCGTCTTACCTATTCCAGGAGGACCCGAGAGCAACAAATTAGGAAGCTCACCACTATTTACAAACTCCGTAAAAGTCGTCTTTATTGACTTAGGAAGGATGCAGTCATCAATTGTTTTAGGGCGATACTTTTCTACCCAAAGGAATTCATCACGCATTCTGTTTCCTCAAAGAAAAAGACCCATCATCATTAGGAGTCCACTCTAACACGTCTCCTTCTTTCCAACCAGTTTTCTCAAGGAGTTCTTCAGGGAAAGTCAAAATTCCATCTTGATCAACTTCACAAAGGAAGTTTTCATTTTGACTCATCAGGTTCTTTCGGTGCTGGTGGATTACTAGAAATTACAGTTTCTTTTTGTTTGATAACAATGAAGGCATCTTTGTTGTACTTACGATGCCCCAGTGGTGAGGACCACTTCTTATTGTAACCTTCTGGTTGATCAATACCACTCACTTGAGTGCCACCAATTTCAACCAGAATCTCTGCATCGTTAGGCCAATCAAGATTCTCTAATGCTAGAGCAAGTTGACCTAACCAATGTCCGTGTGAAGTAACCATGGTTTAGTCGCAGGAGGAGTCTGGTTCGAGAGCGATAAAATAGGTAAGTTTATAATCGTTGTTGGTGAACTTCGCAAGATTCTTAGAAGAAATAAGAACTTGATAGTCCTTAGGAATCAAACGGATGTTCTCAATCTTGAAGTTGAAGGAGAACACTCGGTCGGTCTGACCAACTTCAATTGAATACTCGTTAGATGTATCGTTTTTCCTATCAGATACCACAAGTTTTACAACCCCATCTTCACCAACTACCGACATATCGGGAAGTTGCATGATGGAAGAAGACTTTAGAATCCGGATCAGGTCTGCTTCAGTCAGTGCAAAGGAAACATCTTCACTAGGCAATTGCATCTCCTTTTCAGGAGGAGCAACGATCACACTAGGATCAGAGAAGAAGAATTTTGCCCGGTTGTTACCATCCTTGATGATGGCATGAGATGGGTTAGTAGAAACGTCCACCTCAGGAGACCTGTACAGAGACAGTGTGTTCAAGAACTGAGGTAGATCGTAGATTGCAAAGTCGCGAGGGATGTATTCGTCGATCTCTGCTTCTGCCAGAACGTTCTTCATGACAGAAATTGTTCGCAGTTTATTACCTTCTTTGAAGAAGAGAGACTGATTGATCGTCGTAAAGTTCTGCAGGATCTTTAGAGTCTTTTCTGACAGTCTCATAGTATCTCGGAGTTTCATGATGAAGTTTACTGGCTAAATCATAGCACAAAAAAAGGGACTAATCAAGTAGTCCCTTGAAACACTGGTGTCATTAGACCACCGTCTGGTGGTTCGTCATCATCTTCAGTTTCGATCAAGAGTAGCAAGAAAGCGAACGGAACCAGTAAAAAAATAACTGTTTGTGCCCATTCAATGCTCATGATGATTTCCTTGCTACTACAATGATTGGGAGTAGCAACAGCAAAGCTATTACTATGAATCCCATCAGAAAATGCCAGGAATGATTTGACCTGTGGTTGCGTATGCACCCATTGCTGCAATGACTCCGAGCATTGCTGCCCAACCATTGATGCGTTCTGCTCTTTCGTTCATTAGTTTTCTCCTAGGACAAGGTAAAATTTGCTTTGATCAACTGGTGCGTTCTCGTAAGATGAGATGTCACCATAATGTTTGTGGTCTTTGTAACCAACCATGCGACCCTTCGTATTTTGAAGAGCAGACATGAAGACTACGAAGAAGAATACTCCTGGAGCACCAACTAGTAGTGCTCCTCCAATCACGTAGTACGTCAGAATTTCAAGTAGGGAGGGTTCCATCAATAAATGAAGGTGTCTCCACACTGTAGCAGATGATCAGTGGTTAGAATCCGAAGATACCAAAGAAAAATACACTACCACTGACACTATAAGACACAACAGCAGCAACAAATCCAAGCATAGCAGTGCGTCCATTCAACTTCTCTGCTTTCTCGGCATATGACTCGTAACCGTAACGCTCTGCGTCCGTCTTAGAGACATACATTTGTGGTTCTTTGGCGTACAGATTTGTACGACCACCATCTTCAGTGATTACACTCATGTTTTCAGATGTTGCGAACTGTTACATTATTATATAGTAATGTAACGATCTTGTCAATACTCCATGTCTCCGCCATAACGGATGCAGGTCTTTTTATTTTCTGCTGATGACCTGCACCACTGTCTCACGTAACTATCTGCATCCACTTCCATAGTGTAGTGAGCATGGTTATGCAGTGCCCCTATCAGTGCTAGAACTCCCAACAAAAGAAGGGAGGTCAGTGTCCCTGGATTTGTTAGGAAGACTATAAGATGCTTTTTCATAATTACAGACTACCACGAAGACGGGATGTAACCAAAACTGTCTTTGAAATTATTGTATACCCATGACATTTGATCTCGACCCCAG
>Ga0181391_1000674_pt1 | contig 10429 bp, 26 predicted proteins | sample 14SPOviralmetaG_FD_130080 | JGI IMG/M metagenome (GOLD analysis project Ga0181391, IMG submission 130080) | Marine viral communities from the oligotrophic San Pedro Time Series (SPOT) site, San Pedro Channel, CA, USA - 14 SPOT_SRF_2010-08-11 | ecosystem: Environmental > Aquatic > Marine > Strait...
AATATACTTACAATTCTCCACAACATCCTGAATCATACAGATAGTTTTGCCACCACCTGTAGGAACAATGATTTGACCTTTGTCATATGCAAGCATACGATCAACAATGTCTCTCTGATGTGGGCGGAGAGTGATCATCAAAAAAGAATTAGATAACAACAGTATAAATCAACCTACAACACCTGTCAAGGGTGTTGTAGACGATCCTAGACACTACTGGGACGCTTTAGGCGTCCCCCCTTGTTTTCAACTGAGTGTCAAACAATCACCATCAGGATCAAATTTGATGGATTTGCCGTACTGATTAACCAAAGTATTCTCAGTTGGTTTGCCATGTGCCTTAGGGTCGGGCTTCACATACTGAGGGAGAAATCCTGCAAACTTAACAGGAAAGATGTCCTCATCAACCACAATACTTTCACCATCTTCTGCAATGTTAGATGCAAATGTAATATAAGTTTGTTTCATATTATTGAAGTCTTCAATCCAATCAATACGGAACTTCTCAAGATCAGGAACACGATTAGGTGCATAACCAAAGATCCAAACAGTCAGATCTTTGTTAGTTCCGTGTTGAATACCACGCGCCCATGCTTGCATGTTATCACCATTGCCAGCGCAATATGTGATGCAACCTTGTTCATTAAGTTCCTTATTATCCCTTCCCTCAATACCTTGACGAGGATACTTTTGGGAGATAAGAAATCCCTTCAACGTCTCTCTACCAGTTCCAGTAGAATTGTAGGTACGGAAGTTAGGATAAACCTGACAATTGTTCAGTGCAGTTTTTTTAATCCAATTACGAATTTTAGAGGTTTTATCTGATGCAATCAGATCAACAAATTTGCTAATCTCATCGGCATCAGCAGGGATAACCCCACCAGGATTCTGATCAGTAACAACAGCATTACAAACTTCCTTCAAATAGTCATGCTTAGTCTGACTAAGTTGAGGGTTTTGGTGATGATTTGCTGTATTACGGGCAATTACTTCATGATAACGACTTTCCCACTCGTAAACATCATAAATGGCAATCTCTTGACCAAACTTTTCGCGGGATTGTTTACGATTATATCCAGATTGGGCACGAAGTTGGTTTTGATCGACACTTTGTTCATCAAAAGATACGATAGGAGGATGAGCACTAATCATGTAACCCTGGACTTCGTAACTATTAACGAGATCATTTACATGCTCCTCAACGTTACTCTTGTCGCGTGGTTGTTCCTCAGGATTATATCGAACAAAGGCATCAGGAATAAGATAACGACCAAGGAATCTACCTCCTTGATATTCAATAGGAGGACAAACTTCTAGACTATCTTGCACTGTCTTATCAGTGAGTCCAAAGGGATTAGTACAGGTCTTGGCAATCTTTGCCCAAGCCATTTCAGTGCTTACGGGCACAAAACGTTCGCTAGTATTCATACGAGTTTGAAAGTAGATAGGTTAGTAGATTAAATCTACTGGTTTACAGGTGACAATCAAATTAGGAACTAAGTTCTTTTGTTTGATTAACACTCAGTTAGTTTAACAACTTTTTAGGTGGTTGTCAATCACCATCACTAGGACGCTTTAGGCGTCCCCCCTTCCAATCACTTTGCTTTGTTTCTGCGGGTGATTTCCTTCTGTGTGATAGGGTTCTTTAACTCTTTCTCAGACTTCTTACCTAAGTTCTTGAGTTGTATATCTCTCAGAGTTCTTTCACCTTTCTTCATTGTTGCTTTACGTTCAGCAGCAGTTTTACCCGATGCTTTTTGTGGTTTATAGTCAGGACTTACCTTCTTAGCAGACTTTTTAGTAAGTAATTGTGATGCTGTTGGTGTCTTAGCACCAGACTTTCTTGCTCTTCTCTCCATTGCTGCTTTACGTTGTTGGTCTCTAAGTGATAGACCAGCAGTACCACGTTCTTTCTGTGGTTGTTGTTCTTTTGTAGAGCGTTGTTTCTGTGTACCTATATCTTTTCTATCTTTATATGACTTTGCTGGCACCTTTTGGCCACCACCAGCAGCTTTCATTCTACGTTTTTCTGGTTCTGATTTACGTCTATCAGCACCAACTCTGCCACCTTCTCCAGTTTTTCTGATTTGCGATCTACCCTGAACCTCGGGATCGTAAACCTCAGTCATAAATTCCTTAAAAGTTTTCATTAGAAAAGGGGAGATGGTCTCCCCTTATTTATCAATCTTCGTCTTCTTGTACCTCTTCTTTCTTCACAGAAATCTTAGGACCAACCTGAACACGTTTAGTTTCATAGAAGAAAGCAACTCTTTCACGACGTGCTTGCATTAGCATATCGTATTCTTCTTGTTGAGATTTAGTGAAACGAAAATCTTGTTGCCTCCAAGTAGCACGAAGTTCTTTGAGATGAGGCAGGACGTTGACAGTAGAAGTAGGGAAATTCATTAAACAGTGTAGTTAGTTTGGTTAAATTCGTCGCACTTGACATTCATTTGAGATTCATTCTCCTCTAGTTCTGTGAGGTCAAAGATCTCACCTGGCATATCTTGAATCTCACTCCAGATGTCGTCCATACGATTTGGTTGGTTGTGCTTACACAATAGAGACACTTTAGACGACCCCCCTTTACTTAACCAGGATGCGGAAGTCTTTGCATCCCTGTTTTTCCATTACTTTCTCCCAGAAAATAGCATCTTCAATCTTCATAAATGTTGCTTGGTGCTTTGCAAAACCCTTTTTCTTTGGTTTCTGATAATGAATTTGGTACATCATTCCAGTGCTTGATTACTCCAGAAACAATAAAAAAATTAGTAGTGAGCAGACTGACAAATATGATGCTACGAATGATAGCAACATAATTGTCAAAAGGTTTTGTTTTGTCATCACTAAAACTCCCTAATGAATACTTCCATATCTGCCACAGTTTCAGCATAACGATTCCTTCTTGTATGAACGTATTCTAATTGATCCCATTGTGTTGGATAACAAAGTAAAAGTGTGTGAATATATTTGTGTCTTTCATTCTTTGTATATTGGCAGTTAGGTTTTGGTTTGATACCAGTTTCAATCGTAACATACATATCATCATAAAAATATACCCAACCCTCAACGTTTACGTGCTCTGTCTTCCATCGAACATAGTCATCAACTTGAGGAATATACTTCATGAAAATAACACTGCTTCTAACGGATTTAGGTTAAGTTGCATCGCAGTATAAGGACGAGTATCACTAACACATACCTCTTTACCTACCTTATTTGAGTTGATGGGGGCATAGTAAGTGTGCGTATTGCTTCTCTTCGTTCTCTTGTACTTGACAAATCCCCAGATGGTACGAATAGGACTATCAGTAGTATAAGCATAACTCTGAGTGTTACAAAGCCATATAGAAACCACATTAGATTTGAAAGTTTGGCATTCATAATAGTAATGTTTTGGTGCTTTGTGTGGAAAATCAGGAGGAAGTTCAATCACGTTGTAAACTGCTCCACAATACCACTTGGTCTCTCTTCACCAATCACAATAGCAGATGCTTTGTTAATGTTTTCACGCAAATGAGTGTAACAGTCAGTATTCAGTCCGCCATCTTCATTTGCAATAAGATCAAAACATTCTTCATGATCTTTTGCAATAACATTCCAGATACCACCATACTCAGATCGGGGAAAGGGGATGAAATGGTCAACAATGTAGAGATACTTAGTCATTGTCCTTGGTAGATTACCTCCTTAGTTTAACACAATTAGACAAACTCAGCAATGTAGTAGTCAACAGTGACTTCTAACTTTGCTGCTTCAATTTCACACTCAGCAATGAAATCATCAATCATAGATTCAACTTTACAATTTTCATCCAAACCAAAAATTTCTTTTGAATCTTCGTAACTAATCATACTGCGAGTGCTCCACTAGGAATTTCTGTAAGTTCAGGAAGTTTATCATTGAACTCATTCATATCATAACATACCCACCCAGCACTGGTAAAGATGTAGGAGAACTCTTCACCATTAGACAGGAACTCTACTACGTTATCATCAAGACGAGGAGGGCAACTCTCACCACGAGCAGAGTAATACTGAGGACCATATTCCTCAACTTCAACATTTTCGGTCACATATTCTGCAATCTTCTTACCAGTCCAGCGATCCTTTGTCCATGCACAAGACATATCACCACCATCAATCAGTTCTGCTGCTTGTTCACGGGAGTTGTAATGTGTGGTAAGAATGCGACCCAACCACTCAGGATAACCATCCCAATGATGATAAGCAGACAAAATAGAATCATCTGAGAGTTGAATGCCGATGCGTGAACGAGTTCCCATAATAAAGAAAGAAATAAAGTGAGAGGAGACCACCGCTCTCAGTTGGTTTAGTGGACCCCGATGGGGTGCAGGTCACACTACAGGGACACTTTAGACGACCCCCCTTAACCTCCATCAACCTGACATCCTGTCATAGCCCCACCAACAACACCCAAAGGAATTGACCAGATCCAGTTTTCTTGAGTGGACAAAACTCCGCCTAATGCACCACCAGCGATGCCACCTAAGATTGAACCTTCGACACAGGAATTGTCATCATAACGACCCATGTCGGGGTGCTGTTCTTCGTATCTAGGGAAAGAATTAGGAGAAGTTTGAGGCATATATCTTCGTCTTTCACAGGGAACCTCTACTCTTTCTCTCCATGTTTTTACATATCCACGATTAGTGCTTGTACCAGGAATATATTGTTCTCTATACTCTCTCTTATAACATTTCTCTTCATAAACATATCCATTCCTAGCAGAATATCTACTCGGTTTTGCCTCTGCTGGCATAGCAGAAGCAAACAAAATTAGTGCTGCAAGTGCTAGTTTCATTTGATTTCTCATTTGATAGTAATTTACATTAAAAAAGGGTGCAAGTCAAGCACCCTTGTGACACTATTCAGATTGTCTGGCCTTTCGTACAAGATATTCTGCAAAATCTTCCATCTTATCAGGATGTATTGCCCTAATATCATACTCTTCTACCGCAACTTTCATAGAATCAATTTCATTTTGATTCAATTCTTTACTTTTTGGTAGAGTCACTGGCAATCTCCTTATATGTGTGAACATCCTAACACGAATGTCTCACATTATCTATAAGTTTAAGATTTTCTTTCGGTTTTTGTTGCGGGAGTTAATGGTTCAATTGATTCCATTTCTGACCAAACACGTTCAAGATCTTCTGATTTCCAGAAGTCTTCCCAATCTTTTTCAGTTGCAGAACTAATCATTTTGTGTTTCCTTTTTTCTCAGTTTTCTTTCTGCTTTGATGCGTTTCTTCACCAGTTTAGCAAATCTCACATCTTCCGCAGTATACCAATCAGGATGTTTCTTTGCACGTTTGATAATTTTCTTTGCTGCTTTTTTGTCCTCCATAGCACATACTTTAACTGTATGTACTATTTATTTTAGCAGGGTTCTTCTTCTTTTTTAGGTTTCTTATTGAACCCAAAAGGTCCAACCTCACCTTTATCAAAAGCCCGACGTTTTTGTGCCATACCACAAACAGTTTCCATCACTTTAATAGTGTCTTCAACTGCACAATTTTCTGGCATATTACGATGAACAATATCAAAGAGTGGGAAGAACTCTTTTGCTGCGTCATTCACCTCTTCAGGTGTCAATGGATCATAGTCTTGCATCATTTACCTCCGGTTTCATAACCAAGTTTGTCATCTTGTTCTTTGAGTTTACGCATACGAATGTCTTCGTGCAGTTTTGCGATAGCAGCACGAACTTCAGGAGTATCTTCATACTCCCACTCATCATTTTTTTTGTTCTTAAATGATTTTTTACTCATAGTTTACCCTCTACAACAGAACTACCAACAACTCTTGTATATTGTTCGAGAGTACCATCCTGTTCACACTTAAGATGCCAACGTGTCATTACAACAACACCATCTTTTGTACCTCCAGTAAGCATCTCACGACCTTGTTTTGTCCTAGTGCTGTAAAGACCATATCGTGTCTCCCAAACATAGAAGCAGTCATCAATTAATTCTGCGCTATCAGGTAGATTTTTAATCTCTTGTGGCATAATAGTTTGTAATTTGTCTTTCTAGTTCGTACTTTATAGGCGAGAGGTGTGCATAAATGAAATTTTTGTACTCATTATCTTCAATAAGTTTAGCAACATTATTAATTTGTGTCAAGGCAATGTTTAGCCACTCACCTTCAGTTGTTATATGTTTTGGTGGATTAAAATCATCCATTACTTTTTACGCTTTGTATTGCTAGTAGTGTTTCCAGTGGAATCCACGCGGGGTTTTCTTTTGCGAACTGTACTTGTACTTCCGTTACTACTTTTTCTAGATGACGACTGTATGTCTCCCTTGTGTTTTTTACTGGACTTAATGGATTTACCGTCACGATTTGATACCTTATAATCTTTTGGTTTCAGCTTATATCTATCAAGGTACTTCTGCAAGTGTTCTTCACACTCAAAATGACACACTGTAAGTGCAATACCTTTGATATTATGACAATCTTTATTTACTTCTAATCTCCACGGAAATGTCTCATATGGAAATTGAATGTTAAATTCAGGTTCAAGAATACTAGATCTAATCATTCAAAAACAGGCATAATTCTTTTACGCATCTCTTCAAGATGCTTTGGATCATTACCATAGTAACCCATATTCATATAAACGCAATCAATATACCGTAAATCTTCACGGGATGCGTCATAGGTGAAGTGATCACAATACTCAAGAATTTCGTATGGTACTTCTACTTGTTTGTAATCAATGTCAATGATCATCAATCTAGTTGATATGAGTTTTTAAGTGTTGTCTGTATCATTTCCCGCGTTTCTGAATCAGTTGCTGGTACTTGATCTAGAACTCCATCAGCAACTCCAGAAATATCAAGGCTGGGACAAGATATGATAATTCTTTCGGATAGTTCTCCATTAGAATTATAGAGTGTTTGTTTGTGCCATGTTCCATTGACCATGTTACAAATTTCTTTTAATTTTGTCTCAATAGTCTCATTCATTTTTAGTTTTTGTTCAATTACTTCCATCGTTTTGTTTTAAGATAATGAAGAACATCTGAACGAATATCCATCAATTCATGATAGCATCGTTGATTATGAGCACAAGACCTCAAATCTGGATCTGGTTCTAACACACTCTCAATAAAAATGTCAAGACCACGATTCCATTTGTCTTGTTTATTTTCTTCGTCAACAATACTATTTTGATCCTTCATCAAAACACTCCAGGATTAATTATTAGTAATTAGGTAAGTATACAATACCATCATTTAATTATTTCCCAGTGGTCATCAGCATGTTCATTCATCCAAAAAAAGTATCTACCACTGATAGATGCTAAAAACATTTTACCATCTTGACGTTTTTCAATACGACAAGAGTGAAGTTGATCCATTAGATTGGCAAAGCGATTCTTTGCTTTAGAGCTAATTGGTTTGACACAGAGAAATTCAGTCTTCATAGTTTGATTAACCTCCACAAAGGTAATTATACAGGGTTTTTAGAACTTGTCAAGTATTCTTGATACAAGACAACTTCCATAGTGTTTGCTTCTAGTTCCCATGGTTGATTTTCATAATCCACCAGAGAGTGGTCTATGCCCTTCCAAAGGCGTTTGCCACGTTTATCCTTAAGAGAACCCTTTACGTGTTGATAGACGTGCCAGAGTTCATGTAGGAGCGTCTGAGTGTAATGTGATGCGTCCATTTTGTTGTGCAATTCTATTTCAAATGCACGGGGACGATAATTACAATCATCAACAGAACACCAACCATAAACACCCTCACAGAGCAATCCACGATGATTTACAGTGATGTCAAGTTTGTGATATGGTAGATATTTTCCTACAAACCACATAACAATGTTCTCACATCGTTTGTAACTGTAGTTGTATCCAGTAGTCTCAAGATAGAGCATTGATCGTCACTGAAGTAATACGGGTTCCCCAGTGCATCATCCAGATGAATGATGCGACGAATAAGAGTTTTTCTTTGGAAGTCATTTGATGCGTTCCTTCACTATAGAGACACTTTAGACGACCCCCTTTAGACTGTCATACCATCCCACCAATTTCTAAAACTGAATAGAGGCCATTGCCCATATTGATGATTGGGAGTACCTCCCCCGTAACTACTTGGAAGAAGGTGATACTTATCATTATCTTTTGTATATTTTAAGAACTCGTCAAACTTAGAATCCTCAAATGCTAATGTCTTTGCATAATCCCAGAATGGAGTATCATATTTTGATCCAAACTGATAATGCCAAAGCACAAAGTTCTTAACCTGATTGATATATTCTAAAATTTCTCTCTCTGATTTATAAATGCTTCCATTTTTATGAATGATATTATCAAAGATCATTCGTGTCCACTCAATATATGTTTGAGTTGATGAGGATTCTAATGGTTCTAAGAAGAATAAATTGTTTCCATTTAGAAATATCCTGTCATCAATTATTGGATTCTTTGCAATATAATTCTTAAAGGGTACTTGTTTCTTAATTTCAACATCAAACATATTCAGGAAGTTCTTCTCTGCTTCTTCCTGTGATGTGATATCACTATTGTAACAATATCCAATACAATAATCATTAGATGGTGATGATTCGTGCGTAGGGATTACAAATGTCCAACCATCAGGGGTTGCAACATGTCGGCTCCAATGTGCTTCTGAGGTATTCCAATTTGGTTTGGCAAGAATTGCAGCATTGATTGGATTCGTCAACTCCTCATAATTAGTAAAATCTTTAGGTTTACCTCTACAATCAAATACATAATCTGCATCAACATCTTTTGGGTCTACCTCACCTTCAGTTACCTTAAAGTGACCACTATCTAAGATAGATTTCTGCATTTCCCATGGACAATAATGCATTGCCATACTATTTGAGGGGAACGGGTGAAAGACCTCATCATTTTTCTTTCCCCATCCTTCATATAAGATACCACTCTTAAATGTGGCGTGTATCTTATTATGATACCAATTAAAATCTGTTGCTGCCCACAATAATCCAGGTGGATCAAGCAATGTTGCTTGACCTACTCTTTCAGGTGGAATTTCTGGATTATAAATTAACTCTACTTCTATATCTGGGTTAGTTCTTGTATACCATCCGAAATGAAGTGCAGTAAATGACCCACCATTACCGGCACCAACCACTGCTATTTTCATAATAAAACGTTCACTTGCACTATTTAGTCTGGTGATATATAATCTATATTAAATGACTCTATAGTATGGCACAAGACGAATTGCTTTCGTTATTTCCAACACCAGTTCTTATTGCACAATATCCTGTGCCTTATGAGAAGGAGTTGGAATATATTCGTAACTTGCCTTGTCGTAGAGAAAACAAGGGTGGAGATGCAGGTAATAAGATACACTATAACCGACAGTCAGAAGATACTTTCGTATTAGATAAACCTGAACTATCAAATATCAGAGAGTTCATCAAGTCTAAGATCTTTAAGTTTGCACGAGAAGTGATGTGCTCTAAAGATGAGGTGGTGATTACTCAGTCCTGGATTAATAAGTCTGGTAAGGGTGAATCACACCACGAACATGTGCATCCTAATAGTATGATTAGTGGTGTTTGGTATCCTGTTATTAACGAACAACTACCACCGATTCAGTTTCGTAGTAGATCACAACGGGACATCAGTCTGTCTAACGACAAGTATAACAACTTCAATAGTGCAACATTCTTGCTGCCTATGAAGATGGGAGAAATTATTATCTTTCCTAGTAATCTGACTCACAGTGTTCCTGCTAATCAATCAGAGACTGAACGTATTAGCCTGTCCTTTAATACTTGGGTGAAAGGTAGTCTGGGTGATATCAATTCACTGACCTATCTACCACTGGACCGTTGCGTATGAGTTCCGCACTATCACGTCCACTGCCAGAGTTTCATGGGTTTGGTTATAGAATTGCACAGATAGAAAATAATACTCATTGTAACTATAAGTGTTGGTTTTGTCCTAATGCCTATGACAAACCTGCACCGAAGGAGTGCATGACCCTGGAACAATTCAGAAAGATTCTTACTGAGATTCGTTCTGTTTATACACCATGGGAACTGAATGATGTCTCATTTGCCACATATAATGAACCTAATCTTGATGATGGGTTTAAGGAAAAGTTGCAATTGATGACTGATATGGGATTTAATTATGAACATATCTCCAATGGAAGTATGGTCACGACTGAATTAACTGATTGGTTGATTGAGAACCCACAAAGAATTAAACAGTTTCGTCTCAATATTCCAACACTGGATGAGAAGAAGTGGAAGGACATTACGGGTGCATCTACTGCTGTAATGTATCGGATGTATTATCAGTTGATGTATTTGTTTGAGAACTCACAGAGACTCAACTTTCCTATCACAGTAATTGTAAATGGTGATGGTAGTGAGAGTCATAAAGAAGAGTTC
>Ga0181391_1000690_pt1 | contig 10231 bp, 10 predicted proteins | sample 14SPOviralmetaG_FD_130080 | JGI IMG/M metagenome (GOLD analysis project Ga0181391, IMG submission 130080) | Marine viral communities from the oligotrophic San Pedro Time Series (SPOT) site, San Pedro Channel, CA, USA - 14 SPOT_SRF_2010-08-11 | ecosystem: Environmental > Aquatic > Marine > Strait...
AACTATCTGTATCTCGCACCATCGTATGTCCAGTACATCAGGAATGACTACAAGACAGTCTCGACATATGGCCCGAAGAAGTTCTCGATCAAGAGCGCGAAGTTCACGCGAGCTGTTGCGTACTTCCTAGAGGATGAGAGCGCGAAGTACCTGTTCAACCTCAAGGACGCGGAAACACACATCGCGACCAGTACGGTAGGAGCCAAGGTGCGAAAATACACGTTCGAGGAGGTCGGGGAGACAATGTACTTCAAGGCGATTGTGCTGGATCTGGCGAAGAGAGGCAAGACGAAGGAGCTCTTGGTGCTGTCGAAGCGAAGGGGGACCGATGTGCAGACAATAATCGACACCTACTTAAAGGAGTGAAAAATGGGCCGGTTTTTTCAAGCTTTATTTGGGCGGGGTCATAAAAATTGAAAAGAAAAAGGGCTGGATAATATATCAGGAACAGATGGCAAATTTGGGGGGATTAAAAAAAAAGGTTATCGTAAAGGACCTAAACACATGTGACGCTAACAATGTAAGGATGGTGAAGGAAGGCGACAAGGTTAGCGACGACGGTGGGACGAAGCAAGAGATCAACGAGGTGCTTACTATTACTAGCGAGGAGGCTTTAAATACTTTCTCGTTGAACAACATACCCAATGAAATCAGGCGTATTGAGAAGGTGAACAAGCGCGAAGCCGAATATGTGCTGAGCTTGAAACAAGACGAATTCTACAAGAAGTTTCCGCGCAAAAAAGAGTCAATGGAAGATGAGCACGGGGACGCAAGAAAGATGAGCAATGATCATTATTATTACTATGTGATGGCGTACCTCCATCAACACCTTGAGAACGATTTCAAGGGGATCGATATTACCTACAAGCAGTCATCTAGTGTTCCGAATGGACGCTACTTTGCTCAGGATCCTGTAGCGCTCCAGCGTGTTCACAGACCGCTCAGGCATTTCTTGTGCCAAAACCTATATCATGACTACGATATGCGTAGCGCGCATCTCACAATCCTATGCTCCTTGTGCGAAGAGCACAACCTACCTACAAAGGAAACTGAGTTCTACATAGCCAATCGCGAGCAACTTCTAGAATCCTGGGGCAAGTCTAAAACGAATTTGCTCGCATATTTGAATCAAGATGACCCTTTCAAAAATTTTACCAAAAGAAAAATTGACGGAGAAAGGGAAAGGTATAGGCCTAAGAACGGGTTAGGAGACCTCCTTGATGAATGGCTTGCTAACAAAGCGGTCTTATATGAACACTACAGCCAGCGCCTTCACGGTAACAAAACCAATCCAATTTCATCGGTTATGAATAAGGTCTTTTGCGAGGTGGAAAATGAATGGTTAATGAATGTGGTTGAAAACTTAGATGACAGTGAGGCGCAGGTATTGATGTTTGACGGGTTTATGGTGGAGGACGCTATTGACATTGACGACGACGAAAACGATTACTGTCAATGGGAGGAGAAGCCGATTAAGTCCTATATCGAAATACCTGAGGATTTTGAATTTGACGCAGCCAAATTTGAAATGCCATCTAAACCAACAAAACAAAAACAGAATGTTGGGGGACTTATGCTCAGCGACAAGATGGCTTGTGAAAAAATCTTAGAACTGTACCCACACATTGTAACCGACAAAAACGACTTGTACATTTTCGACGAAACAACCGGGATTTGGGACCTAGATGAAAAATTCGAAACATTCAAAAAAATATTAATGAAACATGAAACAGAACTTTACTGTCCTTTAAGCGAAGGTGAACAAAAGAAGGGGGTCATAAAAGGTTATGGTTGTACAGGATCGCTGATTGGTGAAGTGTGCAAACTCATTAAGTCGCTGACAAAAGACGCGACCTGGCGTACTAGAACGGAAGATAGCAGTAAGTACAAGCTGTTGTTTAAGAACGGCATCTACGATTTTAGGACGAAAAAGTTTAAGCCGGGGTTCGATCCAAATGTTGTGTTCTTTGACAACATCGCCTTTGACTTTCCGGTTCGCAACCAGGCGAAAATAGACGAGGTTAACAAAGAGTTCTTTGAGAAACCGTTCAAACTAGAACAAATCAAAAATGGGGTTCCCAAGTATATGAAACAGCGTTTTGCGAAAGGCGTCGCCGGCGAGCATGTGAAGGACTTTCACTTTGGCCTCGGGGTCTCAAATGCGGGCAAGTCAAAACTCGCTGTAATGTTCGGATACGCATTTGAGAACTATGTTGGCACTTTTGATGGCGCAGAACTGTGTGGCACTAAAGCAAATGTTGAGGCGTCAAGGGCTGATGCGTGGGCGTATTATGTGCGAAACAAGCGCGTCATCTTTAGCAACGAAATCAAAATGGGTTCTGTAATGAATGGTGTTTCTCTGAAAAGAATCACAGGCGGTGATCCCGTCACAGCCCGCGGATTGTTTAAGGACCCAATTACTTTTGTTCCAAAGTTTATGATGTGCTTGTTTGCAAATGACCTTCCAAAAATCGATCCGCTTGATAAGGGCGTTCTTAACCGTGCGCGCTGTCTGTCATATGAAAAAAAGTTTGTGGAACCTAATGAAGAGTTAGAGCCCGACGTTTCGGAATTAATGGATGTGCACTTTGATGAGAAGATGAAAACACAAGAATTCAAAGACGCCTTTGTGCATTTGATTCTTGAGGCGTTCACGCCGGATCGGCTTGAAGTTCCAAAAGATATGCTAGAGGCATTCAAGGATTGGACGCAGGGGATGAGTCCAGAGGAAACCTTCTTTGAATCTTATGAGAAGGCCGACGATGGGTTTGTGAGCAACGCTGAATTTGAAGATTGGCGCAAAATTAGTAAAATTACAATGTCAGCTAAGGCATTTGCTATGTTTATGACAGGTTTGGGGTTTACAAGTGATAGGAAAAAGGGAAAGAGGGGTTGGGTTGGGGTCCGGGAAATTCAGGAAATGGAAGAATAGGGGGATTTGACAGATTGACAGATTGACGCGTTTTTCGGAAGGGTTCTGTGAAATAATATTGGTTGGGTACAACTCCCCGTTTACATGGACTTTATAAATTAAGTGTCAATCTGTCAATCTGTCAAATTCTAATATTCAGTATTAATATAATGGATTTAAATGAAATAACTAAGATCTCTTTAGAAGGGGCCTTAAGCGTGCTGTTGCTGACCTTTGCCTACAAGGTGTACCGGGCTCGCATATCCACCGAGTCCGACGGCCATTGCTGTAAGTGGCTCAACTTCCATATGCGCACCGACAATCCCGGCGGTCCTCCCGTTGAAGCAATATAAATAATTTCTCAGGGTTTAGTAACTAACCAATGAATTCAGCTCAATCCAATCAGCTTATCTATCTCAATTCAGCAGAGGCCACAACGAGACACGCAGGTGTAGATGACTTTATATTTAGTAATCCCTTGCGAGCAAACCGAGGAAACCGCATTTATTGTCAGGTTCAAGAAGCGGAGTTGCCAGTCAGTTGGTATTTGATCGACGCGGATAACTCCACTTTAGCACTTAATGTGAACGGTTCTGTTATTAGTATTGTCCTCGACACTAAAAACTACAATATCACACAGCTCCTCGCCGAGCTCCACACCAAGTTTGCTTCGGCCTCTTTCAACCTCACTGCGACTTTTGATAATCAGACCAACAAAGTCAAACTCGCTTTAACCGATAGTAATCCCTTCACCTCATTTTCGATCCACAGCAGTTCGACGTGCCTCAAGCTTATTGGGTTTGTAGCAGATCAGGTCGGGTCGGTAAATGGGAATTCCGCCGAGATTATCTCCCAGAACTGCATCAATCTAAACCGAACATTAAACGTGTACATTAAGACCAATTTGAAACTCAACAATATTACTTCGAATGGACAGATCGATGGTACGATTTGTAAAATCCACGTCGATGAACCGCACGGCTCCTTGGTGCACTATAAAAATCTAGACAACACCAAGTTTATGCTGACTAACAACGCGATCAACCATTTAGAAATCACGCTCGAGGATGATGAAGGCCGAATATTGAATTTGAACGGTTTGGATTACCACATCACGTTCAACTTCACATACACCAAAGAAATCCCTGCGGAATATGTCGAATCCTTCACTGACAGGTATGAAGAGATTATGGAAAACAAACCCGACTCCGACACCGACAGCGATTAATATCCCACTAATGTATAAATGCTCAGACCCAAAGGTATCAGAGTTCACGTCCCCAAAATCAACGATTTACACGAAACCAAATACAAGCAACCCTTTCTCAAAGACGACACGAAAGCAAACAGCGACTTGGAAAAAGCAAAGCCGAAAGACAAAGAGGAAAATAATTTATTCGCCTAGTGTATAATAATGGAAGAGACTGTAGGCACAAATAGAAGAATATTCCCCACTTTTATCTCGAACGAAGATATCGATCATGTAAACAAGATTATAACTGCTGATAGAGGGTACATCGCCAATGAAGGATTACTCGGGCCTAACTCGCTCTTCGAGCATAATATGCTAGACAACCTGTACCCTAAGAGCCGGTATTTGACCTATGAATACGAACTCAGAGAACCGAATACTTTAGGCAAAACCCCACAGATTGTTCAAAATTTGATTGACGAACAACTTCCCGTTGGGTTGTATGAACTCCAAAAATCCCTTTTCCCACACAATATGTACGAAATGCAACAGAAACAATTTGAATTGTATGATGGTGTGCCGCAGTTAGGGGACCGTGTGTTGATCAACGGCAAGGTCTTTTCAACCACAGGAATTGCCGAAAAATTAATTGATATGGAAGAAAGAGAACAAGTGAAAATGAAAAAGGAGGAAGATGAACCCGATGAATAATTTTATCTTTAGACATACTATAACAAAATATGGCTGCCTTATCCAGATCGTTAGAATACGGACGCATGAAGTCGAAAGCGGTTAGCGCTCGTAATTACCGTGTCGCTTTCAGATCCCAATCGGGTTTAGCTTTCAGCTCGCAACAATCCTTCACAATTGAATTAGCTCAATTACAACGCTCGTACCTCGACCTTAACTGCATGTACCTCCAATTCGAAATTGAAAACGACAGTTGCGGAAATTCCATGCAATATCTCGATTACTCGGCCTACTCGATATTCAACCGCATCACAGTATCGTCTGCTGCGGGCAGTATTTTAGAAGACACAAATTATTTGTCTCAATACTCGAATCTTCTCCTTCAAAGCGCATGCAGTGAGGAATATTTGAAAGGCTATGGCTCAACAATTGGCCACGCGGGAATGCCTGGTGTGCCTTGGGGGATCGATATTCCCGGGAAAGGTAACAAAACAACCATCTGCCTCCCAATGTTAACGGGACTGAGTACGGCCTCTAAGCAATTGCCACTCGATGTAAATTCTCCTTTAAGATTTACTTTTTACATAGACGATTACAGAAAATTTTTAATAAAAAATAACGCTGCCGTACCATTGGAAGACATCGTTATCTCAAATCCCAGAATAGTAGCCAACATCACTGAGCTTAGCGAGTCTACACAAATTTTACTGGACCAGAGCTTAAAAAATATGTCATATAATATTAATTATACCGGAATTGTGAGCACAGTCGCTACCCGCTCGGAATTTGGCGCTGGAACATACGTGGCGAATCTTGCCTTCCGAAATTCTTCGATGAACAAAATCACACTGATTATGCAAGCGCAAGAAAGAAACGGTGCAGATATAGAACACAATCACAGCATTACAAATAGATCAACAGGCGGCCTAGAGGAGTTATCATTTTTTGTATCGGGACAACGACTACCCCAGCAGAAGATGGACTTAAAACACGGCTTCTCGGAAATCTGGAGTGAAAACATTCTCGCTGACCGCGTCTTGATGGACCCCACACACCATTCGTCGCTCAACTTTACATCTGTCCAAAATATACCAAACGCTAGTGCGCAAGACGCTGATGTATTAAGACAAACTCCTCCTTCCAACGCCCGCAACTTTGAGACTGTTAAGGGCTTCCACGATGACTGCCCACAAAGTTTGGATGATTACTTAGGCCCTACGGCCAAAGGCAACAACGCTTATGGTACATTCTTCTCGCAATTAAGTTTAGAAACATTCAAATCTAACATGGACGGCGAATCGATTTTCTCGGGCATAAATTGCTTAGGTGCCACTGTGCAAGCCGAACTCGTCTTTGGCACTCAGAACGACTTTCCTTTAGACATTTACTTCTACGCGACCGTCGATAAGATCATAAGTTTGGACCCCGTGACACGTTCGTGGATTGTTTCGGACTAATCCTCGCCCGCTTTCTTCTTTTTGAAATGATGCAGTTTGTGAGCATCGAGAGCCTCCACACTCCCAAAAATTCCACCCAATATACCGGGAACGAATTTAGTCTTGCTTGAATAAGAGGTGTCTTGTGTCTTCACTTTACCGTATCTGTTATTAATAAGTAATGATTTGCTTACCAAATCATTTCTTGTACGATGATGAACCACTTTTTCATCGAGGACCGCTTTCTTCTTTTTACCAATCTCGCTCGACGATTGAAATGGGCTCGCACCCGCGTTGTAGAGCCTGACCTTTTTGAAGCGGTTTCTCGCGAGGGTCGATTTCTCCAAGGTGTGAGCCATGGTAGCGCCGCCAAGGGAGTGGCCCGCACCATAAACAGTGTAGTCTTCGGGAATTTGCTTCAAGATCTTATCGGTCTTGTTGCGCCTCTTGTTAAAGGCTTTGGAATCGGATTCTCTCCCGAGGCCGAGCAACACATCTGACGATACATCCTGCTTGGTTTTTACGCCAGAGGTGTCGGTCCCGCGATGGGCAATTACCACCTGCTTTTTGGTGTCATTTATAAATGTTGAAATGTCGCGCCCAGTAAAGTTTGGGGACACTTCCCAGCCGCCCATTCCTTCGTCTTGTAACTTCTGATTCATATTAGCAATGTTGGTATCCCTGTTGTTCTTCGCGAGCATTTGATAAGTCAATTCTGAAAACACAGCCCCGTGATGTTTTTTCATTATAGTAAAGGATAATATTATAATGAAAATCTTACCACAATATTTTGTGTGACCAGTACTTTGCCGAGTTTTTGTCACTCGTTTGACCGTGCCGAGCATAATAACTCTTTTTTCGTTTCTGGTCCCCGTGATCTAAATGGGAATAGGCCCCGAGTTTGTCTTTGAACTGGCCGTATCGATCATCGCCAAAGTGTATCAGCTTCTTCTTATTATTTTTCATAACGTAAACAGAATATTTCTTGTGCTTTGCTTTGGATTTGAACGGTTTGTACAACTCTGTCATTTATAATAAATCAGAGAAAGTAAATTCTTCCTCGTGATGTATCTTGATAGCGGACGCCGTGCTCTCTCCCTGTTCTTCCACCGTATAGGTGTCCTTGTGAGCGAGAAATCGGCCGCCTGCCAGTTTTGCTCGGTTGTGTGCCCATCACTTGTTTTGATGGTTTAAGTCCTGTTTTAGGAAGTTTTTGGGGTTTGGGTTTTCGTTTAGCCATTTATTCTTAACAACATTATAATTTACAAGCCCTCGACACCGGCGTAATCGTAGCCCTCTTTGTAATTGTTCAGGCGAACGAAATAGTCGTATGAGTCCTGATATTTTGACTTTAGACTGGGGACTTGTGCGAGCGCCTCGTTGACCGTGAGGAATCCGGAATTTCTCTCGAACTCGTCCTCGTTTTCATCCACGAGCTTATCGAACCTCGTTTTTCTTAAAGAGGGCCAGTAGTAGATGAGCGGCTGTAAAGGGGGTGCTTTGACCTTGCCTTTGTTATCGACGTAGTACGGTTCCTCTTTTGACTGCTTCGCATCGTAAAACACCAGCGTGTACTTCTTGGAAAGCTCTTTGTCTTTGAACTTTGTGTCAAAGAAGATTTCCTTCCACTCGGCCACGCTCTTGTGCAACTTCTTGCGATTGGCCTGGTCTTGTTTCTTTTGTTCTTTCTTGGTCGCGTCTAGCACGTCGGTCTTCTTGCGCGCCCGCACAGTCCTGGCGAGGGCCGACTCGCTTTTTCTGAAAACCTCTTTCATCACTTTATCTTTTGTCTTGTTGTCGGGATGCTCAACAACTCGAATACCGATTCCTCGCTCGGCCAAAGACTTTTGCTGCCTCGTTTTGAGGAACTTCTCGGGTTGTATTCTCTTGCGTTGTTTACTGGTAAATTCAGAGCCATACACAGGAGGAACCTCAACGTCATAAAATGCGGCTTCGTCTAGGAATTTGAGAAACTTGTCCATTTTGCGAGGCTCGATATGAAACCACTCCGATTCTTGTTTTTGTGAGGGAAACATAATGCGAACCTTAGCGGGTTTGTAGTGTTCTTCAATTAGATCGTGCAATCGCTGCTCGCCTTTACGACCGTAAGTGTCGGCTCGTTCAGATTTCTTCTTCCCCCCTTCACCAAAAGGTGAAAACAGATAAATCCGTAACACATTGAATGAGATGAGGGCGGTTTGCAATTCGGAAAGGCGCGCCGATCCCCTGAACAAGCTCCCTGTACCGACCTTGATCAAGTTCAACTCTTTAGGGCTGTTCACGTAGGGTTTCATCGATTTCTGAATCACGTACACGTAGCTTTCAACCTTAATCTTTTCCAAATCCAGTGCTTGTGGCTGGAAGCTGTCAATTATGTCGTCATCACTGGCAATAAAATTCATTTTCACAATAATATAGCAACATAATATAAATGGCATTCGGTCGAAAGAATTTTTTTTCAGCTAAACGAATAGGCAAATCGGTTGTGCGCTCCACGGCCCGTCAAATGATTGGTGCGGGAAAATTTGCAGACTCGGCGGGCGACTACATGATTGGTGCGGGTGGCGCGGCATCAACAGTCGGGACAATAACAGCAAATCCTTATTTAATTGGCACAGGTGCCGCGCTCGCGGGCGCGGGCGTCGCGACAAAACTAAGCGGCAAGGCTTTGAAATCGGGAGGGCGGATTCAAAGAAACACTATCATTAAGGGGGAATCTTTGGGCGAGCAACAAAAACACATTGCCGGATTAAAACAAAACTTGGTAGACGGAATAAAAGCGTATGAAAGCAAAGGCCTGGCTTAACTTTTTTTATTTCTATAAAGTATAACAATGTCTTTTGTCAGCAAACTCAAAAAGAAAGCACACAAAGCGAAGAAGGTAGCAAAGAAAGTTGGGCTCGCCACGAGCAAAGCAGCCGTTAAGGCTGGGAAAGTCGGAACAACTGCCGGTAAAGTAGGCAAAGTATTAGGCGTACCAGGCTCTGATAAAGTATTAGCAGTATCGCGCGCGGCCAAAGCTGATGGCCGCGTTGGAAGACAAGTAAGCAGAGGCAAACCCATAAAAAAGAAAGACGTCAGAAAAGCTGTCAAAAACACAGCACGAGTTGGAATGGCCTATGCTTAAACAGCGCCTCCTTCCCAAAACTTTCGCAGTTCTGAAACGTCACGCGCTGGAGGGTCCACACTTTCTTCGTATTCGTCAATACTATCTGTTAGCCTTTCTCTTGCTGACAAAAAAGCGGGACTGTCTTCGGGTTCACCAGGACTTTTCAGCAATTCACTAGGCGTCATTGGTCCACGACTGAACGGTGAAGCACCGCTACTTTGCACACTGACAGGTGGAGGAGGTGTGGGGGGAGTAGGCGGGTCAGGATCGGTTTGAACCGAACTACTAGTAAAGTCAACGTCAACTTTATTCGCTGCTGCCTCTCGCTGTCTCGCTTCTGCCATAAGCTTTCTGGATCGATCTTGTTTTCTGCGATCGCGCACCCTTTCTCTGGGGGGTTCTTCATTAGAAGTAAAAGCCAATGATCGCGCCTGCCTGTTCATAACCACGTCGTGTAAGTAATATTGAGGGGACTTGCTCTCAATAATGTGCCTAATGTTAAATTTCTTTATAGGGTCCGGCATTTGATTAACATTCGGTTTAATACCAAACCGAACGTTATAGTACGCCAATTTAGCGCGTTTCTTGGCCTTCTTCATCTTTCGTTCTTTGCGCTCAGGGACAGTTCTCATAACATCAGCGAGCCTCGAGGGTTCAAACATTTATAGTAACTAAATATTTTTAATCATCTCCCAATTTTTGTAATAGATAAACTGGTTCGAAAACATTAAGGACAAATCTACGAATAAAAAATTGTGTTTTTTATCAAAAACCCACTCGATGAATGCGTTCAAATTCTGCCTTTCGATGGACCCTAGGATCTCCTCCCAGACCGAGATCAACTCCTTTTGATTTACTGGGCGCCACAAGACCAAGTGTGAAGCGGTGGTTCT
>Ga0181391_1000691_pt1 | contig 10226 bp, 10 predicted proteins | sample 14SPOviralmetaG_FD_130080 | JGI IMG/M metagenome (GOLD analysis project Ga0181391, IMG submission 130080) | Marine viral communities from the oligotrophic San Pedro Time Series (SPOT) site, San Pedro Channel, CA, USA - 14 SPOT_SRF_2010-08-11 | ecosystem: Environmental > Aquatic > Marine > Strait...
ACAGGAATTGACGTTTTAGAAGCCTGCGTAGGTTCCAATAAAGTAAATGTTAATATCTCAAGTGATGGTTCTGGTTTAGCAACTCAATCAACTTTAAGTGATGCAGAAGCACATTTAGGAAATATTGATACAGGAATTGATGTTTTAGAAGCCTGTGTTGGTTCCAATAAAGTAAATGTAAACATTTCTTCTGGTAACATTTCAGGTTTTGCTACTTCAACCCTTCAAGGTGGGGGGCTTCCTGCTGCTTTATCTAATGGAAATTTAAAAGTAAGTATTCAAGAAGGTAACATTTCAGGTTTTGCTACCTCAACACTTCAAGGTACTACTAATAGCAAATTAGACCATTTGAGTGACAATCTTGATACTTTAGAAACTACCCTAACAGCTATTGAGACAGATGCGGCGGCCCTTGAAGTGCTAGTAACAGCAACCAATAGTAAAATTGATACCCTTGATTCAGTAGTTGATAGTATAAAAACAAGTACTGATTTAATGACTCTAACAACAACCCAATTACATTCAAACGTAACTATAGCCGGGGGTGCCGATAACACCAATTCAACAGTAATTACATTAGGTCATAATGCTAAATCAGTAACAATTCTCGCAACAAGTGATAATAATTCAGTACCTGGGTCCGCAATCACAATCGGTGCTTTGGTATCTATGGATAATAGTAATTTTTTTGATATAGCACAGGCTACGGATAGTGGAGGCAATATTTCTCTAGTAACCAGAGGCGATTTATTACAAGAAAGATTTATCGTTATCCCAGATTGTCGATTTAAATTCTTAAAAGTAAAGATTACTAATTCCACAGGTACAAGTACACAATTTAATTCTTTTGTATGTTTCTAAATTTTTAAAAAATAATAAATTATATATAATCCTAAATAGTAAATACTAACAGGAGCAAATATTAATAAATCATTAATATGAATCATTTTAATTAAATAATTAAAAAGTTTTTTCTAGTTTTTTTTTTCTACTAATTTATTATATTAAAAATAAATAAAATGAGATTAATTCGATTGACTACTGATGATGACAATGGAAATTTTGACAGTCAATTTTCTACTGATATTGAAATTAAAAAAGACCAAAAAATAGCATTACAAAGTGCCTCATTTCAGGAAATTGAAAATACTTTAATTTTAGATAATACAAATAATAATATTCAATTTGATTATGATTTTGATAATACTAAAGAGTTTACAATTGAATTAGCAGAAGGCACATTTGACGGTTCTAATTTTGAAACATTATTAAATGATATTACAGATAAATTAAATGAAAAACTACCACACGAAGCAGGTAAAGTTCTAGGAATGCAAATGAAAGCTCAACTTAATGGAGATAATAAGATTCAAATAGGTTATTTAAGAGATGTCTTGTCTACAGTTGATGATAGAATAGCAAGGGGTGAAGTATCATTAAATTCAACAGTTCAAGGTGTTTCAGCAAATCAATTTACTGTAGCAAAAGCACAAACTGAGGGCGATAGTATAGATGATAAATGTAAATATATTAGTAATGTCCCTATTGGTCCTGGTTCAAAATCTTTTAGGGTTCAATTAAATCACTTTACATCTAACGGTGGGGGTACAAAAAATAACGGTTTTAGAATGGGTTTAACAACTGTTAGTCCAGATGCTTGGAGGGCTAAAACTACAATGACAGATGCCGAATTAGGAACATATGTTGAATTTGTAAGAGCAGGAGTTCCTTATAATGTAAAAAGTGGACCAGGTATAGCACTCCAAGCATCGGCTGTGACAGCCTCGGCTGTTGCAGATGATTCAAATGATAACGACTATATAGAATTTTCTATAGGAGATGATACAATAAAAGCAACTATTTATTCTACTAATCCAAATACTACAACTACTATAATAAATAAAATTTATACACCAAGTGTTCAAGGTGCAGAATATTATCCTTACATATCATTTCAAGGTAGTCAAACTAATTTAAAATTAATGAAAGTTAGAAATCATATTGACCCCTTCCATCAATCTCAAATAAATGTAAATCATAATTCACTAAGTAGTAAACACGGACCTGAATTAGGAGCGAACCCACCACCAGCACCTGTAGAGAATCCACTAACAACTAACACAATGATTTTAGATGATGCTATAGCCGGTTTTTTTGGTTATAATAAATCTATATTTTTTTTACAAGGAAGAAATCAAGTATTTTTTATTAGTGAAAAAATATTTACTCCAACACTTCAAAATGTAGGGTTTATGATAGAATTAAATAATATTCAAATAGAATCCTATAATTCGGCTACAGGTGAACGTCAAAATATAATCGCTAGTATACCACAAAATACTGCTTGGGATAGAGCTATTGTTGAATATGAGGCTAATAATTTATATTTTATTGATGTAAATCAAGATATTTCTTTAAGGAATGTAAAGGCTCGAATCCTTCGCATTGATGGTTCACAGCCTTCATTATTAGGAACAAGTGTAATAAATTTATTAATAGATTAATCTATTTTTATAATTATTAAAAAAAACTTAAAAATTAAAAAAAACTATAATTATAAATAAAAGAATATGGAGCAGGAATTCATTGAATTAGGTCAACAATATAAAGAAATAGTAGAAAAAAAAGATAATAAAATTTTAGAATCTTATAAATTCATATGTATGATTTACGGAATTATAAGGCTTTTAGATGTTTGCTATGATAGGGATTTAGAAATAAATTTAATTTCAATGGCTAGAACTCTTTTAAGTGAAAAAGTTGAAAATATAATAAATGATGAAGAAGAAATTAATTAATTATACCAAAATTAATATTTGGAATTTCTTTAAAAACTGGAATTTTACACCTTTCAATTTTTAGATTTTTATCTTTTAATTTTTTAACACTATTAGAATCTTTTAAAAATAAATATAAAGTAGGTAGTGCTATATTTAAATATTCAATTAATTCGGCTGTTGTTCTAAAACAAGTTATTTGCTCGTCATTTTCAGTTAACTTATAATTATAAAATCTTGCTACACATCCTGTTTTTCGAGGCATTATAAATTTTGTTTTTTTATAATTTTATTTTTTATTTAATATATAATAAGATTTTTTTTTTAAATTAAAAAATATTTTAATTTTCATATAATTTATTATTTTTTAAATATAAAATACACTCATTTATATCTAAAACATACATTGATATGTTTTTTATTTTTTTATGACAATGAGGATTTATTTTTAATAATTTTAATTTTATACTTTTTCCTGATTCATAATTTCTGCAAGCATTATTTACACAATAACGTTTATATTTTGAAATCAATTCTTTTGGCTTAATATTTATTAATGTTTGTTCTTCATTTATTTCTTCACCATCTAAATCATCTAAATCTTCTACTAATTCCTGTAGGAATGGATAAAATATGTTTTTTGAATTATTTTCAAGTAACTTATGAAATTTAGTTTTATTTTCTTTTTGGTTTTTTCTAAAATCAAAATCAGGTTTATAAATTTTTTTTAAATAACTAGCAATTGCAAAAATAAATTTTTTATCATTTAAATTATCACCGAAATATTCAAAATGTGACCTATCTTTAATACTGTCTGGACTTGTTTGAATAAAATAAAATCTTCTATCGTTAGCACTTAAATTAAATAGTATTTCGTTATTTGTAGTAATTAAAAAAGACATATAATTCGAAATAGTAATTTGATTTTGATTTTTCTTTTCTAGTGTAAAATTTGTATCTGTTATTAAACTTTTAAACTGGTCGAATGCTCCTTTGAATGTTTGAAAATCTGGCTCGTTAATGTTAACTAAAATTTTATTTTCTAGTTGATTGTTAAATCTACCAAAAATAGTATGTTCTGCACGTTCAGCCATTAAACTGTTTTTTTCTCCTATAATTCTTTTAAGTATTTCGTATAAAGTAGTTTTTCCATTACCTTCAATACCTTGTAAAACTATAGAAATACCTGGTCTATTAGTTGTATTGTGAATTATGTGTGCCATCCATTGAAGCAAAAACTCCAAAGTATTTTTATCAAAATTACTAAGAAAATCCAAATGTTTTTTAAACCATTTTAAATTTGGGTCATTTTCTTCTAAAATAAATTCTTTGTATTCTTCATATTTATCTATTTGAAACCCTTTAAACATATTAAAGGTTTTCATATTATCATTAGTAATTATTGGTTCATTTGTTGGTATAAAATCAACAAAATCATAATAATCTTTTTCAAAATTATTATTAAAATATTCATTTAAAAATTTTTTATTAAATGGTTTTAAATCAACGTATGTATGCATTATATCTTCTGCTGTTGTATACTCCCAGTTATTAGATTTTCTATTTTTTTTAATCCAAATAGTAGGTTCAAGTATTTTTCTTACATTTTTCTCAAATAATTTAACTAGTTTTTTATTTTGTAATTCTTCTATTTTTAAATCATAATTAACTAAATACTCTAAAAATTTAATAGGATTATCATATTTACAACAACTAAAAATATAGCTTTTATTTAATAATTTATAGTTTTCACTTTTCCAAGATAAATATAAATTTTTATTATTTTCACTTTCAATTTCACTGAAATATTCAAATAATTCATAGCCATCATCTCCAAATATATTTTTTATTGAATGACCTATTTTATACCATTCATTATAGTTTTCTTTTCTTTCAATATTTAATAAATCTAGAAAAGGTTTAAATAATTCTTTGTCTTCTTCGAATTTATACTCATCTTTATTGAATTTTTGAAAAACTGTTTTTATTTCTTTGGTTCTTAAATCTGTTTTATTTATTTTTTTTTTATTAGTAGAATCATTAATATAATTATAAATAAATTCTTCAAGGTCAGTTCCTTCTTCAATTTTAAGTATATATTCATTACTTAAAAAAGTTCTTTTGTCAATATATTGTTTTCTTATTTTACATTTTGTTTTAGTTGGAGGTAGGACCATATTAAAACCATTTAAAATTTCTAAGCAAAATTCTTTTTTTTGAATTTTAGAACTACCGTTTATACTTAAAATTTCTATGATTTTATTTGATTTAGTAATGTCCACTATGCAACCACGATTTAATTCTGTGCTACTAGAAAATACACCTTTTTTCTCTTCATTCAAATTTAAAAACTCATCAAATAATTTTATTGTGTTTTGGTTTTGAATATATTTATTAGTTCCTTTTTGTTTATGCCACATATCAAAATCAAGTCCTATAATATAATCTCCATTTTCTTGGAGTCCAGTCCTCATTCCCCAGTTTTGGCTATCATTCTTATGATATTTTGAAGCATCATTAAAACTAACTTTAGACCACGCGTAAGTGCCAATGTCTGGTTTTTTGTCTAAAACGTTGTAGGTTACGTACCTTTTTGATTTAATAAAATTAATAAAGTCCATTTTTGAAAGATTTATTTAATTTATTATAAGATTTTTATTTTAAATTAAAAAATTAATTATTAATTTAATTAATTCTCAAATTCTTAAAATATTTTGAGTTTTTTGGAATTTTTTGCCGTTTTTTGGAAGAGATTCCAATTTTTAAATTAGGGTATTCAGTGGTGTTAGTATTGATTTGTTCCTATTCTTCCAATTTTCCAATTTTTTTTTGGAGTTTTTAAAATTTCAAACTGTTTTGTGTTTTTGTATTTTTGAAAAAATGAAAAAACCAAATTCTCTCCAGAGAGTTACGATTCTAATTTTTTTTTGGATTTTTGGAATTTAGACCCATAATTAACACCAAATACCTACAAATATATGAAAATAAAAAATGGAAGACTTCCAAAAAAATTGGAATATTTGGAATTTAGAAAAATTAAATTTAAAAATTAAAAAAAATAAAAATTTAAACTTTTGCATATTCAGTTTGTTGGGCTACTGAATGAGCCATTAAATCGGCTGTGTTTTCCCTTTGTTTTAAATCTGGAGGGTATAAATGGGTTATTACTATATGTCTTATAAGAGATATACCAATATTTTTATTTGTATTTTCTTTAAAATAGTTTGTGATGTATTTACTTAGTTGATTTGGAGTCATTAAATTATTTTTACTATCAAATAATAAATTAGAAGTTTTATTTATTCTTAACCAATGATTAAGTACAGTATTTAATTTTGAACCAACATCTATTTGTTTTTCACCATAAGCCTTATCACTTTTATATTCTCCTAGATGAAAGAATTTTTTATTTTTTCCTTTTACAACTAAATAATTTTTCTTTTTTTCTTGTTCTGTTAAATTATTATATTTTTTTAAATTTATAACTTCCATATTATAATCAGCACGTAAAGGGGGGTTTTTAATAGGGTCAAGTATATAAAGAGATACTGCTACCCATTGTTGAATCAAATTTAATTCTTTTTTATTTAAATTTTCTTTTTTTAATAGATTCTTTTTATCAATTTCTTTTTTAGTATTTTTTAAAACCTTTTGTAGTTCTTTTAAATCAAGCCAGTTTTTCTCTTGTTTTGTGCTTTTCCCTTGTGTTTTTATGTGACTTTGTAAATGTTGCCCTATTTCTTCCATTTTGTTTCTATAATGTATTTTTAAAGCTTCATATTTATCATTTATATCTAAAACTACAACAAAAGAACTATAATAATTTTTTTGAGTATTTTTTGATTTATTTTTTAAAAAATTATTTACTTTTTCTTTATCTTTTAATGTATCAATATTTAATAAATTTTTTTCATCTAGTTGAGAATTTAATTTTTTCAAATTATTTATATACATTTTTAAAGAATTTTCTTTTAATTTTGGTCTTTTTTCTTTTATTTTTTTAATTATTTGGTCCTCATTCATTTTTTACTAGATATAATTTAGTTTTATTATTATAATATATATTTTTTTTTATAATAAAACTAGACTATTTATTTTTTAAATTAATGTTTCAATTCTTTTTATTCTATCTTTTTTACTTCTATTAGTTATTATTTCATTAATCCAAATAAGGTCCTTAAATGTTAAATTATAATCTTTTAAATTTATATCATTTAAGGGTATGACGCAAGGTTCTTTATTATACATACACGAAGACTTGCAAGAGAACTTTTTACAAATATATTTAAAAAAAGACATAATTTTAATATATTTTAAAATATTAATATAAATTAAATATGGATTCAAAAGAATTATATAAACCATTTAAAAGTAAAGCAAAAAATAAAAAATTTTCTGTTTATGTATTAGATGAAAAAGGGAGTAAAAAATTAATACATTTTGGAGATTCTAGATATCAAGATTTTACACAACATAAAGACGAAAAAAGAAGACAATCTTATTTAAAAAGAGCAAAAGGTATAAAAAATAAAAAGGGAGAACTTACTTATAAGGATAAAAACACCGCTAATTATTGGAGCGTAAAAACCTTATGGAATGGATAAATAATTTAAATACCTCCCATATTAAAATAGTAACTATTATTTTATATTGTTGAATTTTCATTTTTTTTTAGTTTTTTTATGAAATTAAAAATATTTATAATTAATATATCTAGTAAAAAAAAAAATGGAAGAAGAAACTAAAAATAACTTAGAAGATATACCTGAAGAGGTTGTAATTGAAGATAAACCTAAAAAAGAAAGAAAAAAGATGAGTGACGAAAGAAAAGCCCAATTAATGAAAAATTTACAGGCTGGACGAGCCAAGGCTCTTGAAACAAGAAAGAGAAATGCAGAATTAAGAAAGTTAGAAAAACAAAAAGAAAAAGAAAATAAAAAAAATTCTAAAAAAGAAAATAAAGATAACAATGAAGAAAAAGAACCTTTAATCGAAAAACCTTTAGAAACTAATGAAGAAATTACAAAACCAAAAGAAGAACATTTAAATTTAAAAGATGAAATAAAAGAATTAAAGGAATTATTAAAACAAAAAAAAAAAGATAAAGAAGATAAAAATGAACTAGATGAAATTAAACAACAAATTAAAGAATTGCAAGATGAAAACAAAAAATTAAAAGAAAGTGAAAAACCAAAAAAAAAAGTGTCATTTGATGAAGTAATAACAATACCAGAATTTAAAGAAGTAAAAGAAAAGAAAATAGAACCTGAAAAACCTAAACCAAAAGTTTATTCAACTTTTTCAACTAACATCTGGAATCAGTTTAAATAGTTGGTTCAACTATTTCAAAATCTTTTATATATTGTTGATGTTTTTTAGTTCTGTAATGTCTACATCTTTCCCTTTCTTTTATAACAGAACCACATTCACAAATAAATTCTTTTTCATTTCTTTTAAAATTATAATAACTTTTATTCATACCTACGGCTCGTATCATATTAAGACTAGGATTCAATTTTAATATATGTTCATTTTCTAATTTAAATAAGTCACGTCTATCAACAAAATTTAATTTATCAATTATTTCAAAATCCCAATTTTCATAGTTTCCTGTTTTTCTCATAAATTCATATAATTTAGTTTTTTTATTATTTATAAAGGCACTTTTATGTGTAAATTTTCTTAAATCTAAATTACAAGTACTACCAATATAAAAATCAGTAATCTCTGGAGATTTACAAAATATTTTATAAATTACTCCTAATCTGCTTTTATTATTAGCCATTTTAATTTTATTTATTATAATAAAACATAATTATTTTGAGAATAAAACCAAATAAAAAAAAAAACAATATTTAATTTATCCTATTTTTTCAAAATCTTTATTTAAATAAATTCCTTGGTTTCTTGTATTTGAATAGTTAACAATAACATAATCGTGTCTTTCTAATAAATTATTTCTCATTAAACTTTTAAAGCTATTTTTATCTTTTAAATAATTATTTTCTTGTTCAACTGCTTCAAGACTTCTATTATTCATATTAAAAAGAATTAAAGCAGTTTGATTATTTCTTATAACTTTATTGACTTGATAATAATCTTGAACCAGTGTAAAGGTTGAAATAAGCCATTTTCTACTATTACAGGCTATTTTATTAAAAATATCATTCTTTTTTTTTGAAGTCATAACTGAACTAAACCCAAGGTCATCAAATATTAAACAGGTATGTGCAGGTTTTTCTTCTAAATAAATACTATTTTTATAATCTTCTATTAATTTTTCGTATAATTCTTTTAATAATTCTTGGTCAAGGTCACCAATAAATAAATTCATTTCTGGAATTTTCTTTTTTTCAACTAGATAATTTAATTTATTACAAATATTAGGAGCAAATACATACATATTTTGTCCTTCAAAATCATTTTTATAAGCATCATCACTTAATAAAAGACTTAATAAAATTTGGGTTTTACCACTGCCTGACTGACCAGCGATAAGTGTTCTAGTTGGTAGGTCTGGTAGCATACCCTTTTTAATTACATTTTTATTATTGGGGTCTTTGAATTTCTTCAATTTAATTTTTGACATTTTAATTTATTTTATTTAATTAAATTATATATAAGATTTTTTTAATAAAAATTAAAATGGATTCTTTAATCAACTACCAGGATATTTTACAACAATTAAATGAAGAACGAGAAACTCAAAAAAAAGATGCTGAGGATGACCTAGAAGAAAAAAAACAAAATATCAATGAATTTACTAGTGGTTTCGAAGGTCCTGCTACTGATTTTTTAGTGGATTTATCAAAAGAAGGAGCAGTGAAAATTGCAAAAAAATATGGTTATACTGCTAAAGATATTGAAGATTTAGCAGATTCATATAAAAATGAAGGAACAACAGGAGTTGTTAAACAAATTTTTAAAAAAAGTAATGTACCAAAAAAATTAAGTAGTCTAGCAGAAACAGATGAAGGACAGAGCATTTCATCACTTCCACAGTCAGTTTTTAATCAAACAAGTGGACTCATTAAAAGTGCCTTAGGTTCTCAATATGAGGCATTAAGTGATTCAAAAAAAGAAGCATTCAAGGATATTATGAATGACGCTAAAAGACCCCTAGAAGATTTTAAAGGTGATAAGGTAGAAAGATTAAAAGACAGATTAAATTCAGCACAAAAAGCCTTAGAAAAATTAGAAAAAATGCCTGAAGATGATGAATCTATTAAAAGTGCTACAAAAACATATAAATTGGCTAGTGAATTTTCAAGAGTTATACCTGGAGCAGGTGAAGATTTAGAAAAGGTAGGTAGAGCAGGATTATTGGATGGAATGAAAGGAACAACACAAGTATTTAGAACTTTAGAACAAAGCCAACAACAGGCTGGAGGGCTTTTATCTGGTCTAAGAAACTCAGTTCAAAATGCAGTTCAAAGCGTTTCTTCAAAA